>JAABUQ010002442.1_pt1 | contig 36788 bp, 23 predicted proteins | sample 5560001 | NCBI WGS metagenome assembly JAABUQ01 (sample SAMN10711888, study PRJNA513371) | rock metagenome | isolation source: Antarctica rocks | place: Antarctica: Victoria Land, Finger Mt nord | collected 2015-12-18 | reverse complement strand
CGGCGAAGCAGTCGGCAGCCTGACGGATGTAGGGAGCGATCAGCGACGAGCCGCCACCGAAGATCGTCGGCACGGACTCGCCGGCGTTGCCCGAACTGTCGGTCGAAGGAACGGTCGCGGTCACGGCATTCGCCTGCGAAGTAACGCCAGCAAGCAGAGCGCCCGCGAGCAGAAGGGTTGAACGAATAGTCATTTGTAGACTCCTGGTCCTGGTTGATGATCCGCATCGGATCGCGAAAAAGGCGGAGAGAGCGCCCGAGCGACCCACCTCGAAGGCACGCACTCGGCAAACGAAACGGTCCGCTTGCAAGCGGACCGTCCCGGTTTGGTCGGTGTGCGAACCCCCGTTGCGAGATCGAAAGTCCCATGCCGGACAAATGTAACAAGAAGATGACAGCGCGCAGCCAATGTTAAAATATCATGTGGATCGTTGTGGTTGGAAACGTTGCAACTCGGCCCGTTTTACCATGTTGGCGTAGCGTTCGGCGGCGATTAAGGTGACAACAGCCAAGACGGACGTTGGTAATTTCACGATGAAAGCATGTGGTGCCCGGAGCGCTCGACCAGCTTGTTATAGATCGGAGTTTAGCTTCGGCTGAAACTTTGGCGCGTGCGCGTGTGGTTCAGGCCGAAACCGGCGAGCGACTCGATTCGGTGCTGACCCGCCTCGGCCTCGTATCCGAACAGGCACTCGCCGACGCGATTTCGTCGGCGAGCGGCCTGCCGATCGCGTCGGCGCGCGATTATCCACTGGTTGCGGTCGCGGCGGACCGGGTGTCGGCGCGCTTCCTGCGCGATGCCAAAGCTTTGCCGATGGCCGAAACCGATCAGGGCGTCCGGGTCGCGCTCGTCGATCCGCTCGATCCGTTCGCCGCGCACGCGCTGTCGTTCGCGCTCGGCCGTCCGGTCCAGTCGATGGTGGCACGATCGTCCGACATCGAAGCCGCGCTCGATCGACTTTACGGCGCGGCGGCGCACGATGCGCTGACCGATACCGCCGCCGAAGAAGAAGATCTCGAACGGCTGAAGGACATGGCTTCGGACGCGCCGGTCATTCGCGCGGTCAACCGGCTCATAACCAAGGCGGTCGAGGCGCGCGCGTCGGACATCCACGTTGAACCCGCCGAGGACGCGCTCGGCGTACGGTTCCGTGTCGATGGCGCGATGCGGAACGAGCCGCCCTTGCCCGCTTCGATGAAAGCGGCGTTCGTCAGCCGTGTAAAAGTCATGGCCGGATTGAACATCGCGGAGAAGCGACTGCCCCAGGATGGCCGGTTGCGGATGGCGGTGCGCGGCAACGAAATCGATCTACGCGTGGCGATCTCGCCGACGATCCACGGCGAGAGTGTTGTTTTGCGCCTGCTCGACCGCTCGAACCTCAAGCTCGATTTCGATAGCCTCGGCTTCGACGGCGTCACCAAGGCCGTGTGGGACGAAGTGCTGCATCGCCCGCACGGCATCGTGCTCGTCACCGGCCCGACCGGATCGGGCAAGACTACGACGCTTTATGCCAGCCTCGCGGTGCTGAACGAGGCGACGCGCAAGATCCTCACCATCGAGGACCCGATCGAATACCGGCTCGGTGGCGTGAACCAGACGCAGGTGCAGCCGGGGATCGGCCTGTCGTTCGCCGCCGCGCTGCGCTCGTTCCTGCGCCAGGACCCCGACGTGATGATGGTCGGCGAAATCCGCGACCTCGAAACCGCGCAGGTCGCCGTGCAAGCCGCGCTGACCGGCCACACCATCCTCTCGACGCTGCACACCAACACGGCGGCATCGGCGGTGACGCGGTTGCTCGACATGGGCGTCGAGCCATTTCTTATCACCTCCACGGTGAACGCGGTGCTCGCGCAGCGCCTCGTACGCCGCTTGTGCCCGCATTGCCGAGAGCCCTATACCCCGACCGACGCCGAGCTGGTCGCGCTCGGTGTCGATCCGGCGCAGCACCGCGCAGCGACGCTCTATCACGCGCGAAGCTGCGACGCGTGCGGACAGACGGGCTTCCGGGGCCGCGTGGCGATCCTCGAGCTGCTGCTGATGGACGAAGCGATCGGACGTCTCGTACTCGACCGCGCCGAGGCGCGCGAGGTCGGCCGCGCCGCGACCAGCGCGGGGATGCGCTCGATGCTGGTCGATGGCTTGATCAAGGCCGAGGCGGGTGAGACCACCGTGGAGGAGGTGTTGCGGGTGACGCGCGAGGGATGACCCAGTTCCGCTACCGCGCCGCGACCACCGGCGGCGATCTCCGCCAAGGTGTGATCGAATCGGACACGCTCGACGAAGCACTGCGCCGACTGCGCGGCCAGGGGCTTGCCCCGATCGAAGCCGTGCCGGTCAAAACGGTGGCGCTCGCCAACGGCACCGCCGTGCCGACCGCCAAGGCCGGCGGCGCGGCGCGCAAGGCGGCGACACGCGCGCTCGGCGAACTCGCCGTACTGCTCGGCGCGGGGTTGTCGCTCGACCGCGCGATGTCTGTGGCGATCGACAATATCCCGAACAATGCGGCGCAGGCGGGGTTCGTCGCCATGCACAAGTCGGTCAAGGAGGGCGTGCCCTTGAGCCGCGCGATGGCGGCGTCGCCCGGCCTGTTCCCGCCTGCGGCGTGGGCGATGGCCGAGGCAGGCGAGGCGAACGGGCGCCTCGACATCGCGCTCACCCGTTTGGCCGAAACATTGGACCGGGGCGAGCAACTGAAGGAGACCATCGTTTCCAGCCTGATATACCCCGCGATGCTGCTCGTCATCGCCACCGGCGTCATCCTCGTCATGCTGCTGGTCGTCGTGCCGCAGTTCGAATCGCTGATCAGTTCGGGCGCGGGCAAGGTCCCCGCCTCGACGCAGATGGTGATGGGCGCAAGCAAGTTCGTGCGCGAGAACGGCGTCGTCGCATTGGGCCTCATCGCGCTCGGCGGCGTCGTGCTGTGGCAGGCGCTGAAGCGCCCTGCCGCGCGCGCAGCGTTCGATCGAATAACGCTCCGCCTGCCGCTGCTCGGCACCATCGTCACCAACGCCGAAACCGCGCGCTTCGCACGCGTGCTCGGATCGCTGGTCGAGGGCGGCGTCCCCGTGCCCGCCGCGCTCGCTATCGCGCGCCGCTCGATCGGCAACGCGCACATGGGCGCGGCGGTCGATCGGGTGTCGATCGGCCTCAAGCAAGGCGGCGGCCTTACCGGGCCATTGATCGCCACCGGCGTCTTCCCGCGCATCGCGATCAGCTTCATGCGCACCGGCGAGGAGACCGCGCGGCTGGGCGCGATGCTCGAACGGCTGGCCGATGTGCTCGACCGCGAGGTCCGCACCTCGATCGGCCGCGCAATCGGTGTGTTGACACCGGCGATCACGGTGGTCATCGGCGTCGTCATCGCCTTCGTCATCGCGAGCCTCATGTCCGCGATCCTCGGCTTCAACGAACTGGCGATAGGACCGCAATGATCCGTGTTTTCGCCCGCCTCTCCGTCGGACGGTTCATCGCCCAACGCCTCACCGCCAGACGCCCGCGCGCGGAAGGCTTCACGCTGCTCGAACTGCTGGTGGTGCTTGCCATCCTCGGCCTGCTCGCCGCGATCGTCGCGCCACAGGTGCTGCGCTATTTGGGCTCGTCCAAGAGCCAGACCGCGCAGGTGCAGATCCGCAACATCGCACAATCGGTCGAGCAATATCAGTTGGACGTCGGCCATCTGCCCACCCAGGAGGAAGGCCTGAGGGCGCTCGTCAGCCAGCCGCCGAACGAAGCCGCGTGGAACGGACCCTATCTCCAGCGCGCCGACGGCCTGAACGATCCGTGGGGACGGCCCTATATCTACCACGTGCCCGGCAAGGCGGGGCCGTACGACATCCAGACGCTCGGCGCGGACAACGCCCCCGGAGGCTCGGGCGAGGACCGCGACATCTCCAACTAGGGCGACGCCGCATGACCCTGCTCGAAGCGCTCGTCGTCGTGGCGATCACCGCGATGATCGGCGCGATTGGCTGGCCCGCGATGCAAGCGGGCGAGGCCGCGCGGGCGCTGCGCTCGCAGTCGACCGCGCTCGTTGCCGATTTGAAGCGCGCACACGCGGCGGCCGTGCATCTCGATCGCCCGATCTCGCTCGCCGCCGATGCCGATGGCGGCGGCTGGCGCTGGTACGGCGGCGCGCTCCGCCTCGATCCCGCGATCCACGTGCGCGCCGACCCGGCCGGCCCGGTCGTGTTCTATCCCGACGGCAGCGCCAGCGGATCGGTGCTGACCATCGGCACCGCCCGTCGCCCCGTGCGCCTTACCGTGGACGGCCCAACCGGCACGATCGTCGCGAGCAGCCGATGATCCGGGCACGCGGCTACATCCTCGTCGAAACGATCGTCGCGCTGCTCGTGCTCGCGCTCGTGCTCGGCGCGACGCTCGACGCCGTCGCCAGCTCGACGCGCGCGGCGCGGCACGTCGCCGACACCCGCGCGGCGCTGCTAGTAGCCCGTTCGACGCTCGAACAGGTGGGAACCGCAATCCCGCTCGCGCCGGGCAATGTGGACGGGATCGACCAGGGATTTGTCTGGCACGTCGGCGTGGAACGCGCGGCGGACTTAGTCCGCGTCAACGTCACCGTTGCCCGCCCCGGCGCGCCGCCGCTCGCCCGTCTCGCCACGCTGCGCTTCGCCCCAGCAGCACGCCAATGACGCGCGCGCGCGGCTTCACGTTGATCGAGCTACTGGTCAGCCTTGCCGTCCTCGCTCTCATTGGCCTGCTGATGAGTTCGGGCGTCGGCGCGGGTCGGCGCGTGTGGGAGCGGGTCGATCGCTCGTCCGCCAACATCGATCAGGTCGAGGCGGCGCAGACGATCATTCGCGATCGGCTCGCCCGTCTCGTGCCGCTCACCCGCTACGACGCGATCACGCCGTACTCGGACATCGAGGGCAAGCACGACGTTTTGTTCTTCATCGCGCCCGCACCCTACGCGCAGCAACCCGACGCGCTGACCGACTACCGCCTGTCGCTTTCTACCGGGAGCGAGCTGGTGCTGTCGGGCACCGGCGATCTCGCCCCGCTCAGAAACCCGCAGCGACAGGACCGCGTGCTGCTGCGCGGCGTGGCGACGCTCGATCTCGGCTACTTTGGGCCGCAGCCCACACCGCGCGATCCGCCGCGCTGGACAGATCGTTGGCCACCACAGTCGCAACCGCCCGAACTGATCCGCGTGCGTGTTACCTTCGCGCCCGGCGACCGGCGACGGTGGCCCGATTTGATCGTACATCCCGAAACGACGATCGATACGCAGTGCGTCATCAACATCCAGACCGGGAAGTGTAAGGGACGTTGATGGCGCTCGCCGATATCATGAACGCCGACCTGGAAACGGTCGGGCGGCAACTCCGTGCGGGGTTCGACTGGTGGGTCGACGAACTCGCCGCGATGTTTCCCAGCCGCACAGGGCGGGGCGACGTCGCCGAGCTGCACGGGGTCACGCCGACGTTCTTCCGCGATGGCCGCCGCTTGGCAGGTGGCGCCGGCGTATCGGGCGTGACGATCGCGCTACCGCCCGCGCAGGCACTGGTGCGCGACATAACGTTGCCGCGCTTGCCCAAGGCGGATACCCGCCGCCTGCTTGCGCTCGATCTCGATCGGCTGACCCCACTCGATCCCGCGACATCGCTGTTTGATTTCGAAAGCGTCGAGGCGGGCGCGCCGCCGGGTCGGCAAAGCGTTCGGCTCGCGGTGGTGCAGCGCGCGACCGCCGAGCGGGCGCTGACGCAAGCGACCGATCTCGGCATCGATCCCGCCGCGATCGGGATTGCCGATGGCGAGGGCCGCGCGCGGTTCGATTTCCTACGCCAGTTGCGCGCCGGCAAGGACAAGCCGCCGTTGTGGGCAGACGCTCGCGCCTGGTGGGCGGGAGCGGCGGCGCTACTGCTCGCCAATATCGCGACCGCGATCTACCTCGACTTGGCCGACGTCCATGCGCTGAGCGACACGGTGGCCGCGCAGCAGGACGCGGTGCAGCTCGCGCAACGCACCAGGGGCCGCGTGCGCGCCGAGGATGCACGCCGTACCGAGCTGGTCGCGCGACGCGATGCGCAGGAGCCGCTACGCCCGTTGACCGCCGCCACCGTGGCGATCCCCGCACCGGCTTGGGTCGAGCGCGCGACCTGGAACGGGCACACATTGCGGCTGGTCGGCTCGACGGTGGACGGGGTGGATATCGAGTCCGCGCTGCGCCGTTCACCCGCGTTCGTGGCGATCCATTCGACCTCCTCCGACGTCCCGCCCGCCAACCCGACCGATCGGCCTTTCGACGTGACCGCGGAGGCGCGCGGTGGCGCACGTCCGCCGATACGAAGCCGATGAGCGCGCTCGACTTGCGCGAACGGCGGTTGATCGCGCTCGGCCTGTTGGCGGCGGTGTTCGCGCTCGTGTGGCTGGTCGCGGTGCGCCCGATGCTGGCCGGTTTCGCCGAGCGCGAGCAACGGCGGCAGGATTTGCTCGGCACCTACACACGCGGCGAACGCGTCATCGGCGCGATGCGCGTCACGCGCACCGCCGCGCGCGTGCAGCGCGCGACACTCGGCCAATATGCGATCCTCGCTCCCGATCAGGCGTCGGCGATCGACATCCTGCGCGAGCGCGTTCGGGTCGCGGCGCGGGCGAACCAGGCGGTGGTCGGCTCGGTCCAAGAAGCGCCCGCGCCGACCGGGTTCGTCGCGGTCGACGCGCGGTTGACGATCTCGATCGATAAACTCGGGCCATATTTGGCGATGCTGCAGAACGGCGCGCCGTTGCTGGTGGTCGATGAGCTCGGCATCTCGGCCGATCAGGCCGCCACTTCGGGCCATGCCGCGCCGGTGGAGGTAAAAGTGGATGTGTCGGCGCGCTATGATGCGCCGCGCGGCAATGGAAATACCGTTGCCGCGCGCTAGGCCGTCTCACCGCCCGCTACCGCCATTGCTGCCGGTGCTCGCCGCCGCCGTGCTGCTCGCCGGGCTGGTCGCGCAGTTCGCGCTTCCCGTGCGCACGCCGCTCCCCGAAGTCGCGCCGTCCACCGCGCGCGCGGTGCCTCGCAGCATCGCGTCGGTGACGCCGGTCGCCGCTTCGCCATTGCTGGTCCAGCGCACGCTGTTCGCGCCGTCACGCCGCTTCGATCCAGCTTCAGCGACCGCGAGTGGCGCGAACGGCGCGCCCGCCGCCGCCGATCCGTTCGAGGGTGCTACCCTGTCCGGCATCGCCCGCGACCGCGCGTTCGCGGTCGCCGTACTGCGGCTCTCGGGCGGCACCACGGTCTCCGTCCGCCCCGGTGGCCGAGTGGGCGATTGGCGGCTAATACGCGTTAGCGCGGCGTCGGCGAGTTTTGTCCATGCCGGGGTGGTGCGGACGCTAATTGTCGGCGAGACATCGAAGGTTCAGCCCGCCGTGCAACAATCTCCACCCGAGGTGACGCAGTCATGACACACCATAGGGCGCAGGCCCGCGCCGCCGCGCTGACGCTGGCGGCGCTGCTCGCCGCGTGCGCGCATCCGCCCGGCGAACCCGCGCTCGAGTTCGCGCAACCGACCCCGGTGCGCGGCACGCCCGCGCCCGCGCCACCCGCGCCAACCCCGCGCGCCGAAGTACACTCGACGATTATCGGTGGCCGCGCGGTCGCCGCCGCGCCCGCTCCCACGCACGTCAAGGTCGTGCCCAAATCGGGCGATGTGACGATCGATTTTGCCGCGACCGACGTGCGCGAGGTGGCGAAAGCCGTGCTCGGCGGCATCCTCGGGCTGCAATATTCGGTGGCGGGCGATGTGGGGACGCCGGTGACGCTGGTCACCACGCGTCCCGTGGCGCGCAGCGAGGTGCTGCGACTGTTCGAGGACGCGCTCAAGAACGCGAATCTCGCGCTGGTGCCGCAAAATGGCGTGTTCGCGATCCAGCCAATCGAGGCGGCAAAGGCGAGCGCGCCCAACGTGGTGCCCGAAGGCAATGTGCCGGGCTTCGCGCGCGAGACGTTGACGTTGCAATTCGTCAGCGCGGACGAACTGAAGAAGCTGCTCGATCCGATCCTGCCCGGCGTGGTCATCTCGGCCGATAACGGGCGCAACGTGCTGGTGGTGGCGGGATCGACGGGCCAGCGTACCGCGGTGCGTGAGCTGGTCCAGCAGTTTGACGTCAACTGGCTACGCGGTGTTTCGTTCGCGCTCTTTGTTCCGCAGCGCACCGACGCGCGGCTGATTGCGCCCGAACTGGAAAAGTTGCTGAACGCACCCGGCGCACCGACCAACGGGCTGGTGCGGCTAATCTCGATGGAGCGGCTGAACGGCATACTGGCGATCTCGGGCCAGCGGCAATATCTCGAAGACACTAGGCGTTTCGTCGAGCTGCTCGACCGCGAGGGCGAAAGTTCGCAGCCGCGCATGTTCCTCTACCGCGTACAGAACGGTCGCGCCGCCGATCTGGCCAAGGTGATCCTGACCGCGTTGGGCGGCGGCGGCACGGTCGCGTCAGGCCAGCCCGGCTCGGTCGACGCGATCGGCAGCGGACGGCAGATCAGCGGTGCGAGCAATGGTGGCGGCTTCGGGTCGAACGGTGGCTTTGGCGGCAATTCCGGCGGATTTGGCGGCAATTCCGGCGGATTTGGCGGCAACGCCGGCGGCTTCGGCGGGAACGGCAACGCGGGCGGTATTGGCACGGCGGGCGGAGCCGGTGGCCAAAACGTCTCCGGCTATGGCAATGGCTCGCCAGCGGGTCGGGGCGGGTTCGGCGCGGCGGGCGGTTTTGGCGGTCAGGGCGGCGGCGCGGGCACCGCGCTCAACAACGTCCCCGCCTCGGCGCGGCTGGCCAACCCGGCGGCGGGGCAGGGATCGGCAGGCGGCCAGGGCGTAGGCGGCTCGGCGCTCAACGCGACGATCACGGCGGATGAAAGCACCAACTCTATCCTCGTCTACGGCAACACCCACGACTACGCGATCATCGAAGATGCGCTTCGCCAGTTGGATACCCCGCCTGCGCAGGTGCTGCTCGAAGCCGCCGTTAGCGAAGTCACGCTGACGAACCAGTTGCGATATGGCCTGCAGACGTTGTTCAACAGCGGTCGGACGAGCACCGTCCTCAGCTCCAGCGGTCAGAGCACGACGGTTCCAAGCAACCCGAGCGTCACGCCTGGAACCGCGGCGGCAACGATCGTCCCCTCGATCGTGCGCCAGTTCCCCGGCTTCTCGTTCCTGTATGCGAACAGCGATATCGCCACGGTGCTGAATGCGCTGGAGGGCATCACCAAGATCAACGTTTTGTCCGCGCCCAAGCAAATGGTCATCAACAACGAGACCGCGAGCTTGCAGGTCGGCAGTCAGGTCCCTGTAGTGACCGGCACGGTATCGGCGGGATTTGCGGGTGGCAGCTCGACCAACTCGGTCGATTACCGTGACACCGGCGTGATCCTGAAGGTAACACCGCGTGTCAACGCGGGCGGGCTGGTGCTGCTCGACATCGCGCTCGAAGTCAGCAGCGTCGCGCCGACCGCGACCGATACCGGCGGCGGCTCGGTTTCGGGCCAATCGCCCACCTTCACCACGCGCCGTATTGCAACCTCGATCGCGGCGCAGGACGGGGAGACGATTGCGCTTGGCGGCCTCATCACCGATAACCAAACGCGCGGCCGAAGCGGCATCCCGCTGCTAGGACGCATTCCGCTCCTCGGTCCGCTGCTGTTCGGTCAAACCAACAACAGCCTGAACCGCACCGAGCTGCTCATCCTGCTCCGCCCCCGCGTCATCCGCACCGTCGACGACGGGCGCGCGATCACCGAGGAATTGAAGCGCAAGATCCAGCTCGTCCGCCCGTTCAAGCCGGGCCAGACGTTGCCGTGACGCCCGCCCACCGCCGTTCCCGCGACCGCGGCTTCGCGATGATAGCGGTGCTGGTCGCGGTGGTGGCGCTCGCGGGCCTCGCCTACGATGTCGTGCTGCAAGGCCGTACCAACATCGTCATCGCGCAGGCCGAAGTCGATCGCGCGCGCATGGAGGCCGCCGCCGACGCCGGGTTGGCGATGGCGGAGGCTGAACTGGTCGGCGGCGGACCGCGCTGGCCGATCGATGGCACACCGCGCTCGCCGACCTTCGAAGGCATCCAACTCACCGTCGCCATCGAGGACGAGCGCGGCAAGATCCCGGTGAACGTCCTGTCCGATACCGAGGCTCGCCGGCTGTTCGAGGCGGCGGGCGCGAGCGGCCAGCAGCTCGCGACGTTGACCGACAGCTTTCTCGATTGGCGCGACGACGACGAGGAGCGCCGACCCAACGGCGCCGAATCCGCCGACTATACCAGGCGCGGCTACCGCGCGCGCGACGGCGACATCACCGCGATCGGCGAACTCGCGCGGATCAATGGCATGACCCCGGCGATCTACGCGCGCATCGTGCCGTATGTGACGCTATTCTTCGGCGAAACCGGCGGCTTCAACGAACGGACGGCCAGCCCGTTCGCGATCCGCGTGATGACCGGCGAGGACGACCAGGGTCCCGCCTCGATCGAACGCGCGCGCGAAATCCGGGGTCAGCGCACCCGGCTCGGCTTCGACGACAAGGCGGACGCGGTGCTGACCGGGCGGCGCTTCACCGTGCGCGTCACCGCGCGCGACGCTCGCGGCGGGCGGTTGACGCGCGCCACCATCGTCGAGCCGACGGGCGATCCGCGAGCGCCAATCTGGGTGCGCGCCGCCGAGTGACCTACTTGCGCCGCGCGGGGCAGTCCCTCGGGCGCGGCGACTGATCGCACGGATCGGACGAGCCATAATAGCCGAGCACGTCGACGACGATGCGCGATAGCGGATCGATGTGCCGCCGGCTCGCGTCGTTCGCGGTGGCCTGCGCCGCCTGCGCCGCCGCCGCGCTCTGCGCCCCCGCCGCCGAGGTAGCGGCGACATTCACCACCGGCCCGCTCGGGATGCCGAACGCCTTGCCGCCGACCGCGAAATTGTCCGCGTTCGCCACCGCCAACGCCGCGACAAACAGGTTTCCCGCGACACGCACGCCTGCGTCGCCCGCGTCGACCGTGCCGCGCGGCGCGATCAGGTAGACGTCGGGGGCGGGGGTGCCGGGGGCGGGCTGGAACGCGGCAATGCCCGCGCCGGTCACGCCGCCGACGGCGTCGACCTCCGAATTGCCGTTCGGGCCGACGCGCACCACCACCGGCGGAAAGTTTGCGCTGCTTTTGGGTCCCTGACCGGCGTTCAAATCGCCGTTCGACGACCATAGCGCGATGTCTCCGCCGGCCTGGGTGAATGCGCGCGACTGGTTGAGCAAGAAATCCCGGTCGACGAACCCGTGGAAGGTGCCGCCGCGTAAGGTGAGGACGCCCTCGTAGCCGGTGGGGATCGAGGTAATCGGAGCGATAGGGACTAAACTGCCTCCCGAATATACCTGTTCGGCGATCGTCAACCGCCGCGCCGCCTGTGCCGAAGTGCGCACAGTCGAGCCGCCCAGCACGCGTCCGCCCGGGCCGAAGATGTCGATGTTGCCACCGCGCGAGGTTTGGATCGTGGCGAGGCGGAGATCGAGGTTGCCCGTTTCCACCGGCACCGTCCCGGTGCTGCCGCCGCCCGACAGGTCGTTCGCGGTGTAGCCGAGCGCAGGTGGGAACAGCAGGTTCACCGCGCGGTAGCCTCGCGCATATTTCAGATAGGACACGCTCGTTGGAATCGAAGTCTGCGTCAGCTCGTTGTAATACACTTGCTGCACGAGTTCGCGCTGGCGCAGTGGCGATAGCGCCTTGAACACCGAATACGCCTGCGCGACGGTGACTTCGGTCGTGCCATAAGCCGCGAGCAGTTCGGCCGCCGCGTGCGTTTGCACATAGCCGAGCAGCACCGGCGCGTAGATCGGCTCGCTGCGGATCGCGTTCGAGCGGCCATATTTGTCGACCGTCTGCGCGAACTGATCGTCGGGCAGGTTCACGACGTTGGCGGGATCGAGGTAGATGTCGCGGAAACCAACGTAATTGACGCCGTGGCCGACGCCGAACTGCACCGTCACGTTCGCGCCAACCGGGGCGAGATAGGGGTTCCACTCGTTGTCAACGGAGAGCACGCCGCCGCCGAGTGTGTTATTTCCGTTTCCCGCGTTTGCGGTCACCGATGTGAGGAACGGTCCGGCGTCGCGGCCTGCTTCGAGATAGAATGCTCCCGGACCGCCGATCACGAACGTATTACCTTGCGCATAGGGCAGAGGATTACCCGAAATAGGAGTGCCTGATGCCCCCCCTGTTGTGTAGGCCCCCGCTTGCCCGATAGCGTTTGTTGCCACAATATCTCGCCCCGCCACCACGCGCGTGATGTCGCTCGCCAATAGGTTCTGCGCGAACACCGCTGAGTTCAGGATGTCCTGCCCCGCGCTCACCCGCGTCTGCTTGGGCGTGTTCAAGATCAGGCTATCGATAGTGCCGCCAACCGCGATGCGCGCGGGTTCCGCATCCCCCGCGTGCGTCGCCCCGAACGCATTGTGATAGCTGCGGCGGGTTGTGTCGGATGTGGAGGAGAGGACGGTGGGGTAGGGGAACCGGCGAGCAAAGCTGATCAGTGTGCTATCTTGTACGAACGTCGAGAAATAACCGGGCAGCGTACCAGGGTCGCTATCATCCATGTTGATCGTGATGGGGGTGAGGTTGGCACCGGCTAATACCCGCAACCGTCCGACGGAAGATGGCGAAAGGAACAGGGAATACGGCCTGCCGGTCGGCGAAAGATTGATGTCACCCATCAGGCTTGCCACGTCAAGCGATCCCGGAAGCACCGCGACGGGCGCCAGCAATTGCGATGTTCCTGGAACTTCTTCCCCAAAGGATTCGAGTGTAAAGCTCCCATTCGACCGCGCCGCGAAGGACGCGACGGGCGCGTAGAAACCGAGCGCGTTCAAGTCAGGCAAATTGCTGACGACCCCCGCGCCGAACGACACTACGTCGCGTACCGTGATTCCCCCGCCCGCTTCGAGCGATGCGGTAGCATCGGCCAATCGCACCCTGAGCGCGTTGCTGATCGTGCCTCCGGCAAAACTCGCGGGTGTAACCGCTACATTGCCCGTGGAGGTCACATCGCGCCCGGTGCGCGCGGTGAGCGTGCCTTCGCCAATGTCGAATAACCCGCTCACGATATCGCGGCTTGCGCTCAAGGCCACATTGCCACCGCCCTTGGTGACGAGCGCGAGCGTCGGCGTGACACCGCCGCCGGTAACATCGGCCGTCACGACCGACGTGTTCGCGGTGACGGTCAGATCGGACACGTCGCGGCCCGCCACGACCGAGATATCCCCGCCGCCAAGCGTGGCGATCCCGGTCTGAAACAGTTGCGGGTTGGCCCGGATGTCCGCGACCGGACTGAGCTGGCCGATCCTGTAGGGCTGGTCCGACCCGCCGATAAAAGAACGTCCGCCTTGCAGGTTCTCCCCAAGAATGCGGAAGTTACCCGCGCCGTCCCGCAGCCCGAGCACGTCTCTGCCCGCGCTGAGATGGATACTGCCGCCTTGATCGAGGTAGCGCAGGTCGGCAATCAACGCGTCCTCGAGCGGTGTGGCGGTCGGATCGTTGAAGATGGTCGAGGTTTGCGCATAGGCGGCGGTGCTGATCGTACGCGCCAATCCGCTCGCGGGATCCGCAATGGTTCGGCTGGACAGGTCGGCGACCGTGCCTGCGGTGTAAATCGTCGTTCCGCCCACCTGCAAAAACGAAGGTAACCCGGTTAATGCTCGCAGTATCGGCGGTCCATTTGTCGTATCGATATCACCCGCCGCCGCGATAGAAATGCCGCCCGTGCCGGTGCGCACGCGCGTGCGTACGAAGTTATACGGCTGCGCAACTCTGACCGTCGGAGTACTTACAGGCAGCGCATCGCCTGTCGCCTGATTGGCGATGCGCTGCCCATAGCCCGCCGCAATCTGGTTGAGGAACTGACCGGCGAGCGCCAGCGTCGTCGACACCGCCTGTATCTGAATTTGAACGGGCAGCCCGGTTACCGGATCGAACGTGGTACCCGGGACGAATTCGTTCGTGAACTGGCCGGGGTGGGCGGCGAAGAAGGCGTTTGCTTGGGCCACTAGATATTGGCTGCCCGCATCCAGCGGCCCGTTCGGGTCCTGCAGCGTGATCGTGGTCGCGCTCGCTGTTCCCACGCCGCCATTGGTTGGTGACACGATATTACCGAATGCGTCGGCGAAGCCTCCCGGTGCAACCGGCGTAACCAAGCCGCTGGACGCGAGACTTGTGTTGATCTGAAGCTGGTTGGTGAAGATGCCGGTCTCGCCGATCGGAGTTACCGCGTAGCTCGTCTCGCCCTTGACGACGACCTTGCCCGTGGACGCCGCATTAACCGCCATGGGATCAACGCTTGGACGGCTGTTCACCGCAAGGTCCGCGCCGCCCACCAGATTATAGCTGAAGCTTCGCACCGCGCGTCTGTCGGCGAGCCTTGGAAAGACTTCGGCCGTGCCGAGAGGATCTCCCGATGTCGAGCCCGCTGCCGGCGTGTTCGCGTCGGCGTTGTAAGGAATTGCCGCGAACAGCGTAGTGCGGCCAATCGCGGCGGCGCTCGGTCCGGCTGCACCGGCAAAGTCGATCAGGATCGAGTTGGTCGTCGCCATCGTCGGGTCGAACGTGTTGTCGAACGCGTTCACCTGACAGGTTCCGCCCAGGCAATAGGGCTGCAATGTCGGGTTGAACGAGCGCTGCCCGCCGCCATAGGCAAGGCTGATTGCCTCGGGGGTGGTCTGGTCACGGAAGGCGAAGAAGCCATCGGTGATCGACGCCGCGCCCGCGCACGCGGTCGGGTCGGTGCAGGTCGTGTTGGTGCCGATGGTGAGGTCGCCGCCCGCGCGGATGGTGAGCACGCCGGGCTCGCCGTCGACCTTGCCGCCCACGCGGTAGGTGAGCGTGGTGAAGCGCGAGAACACCGCCGACTCTTTGCCGGGGACGATCGAGTAGAGGCCGTTCGCTGGATCGACGACCGCCAATCCCGCCGCCGCCGCGCCCGCGATATCGACCGTGCCCGCGCCGAGGTTCCAGTTGGACTTGAGCACGATGTTGCCGCTGTGATCGAGTTCGATCCCCGGATCGGCGCGGTAGGCACCCAGTCCCTTGAGGTTCGGCGCGGCGGCCGAGATGTCGAACGTCTGCACGAATGTCGGGATGGTGCCCGCGCCGGTGTCGCCGAGGAAGTTGAGGCTGCCCGGCGCGGTTTGTCTGAGGTCGAGCGTCGCCGTGCCGTTAGCCACGGTGACGCCGGTGAACGCCGGATCGGCGGCGATCGCGCCGAGATCGAAGCGCTGGAACGCCTCCACCAGTACATCACGCGCGCCGGTGACCGTGCCCGCCGCGCTGACGTTGACCGTGTTCGCCCCCGCCGCGCCTACGATCGGCGCGCGGATTGCGAGCGTTCCGCCGACATCGCTTGCCGCCACCCGATAGTAAGTGATGCCGTTGCGGACATCGGTGACCAATCGGTCGCCTGGGCGCGTGGCGGAGAGATCGATCGTCGATCCCGCCGCGAGCGTGATGGCGCCGCTGCCGTCGGTGCCGATGGTGACGTCGCCGCCCTTGGCTTGGCGGCTATCGGTCGCGCCGTAGCCGCTCGCGCGCGCCAGCAGCTTGCCGGTGGGTGCGAGCGTGACGCCGTTCTCGCCATAAAGCGCGATCTGGCCGCCGTTGATGCCCGAGGTGTCGATGGTGCCCGCGATGCTGTCCGCGCCGCCGTCGGCGGTAAGCCGGACGATGCGCGACAGCAGGCTCTGCCCAGCCGCGAGCGCGAGATCGCCGGTGCCGGTGCGGATATCGATACGCTGGTCGAAGCCGCCCGCCGCGCCGGTGGCGAACTTGCCGAGATCGAAGCCGCCGCGCGTCACCAGCGTGAACAGCCCGCCGCCGTCCGGCGCGGCGGCGTCGAGCACGCCGTTCGCATTGACCGAGCCGTTCGCCGCGACGAGCCGCAGCTCGCCCGCTTGGCCTTGCGCGCCGCCGACCGACAGCCGCGTGTTCGCGCCAAGGTCGATCGCACCGTTCGTCGCGGTGAGTGTCAATAGCCCGCCGGGCGCGGACACCGTCGTCGGATCGGCGGCGTCGCCGAATACCTTCGAGTAGCCCGGTGTGGAAAGCGACGCGGCACCGACAAGCGCGATGCCGTTCGCCGCGCGCAAGTCGAGCGCGCCCGCGGTGGCGACGACCTTCGTGTCGGTGATCGACACCGTGTCGCCGCTGAGCGCGATGCGCGCGCCCGGCGTGCCCGCCACTGTCGGCACGGTCACGCCCGAGATGCCCGTCAGCGTCAACGCGCCCGTGGTGGTCAGCGCGAGGCTGGGCAGTACAGCCGATTGACCCGGCATGAGTGACAGCGCACGGTCGCCAAGGAACGGTGTGGCGATGGTGAGCGGCGCGTTCCCCACTTCGAGTCCCGCCGCTCCGTTTGTTAGCGTGCTGCCGTCATTCTGGATCGCGCTATAGGTGCTGTTGGCGCCGTCGAACGTCACCCCGCCCAGCGCGGTCAGCGTAACGCCGCCCCCGAAACCGACGGTTCGAATCTGCCCCGAGCCGAAGCTGATAGTGGATGCGGTGACGCCGAGCGTTGCCGTCCCGCAATCGGGCGCGCAGGTGGGGAGTTGGACCGCGCTGTTCTGTAGGCGGAGCGCGCCGGTGGCGAGCGTCACAGCACCCGGATCACCGAGCAACGCCAGCGCGGGCGTGTCGAGCGTAAGCGCGCCGAAGCTGTAGCTACCAGTGGCGAACGATACCGCTTGCGGGCTGCGGATGGTGAGCGTCGCGGCTTTGGCGAACGCGGTTTGTAGTTGCGGCGTGATGCTAAGGCCCGCGGGTTGTGCGGTGCCCGCGAACGCCACCGCGCCCGCGCCGATCGCAATCTGCTTCGCCGCGATATCCGCCGCGCCCGTGGCGGGGCTGGCGAGGTTCAGATCGCCGCTCGAATCTAGCAGCAGCGAGGTTGCCACGAGGTGGGCGAGGCCAACTGACAGTAGCGGCGGCGGCACTAACCCGGCGGTCACGTTGGTGCGCCGCGCCACGCGCTCGGGTCCTGTCGAAAGCCGCAGCAGCGCGCCCGCGCCCGATGCGCCGTCGAGCAGGTAGTTGCCGGTGCGCATGTCGCCGATCGCGCCGCTCGCCGCCACCGACGATCCATCGGAAAGCGTGATCGACGATCCGGATCCCGCGACCGCGAACAGTAGTTCGGGCGCGGTGAGTGGGGTGGTGCTGTCGTTAGCGATCGTGATCGAGTTGGTGGTGACGACGAGGCTGGTGGTGCCATCGGCGTTGTCGGTGCGCGTGCCGCCGATCAGCAGGCTCGCGCTGTTGAGCGCGGCGAGCGTGCCCGTGGTGACTACGATCGTGCCCGGCAAGGGTGCCGTGGTCGGCGCGGTGCCGACGATCAGGAAATTGTTTCCCGCGAGATCGGTCGCCGATGCGCGGCCGCCACTGGCTGCCGCGGTCTGAAAGGTTGCATCGGCGGTGATGCCGGTGATCGCGTCGATTACCAGTCGTCCGGCGTCCAGCGGGATACGCGGCGAGGTCAATCCGTTGCGCGCCGCTCGCGCCGGGAACACCGTGTCCGCCGAAGTGGTGGCGATCAGCGAGGCGTTCTTGAAGGTTGCCTGTGTCTGCACCGTAAAGGTGCGCAGCGTGCTATCGTGCAGCCCGGTGTTGGCGGTGGCGTAATAGCCATCCACCACGGTGGTACCGTCGCGCAATTGTGTCGAACGGCCCGGCACTGGGGTGCCGTATTCGGGTTGCTCGACCACGCGCAGCCCACCGGGCAACAGCGCGTAGTGCGCGGGGAGCAGCGTGTAATAGCCCGCCGCCAAGCCGGGCGAGGCGTCCAGATACACTTGGCGACCGACCTGCGAAGCGGACGAGAGCGCACCGTAGTCGGCGGCGTAGATCGGATCGGTGAGCGCGAGGTTGGCCTGGTTCAGCCCAGGGACGATCGCGTAAACCTGCCGCGCGTCTGGATATTGAAAGCCGTTGCGCGAGCTGAACGCGTCGGTGTTGAAACGGTCGAGCACGTCGCGCGAGCCGCCGACACCGGGCACGAACTCGAACGCGAAGACGTCGCCGCCGCCTTTCAGGTTGACCGTCGCGCCCGCATCGAGCGCGACATTGCCGCCGTTCAACGTCAGCAGCGCGGCGGGCGGCGCGGGGAGTTGGGCGGCGACGGTGGGCGTGAAGAAATATTCGACCTGATCGGTAGTAATCCCATAAGGGATCGAAAGCCCGTCCGCCGAAACCGAGGTGATGCTGCCCTTGGCCAAGTGCAACAGGGTCGTCACAGGCGCGAGCGTCGGGCCGGGGGTCGGATTGGGCACGGGGATCGAGCCGAGCGTCAGCGTGCCGAGCGGTGCGCGGAGCACGCCGTCCTGCTCGATGTTCGCCGCCAAGATCTTCAGGTTCGCGCTCGCCGAGTAGGGCGTCGCGGGAACGGCACCACCGGGCGAGGCGATGCGGATCGTCGAGGTCGACCCGCTCGCCGCGACGGTGAAGCTACTGCCCGTAGTCGGGTAGACCTGCGCCGCGCTCAGCGTGAGATCGCCCGACGTTAGCAACTGCCCGTTGAGCGAAGGCGATACCGTGGCGATGTTCAGCGTGGTGTTCAACGGCTGCACGCCGATCAACCGCAGATCCTGCGTCGCCGCGAGCGTCACCGAGGACAGCGACTGGTCGAAGATGACCGCGCCCTGCACGTCGAGCGCGCTCGCGGTGAAGGTGGCGGTAGCGGTTCCGGGTGTACCGAGCACATTGTTGGGCACGCTCTGCGCGATGCCGGCGAACCGGATCAGCGGCGCTGCGATGTTGAGAGCGCCGATCGCGCCGATTTGCACATTGAACAACGGGCTGTCGTTGGTGACGACGTCGCCACCAAAAGGCCGCGACTGCGCGAAAAAGGCGCGGTTGAGCGTGAGATTGACCGGCCCGGTTGTGGTGAGTGTGCCTTCGCTGACGAAGGTGGAGAACCCGGCTGCCTGGACGGCGTCGGCCGCGATAACATTGTTGGCGCGCGCGGGATCGTCCGTCTGCGCGAGGATGGGATCGAGAACGACGAGCGTTCCGCCCGTCGCGGCGGGAGCGCCCCCGGCAGCACGGATCGTCGCGCCCGAAACGCTGCCCGCGTTGAATAACAGTGTCCCATTGGGTAACGCGCCGCCCTCTAGCGAAAGCGTGCCGCCGTTGCTCCATAGCGGCGTCGAAACATACATACCCGCCGCGTTCAGCCGGTCGTAGCTAGCGGACGCACCCGAAAGGTCGAGCGTCGATCCGGGAAGTGCGTCGATGGATTCCGCGGTTCGGACCAGGGGCACGATTTGATTAAAAGAGCTTACGAAGAATGTTCGGCCGAGCGACGCGATTGTTCCACCTTCGACCAGCCGTCCATCCACGATTGGCAAGCCATTTGGTGCTACTGCGCGAGGGTTGATCAAACTGATGCCCGAAACGTCGATAACGCCGCCCGGCACGACTTTGATGCCTTCGGCCGGCCCCAGCTTACCCAAAAGCGCAATGGCATTGGAAAACGCGACATCGCGATTGGAAAAAACACCGTTGGTGCCGTCGAGCTTGGGTCCAGAGAGTGAGGCACCGAATACGCTCGGCGAATTTTCATCGATCGAGCCATCGGCATTGGTATAAAAGACTTGAGACAGGTCATTTACAAATATCGGCCCTTGTACCGATACCGATATCGATCCTCTCGAGGATGTCGTTGGGTCGTAGATACCCGGTATGGTTTCGCTGGCAATGACACTGCCACCCGGCAAACGGATCACGCCCTCGTCGAGCAGCTTTCCTACCGTCAGCGATGCGCCTGCCGCGCCATCGACGCGGGCGCCCTTGGCTACTTCCAGCTCCACCAAGCCGCCGAACTTCAGCGCAACGGGTCGCGCGTCAAACGCCGCGACGGGCACCGAGGGGGCGAGAACCGAATAAACGCTCCCTCCGGTCGGCAATGCCTGAAACGCCAGGACCTGATCGGTTGTCAGCAAAGGCGAGAACTGGCTTTGAGTGAGAAGCAAATCCTGCCCCGCGCCAAGCGTAATCGCATCGGTTTGCAAAACCGCATTGTATCCACCCAAGCCGTTAGTAAATCGATTTGGACTTAGGTTAGTTTTGAGTACGTTTATAGTGTAGGCGGAAAATCCTGATTGTTGAAAAAAGTCAAGTGGTAGCTGCGTGCCAGTCGCAACATTCTTATTGCCGAAATTAAAATCGGGAGTCGTTAGATTGAACGCGCCACCTCCTGAGAAACCATGACTTCGAACTGTGCCTGGTGCGATCGAAACCCGCGCCGTAATCGTACTTGGATTTAACGCCAATGGTGGCGGGTTGCTTACAGTCAGAGGAAGATTTATTCTTACTCCGGTAAACTCCAGGAAATTATACGTATTTGGACGGGTCAACTGCGCATAGGTCGTTTCTTGCGACAACAACAAATTACCACCGCGCGCACCGGTTCCAACCACGCCGGTCGCGCCGACCGAAGCGCCGCTCGAAACATCAACCAGTGCGCCTGGATTGATGAGGATGCTTCCCGAGATGTCGGTCGCTTCGTTCGCCGGTGCACCCACCACGGTTCGCACATACGGTGTGGCAATGATCGAGATCGAGCCGCCAGACGTGTATCCACCGCCCTCGGCGGCATCCGCGGCCGCCGCGAGATCGTTGACGAACCGGCCGCGCGTCGACAGCGTGCCGTTCACGACGACGTCGAACGATCCCATCTGGGGCGTGTCCGCGCGAAAACTTGATCCCCCTGTCTCTCCTACCTGATATGCAACACTACTAGCGCTCTTGGTTGCGAACGTCACGAGCGCAATCGTTCCCGAGGGCGCGAACACATTCCCGTCGACGTGGATGCTGCGCCCCGTCAGCGCGTCCAATACGCCTCCCGGCGCGAGCGTCGTCACCGTGCCCGGCGCGAAGTTGAGCGCGCCCGAGGTGTCGAGCGTCAGTTGCCCAAGGCCCATGCCCGACAACGCGCTATCCGAAAGCAGGATCGTGTCGTGGCGCGTTGTCGGCAGCAGCGAGGCCGGATCGCGCGTCGTCGGCCGCACCAGCGCGCCAGTGGCGTCGAGCGAGATCGATCCACCATAGGCGAGATCGGCTGCGACGGTCGGAATGGCAGCCGATGGGATGATCTGGATGTCTCCAGTCACTCCTGGTGTAGCCACCGTGAACCCCGGCAAGATGACCGGTGGGTTGATCGCCAGACGCGCACCCGAGGGCAGTTGCGACGGCGCACCCTGCATCGCGCGCAGATCGCCCGCGATCGTCGACTTGGCGGTGCCCACGACCGCGTTGCTGCGCTGCAGCGCACCCGCATACGCCTGCCCGTAAACCGAGCCGTCGAGCGCGATCGTCGGCGCGTTGATCGCGAGCGATCCGGCGTCGCGACCTTCGCTACATTGGCCGACTGTCTGGACGCCCTGGAGCGTGCCGTTGGAAAACTTGTTGGTGACGCCGAAACGCGTGTTCACCGTGGTGAACGGATTGACCAGTCCGACATAATCGCCGTTCGGATCGGCGTTGCCGATGTCGACGATCTGCCCGCCGCGCGTGACGAGCTGGCTCGTCTGCACCTGGCCCGCCTGATAGGTCACCCAGCCGCCGCTCACGTCGACCGTTGCGCCGGGCTTGGCGGTGAACTCGGCGGAGCCGAACGAGACCTGGCCGCCCCTGGTCAGCAGTTCGGCCGAAGTGACGCCGATGTTCTGATAGAAGCTCCCCGCCTCGACCAACGGCGAGCCGACCCAGGCGACGCCGTCGGCGCGCACGCCCGAACGTCGGGGATCGACGTAGATCGTCGCGCCGTTGAGGAAGCTGGTCCGGTAGTTCGGCGTATCGCGTAGTTCGTTGCGCTTGGCCGGGCTGATCGTCACCTGGTTGCGGCTGGCGGGAACCTTGAAGTTCTTGATGCCGCCGACGTCGATCGTCGCGCCGTTATCGATGAACACGCGCGACGCGGTCGGAGCTGCGCCAGTCGGATCGAAGCCGATCGATACGCGGCCGCCGGGAGCATACAGCAGCGAGTTCGCGCCGACCTCGATCCCGCCCGCCAAGCCGCCTTGCGGTGCGAGGCTCGCGATGCGCACCCGCGAGGTTTTGAACGCGGCGACCGAATCGGGCGATTGCGGGATCGTCTCGCCGTTGGTGTCGGGCGTGATCGCGATCGTCGAACCTGGGGAAAGCTGGACGTCGACCGCGCCGATGTCGATAAAGCCGTTGCGCGAGACGCTGCTCGTCGATTCGAGCAGACCGGATTGCAGCACCGCGCCCGCGTCCGCCTGCAAGCTGATGTAACCGCGCGGCGAACTGATGACGCCGGTGTTGAGGACATAGCTGTCCGTTAGACCGGCAGTCGCGAATAACAGACCTCGGACATCGGCTTGGTCGGGCATGGTCGGATCGGCGATGGTCAGAGAACCACCGCGCCCGGCAACCAAGCCCACTTCGCCGTTGGTCGCGCTCAGCGTCCCTGCGTTTACGACATGTGGGGCGGTGGCAAACAGATAACCCGAGTCGCCTATGACGATGCTGGACCCGGAAGCAAATCTGACATCGCCTTCCAGCAAAGGTTCGGGTGCTACATCGAACTTCGTCCCCCTGGGACTGACGCTTACCAACGAAATCTGTGCCGAATTGACCCCGCCCGACGACCCAAACGATAGTAGACCGCTTTTGAGAAATGCATCGTTTCGATCGGCAGGCGTAGCGGGACGTACGCTGTCCCGGTCAAGGATTATGCTGGGGTCGGCGACGCGTGTCAGCGGAATCGACGCTGGCCCGAACTCCAGCGTGCTCACCAGCAGCGATCCCGCGTTCACCTGCGCGGTGCCGCCGAAGAACACGCCGTTCGCATTGATGACGACGCAGCTCGCGTCGCAGTTCAGATGACCCAGGATCTGCGACGGCGCGGGGGCGAGCGTCGGGTCGCGGCGGCCGGTGGCGGGATCGTATTGGCCGACCACCCGGTTGAACGCGACCCAGTCCTTCTGGACGACGCCGTTCGCCTTCTGGTTGAAGTTGAGCGTGGTGTCCTTGCCGATGTTGAACGTCGTCCAGCTCAGCACCGCGCGGCTGGTAGTCTGCGTGATGTCGACCGTGGTCGCGCCGCCGCTCGTCGTTTGCGTCGGCGCGAGCGCGCCCTGATACGTATTCAACCCGCCCGCGTCTTGAATGGCGGGCTTGAGATTGGGCGCGAGCTGCAACCCGCCCGCAGTGAGACCATTGGGCACGCTCGAAGCAAGTGCCGCCGCCGCCCCGCGCGCCGCGGTTTGGGCCTGCATCGCCAGGCTTACCGACGCGTTCAAATGCGCTTGCGTTGCCGATTGACGGGCCACCGCGGACGCCTGGCCCCGAATCAGGGTAACCCCGCCTAGGTCGCGCGTCGCGTTCGATACGCCCGGCATGGGAATGGCGTTCTTGGGGATATTAGGCAGAGCGCCCATGATCGCCGAAGTCGATTGCGCGCGCGCCGTGGGTGTCGCGGCGGACGCTAGGCAAACTAAGCTGGCGCCGAGTAACAGGCGCGTGCGGAACATGGTGGGCTGGCGCATCGCTGGTCTCGCCTATGGTTTGGTTGAGGTTTGCGCGGAAAGGGCTTTGGGCGCGTCCGCGCGCGCGTTGAACTTGTCCTGATACAGCCGGTCGCCCAGCCGTTCCGCATCGTTTTCCAATCGCACGCGCGCTTTGCCGACGAACGGCTCGCGGCTGACCAGCACGTCGCCGAAGCCGACGCGGCGGTAGCGTTCGAGGATCTCCTTCGCGTCCGCGTACAGCCGCGCGTTCTTGGCCTCCGCCACCGCGAGCGTCGCGCCGCTGGTTTGTGCTGCGGCGGTCTGCGCCGCCAACGCCTGCTGCGCGGCGTCGCGCTCGGCACGCGCTTCGGCGAGCAACCGCCGTGCGTCCGCCGCCGTCGCCTGCGCCGAAGCGTTCGCCGAAGCCACCGCCGTCTCGGCTCCCGCCGCCTTCGTCCGCGCCGCCGCAAGCTCGCCCGCCATCGCAGCGATCCGCGCACGCTCCGCCGCGCTCGGTCCGGCCACGGCGGGTTTCGCCTTGGCAAGCTGCGCCTTCAGCACGTCGCGCGCTTTCTCCGCCGCCTCGGCACGCGCTTTCAATGGTGTCGCGTCCGCCTGCGCCTGCGCGAGCTGCCCAGTCACCTCGCGCAGCTTCGAGCGCAACTGCTCCTCCAGCCCGCTCGATTGCGCGAGCACGGGCGTGGCGGCGAACATCAACAGGGCCGCAAGTCGACGCATCAGAACGCCACCAGCAAATCTAGCTGGAGCACGTCGATGCCGAGCGGCGGACCGCTAATCTGGTTGGCACTCTGGTATTTCACCCGCGCCGCGACGTTATCGTACAGCCCCGCCCTGCCCGCGATGACATAGCCCTGCGCGTTGGTACCGCCCAGATGGAATTCGTTGTCCACCAGGCCGTCGAGCACCGCGTCCGTCTGGATGTATTTATACGCGCCGAACACGTTCCACTCGCCCCAGTGTTTGGGACTGGGGTAGCCAACCGATACACGCGCCATCCACGCGGTGTCGCCACCGGAGAAGGTTGTGTCGTTACCCGCCGCCGCGCAACCCGTGCCGGTCCGATTGTTGATCGGCCCGACGACCGCGCCCGTAGTTCCAGCCGCAATGGATGGAAAGCTGCGGCAGATCGCGTTGCGGTCGAACGCCAGATTCTTGATGTAATCTCCGCCCACGGTCACGCTTTTGGCGTCGTCCAGCTTGACCGTGACATCGCCGGTTATGTCTAGGATGTGGTAATCGAAGTTCAGACCGACGAACTGTCGGTTAGGGAAGTCGGTTGGAAAGTTGGCAGGCGGAACAATGTTACGCAAGAAGAATACCGTGTTGCCTTTTTGTTGAAACGCGGGACGCAAACTGTCCGTCGAGCACTGCGCGCCGGGCTGCGAGATATCGCACGGGTCCGAAGGCTGCCCCTGCACATTCGTGAAATGGTAGTAGGCCCCCCCGACCTTCACGCCGATGTCATGCCGCGCCTGCCAGTTGCCGACGATCTGCGCAGCATACAGCCACTTGTTGGTCGTGCGCGTCTTGCCACTGTCGGAAACGGTCGGGAAGTTGTCGCTGCCATACTCGTACGGGAATGCGCCCGCCACACCGCTAACGCGAAGGTCGCCGAAATTGTGCCCGGCGCCGAGCGTAATACCGTCAAAGTTCAGATCGGGATCCCAAAGCACATCGTAGCTGTAGAACGGGTTCGGCATTCGACCGCCGGTCAGCGCGACATCGTCGATCGGGCGGATAACCGCATAGGCCTGATCGATGTAAATGCCCTTCTTGACGAAGCCACCGCCAAGCGCCTGCGAGGTCGAGACCGGGCTGTTGGTGTCGCCACTCGCCAGACGGAAGGTGATGTCCGCCCAGTCGTTGACCCTGGCATCAAGGCCCACCCGAAGGCGGAGGTTTTCCAGATTATTGCGGTCGCGGCTCGTGTTGAGCCGGGGAAGGCCGGTGTAGGTTGATCCGGTACCACTTGGTAAGGCGCTGTTGAACTCGGTGCCGTTCGCGGGAGCATTGATCGCGCCAAAATCCAGGATGTTGGTCGCGTTCCCCCGCGCAAAGGTGTTGAACTGCGCCCGATACCGGAAATCGCCGAAAATGCGCACGTTGCTCACCCACGGCTGCACTCGGCCGGTGCCCGGCGTCGCCCAGCCTTCGGCTTTGGCGGTTTGGAGCACGTCTTCCTTCAGTTCGTCGCGGATTTGCGCGCGGACGCTTTCGGGAACGTAGGGCACGCGCACCGTGCCCGGCGGCGCGGCGGCGTGCGAGGCTTCCGCGTTCGCCTGATCGAGTAGCGCCTGGCCTTCCGTGGGCGAGAGCGTGCCCTTGGCGACCAGCGCGCGTACCAGATTGACCATTGCGTTCGGTGAAGGCGTGGGCGTGGAGACCGGCGTCGGCATTAGTGTCGGTGAGGTGGCTTGCTGCGCGTGCGCGGAGGCACCGCAAAGCATCGCCAGCGCGGCCGCGCTGCGGAGCAGGGTCGTGGTCATGGCTCTCACTCCTGATGTCATGCGCCGCGCAGTCCGCTGACGGAGACGCGTTCGGGAAAACGGAAATCGGCGGGCGGCGCCTGGTCGAGCGCCATCGCGGTCACCGTGGCGACGATCGCCCGGTCGACTTTCGCGTCGCCGCTGCCGCTGATGATGTCGGCCTTGGTAACGCGGCCCTGCGCATCGACCCAGATCGCGATCTGCGCCTTGAATTGGCGACGGTTGACGCTGCTGTCGCGCTGGATCGCGCGCTGCAACTCACCCTTGAGGTAAGTGCCATAGCCGATCCCGCCGCCGCCGCCGGTGCCGGTCGCCGGGCCGAGCGCGTTGCCGAGCGAGCCGCCGTTGCCCATGCCGCCGCCACCCACACGCCCCTGCAGGCCGAACGCGTCGGTTCCCGCCTGTGTCTGCGCGGTATCGATCGCCACCGCCTTTGGTGCATCCGCCGGCGTTGGCTTGGGCGGCTCGGGGGTGGGTTTGTCGAGCGGCGCGTCGGTCGGCTTGGGTGGCTCGGGCGGCTGCTCCTTGGGCGGCGGCGGCGGGGGTGGGGGAGGGGGCGGTGGCAGCGCGACAAAGGTGGTATCCTGCGCGATGTTGCGCGTCCTGCCGGTCGGGTCGGTCAGGTAGCGATAGACCAGCCACCCCGCGATCAGCAGCGCGAGCAGCGCGAGGCCGGGCAACAGATAGCGCCGCGCGACCTGCACGGGCGAGGTCGCAGCAATGGGATCGTCCGCGAAGGCCACTTACTTCGTCGGCGTGTCGGTGGCTTTGCCCGTAACTAGGCCCACCTTGTTGAGTTCGATGCGGCGCAGCAGGTCCAGCACCTCGGTCACCTTCTCATACTGCACGGCGCGGTCGCCCTTCACCACGACCGGCGTGTCGGGGTTCTCCGCCTTCGCGGTGCGCAGCCGCGCCTCCAGATCGGCGAGCGTCACCGGGAAGGCGTCGAGGAATATTTGCCCCTGCCCATTAATCGTAATCGCCTTCGTCTTGGGCGCCACGAGGTTTACCGACGAACTCGCCTTGGGCAGATCGACCTTGATGCCCTGCACGGACGCGGTCGCCATCAGGATGAAAATGACGAGCAGCACATAAGCCAAATCCAGCATCGGCGTGATGTTGATGTCGTCATAGGCCTTGCGGCCGCCTTGGACTTTCATGGGTCGGTTTCCCTATTCGGCCGCGATACGCATCGGTGGCAGCGTGGCGCCATGCGACGCGGTTTCGGCTAGCCGCGTCACCAGCCGGTCGACGAACACCCGCATCTCGTCCGCCACCGCGCTGATGCGGCTGTTGAGGTAGTTATAGCCGAACAACGAAGGAATCGCCGCCGCGAGCCCCGCCACCGTTGCCAGCAGCGCCGCCGAGATACCCGGCGCGATGGCGTTCACATTGACGTCGCCCGCGAGCGCCACGCCTGCGAAAGTGAACATCACGCCGATCACCGTGCCGAGCAGCCCGATGAAAGGGCCGCCCGCGATTGCGATCGTCAGCAGCACCATCAACCGGTCGAGCTTTTGGTTCTCGGCCGTTTGCCGTGCGTCCAGTTCGGCGCGCATCGCCGCAACCGCCTCGCCCGACAATGGCCGGTTGCCGTAGAGCTTGCGCCGCGTCTCCAGCTCCTGGATGCCGGTCTCGTACAGGTTCGCCAGCGGCGAGCGCTTGAGCTCGGCCATCTCGCCCGCCGGGATCGCCGGGTTCTGCGCGTCGAGGCTGAAGAGATCGCCCTTCATCATGCCATAGCGCCGCAGGAACACCGCATTGGCCGTGACCACGCGCGAGACATAGCCCGCCTTCTGCACCATCACCGCGATCGCCACCGCGAGCAGCAACAGGCAGAGCGAAATGACCCCCCAATCCAGCGCCGGGGTCGATTTGACCACCAGCCCGATCGCGCCGCCGCCCGAGCCCTGCTCCTCGTCCTTGGCGAAACTGACGAGCTTGGCTTCCTGTCCCTGGCCGCTCGCGTCCATGAACAGCACGTTGGCCGAGCGCGCCACCTTGGACGTGCGCGTCTCGTCCATCTCGCCCGCGAACGCGGTTTGGCCGTCGCCGCCGATCCTCGAAGGCCCGGTGAACGCGGGAAGCGCCCCCGGTCCGCCCGCCACCGCGCGCCCGCCGACATACAATGTCACCTGCCGCCCGTCGGCGGTCACCGCGACATGGCTCCACTGCCCCGGCGTCAGCGCAGCGTTGCCGCGCAGATTGACCGGCGTGCCACCGGTAATGGCAACACTCGGCACACCGGCGGTCAGCGCGATCACCAGCGAGTTGCCGCCCTCTCGTCGCGAGTACAGGGCCCCATCCGCGGCCGCGTCGGGCTTGACCCAACTCGAGAAGGTAAAGCCGCTCCCCGCCGCGGTCGCGGTTGAGGCCGAAGTGGGCACGGTAATCGGCACGCCCGCCGTCAGTCGCGCGCCGCGCCCGATGATCGAACCGTCGTTGACTCCCGCAGGCGGGTTCGACGCGTTGTTCTTGTTCGCGGTCTTGTCGGCGGGCGCGGTCCCGGCGGGCGCGTCATAGTGGTAGACCAGCGTGTAATCGGGATCGAACGTCGCCGCGCTGTCCACAGCGGCTGGCGCAGTTTTGTTGCCGAAATACATCCAGAGATTGGTCTTGGTGCCCCCGGCGGCGGCGGGAACGTCGACCCACACAGCGCTCACGCCGAGCAGCGGGTCGAAGCTCTCGATGTGATACGTCAAAGGCGTTTTGTCGTCGCCCGCGACGAAGCGCAGGTCCGAACCGTTCTCGCTCGCGTCCTTGAAGCTGAAATTGCCGCTGTGCAGCCGGATCAACACCGGCACGCGCCCGATCGGGCCGACGATGTTGACGCCACTCGGTGTCGCGTCGATTGTCACCTGCTTGCGGTACGACCACGCCTTGTTCCACCACGCGTGCGCGGCGCTGGGCGCGAGGCCCATGCACAGCAGCAACAGCAAAGCCCCGATACGGCGCATAATCGTTTCCTTCATCAAACTTCGCCCCGTCATCAAAATTCGGCTTTCACGTTGAACTGCACGTCGGCGTTGCCGACCTTCGTTGTCGAGCCGTCCATCATTGGCACGCCCAATTCGACATCGCCCGAGAGAAGGCGGAACACCTGCGCGCGTAGGCCGATGCCGATGCCGAGCAGCCCGTAGCGGTTGATCACTTCGGGTTGCGGTTGGCGGATTTTGACGAATGCGCCGTCGACATAGGCGAAGCCGCGCAGCTCGTTCAGGCTTTTGCCGACCCATTTGGTGAACGATGGCGTGCGCACTTCCAAAGTGCCCGAAAGCCCATCATCGCCGACCGCTTCGGATTGCAAATAACCGCGAACTGAAGCGATGCCGCCGGCCGAGAACTGCTCGTTCGAGATCAGCGGCTGGTCGGCGTACTGCGCCGCCGCGCGCGCGATCAGGCGCGTGTCGTCCTTAAGCGTGTGGTTCCAGTCGACGTCAGCGTTGATATGGACGAAATTCTCGTGCGCTCCCGGCGCGCGGCGGGCGAAACTGCTAATGTAACTCGGCGGCTGACCGGCGACTCCGGCTTGCAGCACCTGCTCGTCCAGCGCGCGCAGGCCGACTGTAGCCGATAGCGTCGTCGCCAGCGTCGTCGTGCTGCCAACCCGCTGCGCGCTGTAAGTGATCTGCGCGGGGATGTAGCGGATCGGCGCGCGATCGATCTGGGTCGTGCCCACGGTCGCGCCGGGGATCGTTGTATCCTCGATGAAGTCTTTGAAATCGACGCCGAAGTTGACGCTGTGCGACCAGCTACCGGTGGTAGGGAGCGCCAAGATCGCGCGGGTGCCGATGGCATAGCCGTTACCGAGCACGCTCGCGCCGCCCAGAAGCGCGACATTGCTGCTCGACTTGTAGCCATAGAGCAGGATCGACCATGCCGAGTTGGCGATCGGCGCAAGATACGAAGCCGCGTAGACTTCGGCGTCGCTGCGCCGCTGCGGCGCGACCAGGTAGCTGAAGCTGAACGTATGGCCCGCCTGCCACAAATTGGTTGCTCGGAAGTTGGTCAATACGCGCAATGGCTGCGTGTTCGGGCTGTGATCGTTCGATACCGTCGACGACAGATGTAGCGGCAAGCTGTCTTCGACCTCTAGGTCGACATCGATCGTGCCCGGGATGCGTCCAGTGGTGATCTTGGGCGAGACGCGCCGGTCCGCGCCGGTCCGCTCCATCGCCGCGAGCTCGCGCTGTGTCTCTTCGAGGTTGGGCACCTCACCCTCCTCCAGCGATTGCACCTGGTCGCGGACCGAGCGCGGCGAATACCATTTGGCGCCGGTCACCCGCAGTCGTCCGACACGCGCCTCGGTCACCACGAGCTGCACGGTGCCCGTCGCTTCGTCGATTGCACCACGCCCGACGCTCACCGACTGAAAACCGCGCGCATTATAGACGGCCTGCAATGCGGCGATGGCGGCTTCGACGTCGGCACCGCGCTTGCCTGGGCCGAGAAACGGGTAAACCGTTCGCTCGATGGTGCCCTGCTCGAGCAAGGTATTACCGGTCACGTCATAGGCTTCGATTGTCGCGGTGGCCTCTCCCGCCGCCGCGCGGGCGACCGCGCGCGGCGCGGGTTCGGCGGCAAGATCGGGCTTGGGTGGGATCGGCGTCGGTGACGGATCGACCGAGGTGCGCGGCTCCGACGGGACGATTCCTGCCGGTTGCGCGCGTGCCGTCGGCCCGGCGGCAAGCAGCAGCGCGAGCGCGGTAGCCGCGCCCGTCTGCCTGCCCGCGTATCGACCGCAACGCCCCAATCGCTTCACCCCATCGCCCGTCGTCGCGGGTGCCGCACCGCGCCCGCAGATCAGCGGGCAGTATTGCCGCACCACGGCGCGGTTAGGCCAAAGATGTTACGGATTTATTACGTGTTGTCCTTTCTCTTGGGGTGTTGCCACCGCGCGATCGCCTTTGCCCGGCGCGCCGTCACATGCGTCCGCGCTTCCGGGCCCTGCCACGGCCCGGCATAGCCCCGCTCGGTCATCCACCAGCCCTGACCTGGCAAACTGTCGCTCTGGCGCACGACCAGCACCGCTAACTCGGGATCGCCGCGCCCGCGTCCGCGCGCGTCCACCTCGCCGAGCACGACGCAAAGCTGCCGCATCAGTGGCCGCGTGAACCGATGGCCGAGCGCGGCGAGCGCTTCCGAGTAGGTGAGCGGCTCCCCGACCCGCGCCGCGCCGATCAGCCGCGCCTCCACCTCGTCGACATCAAAAGCCATGCTGCGCCGCTTGACCGCGCGCCGGACGACCCGCAAGCCTTGGTGGGATGAAAGCCCTGCTGAGCGAAGCCCCGGGTGGGCCGGAAACCCTGGTCCTTCGAGATTTGCCCGAGCCGGTGCCCGGCAAGGGTGAGGTCCGCATCCACGTTGCCGCGTGCGCGATCAACTATCCCGACGTGCTCATCATTGAAGACCGCTATCAGTTCCGCCCGCCACGCCCGTTCGCGCCGGGCGGCGAAATCGCGGGCGTGATCGACGCGGTGGGGGAGGGGGCGGCGTTGGCGGTCGGCCAGCGCGTGCTCGCGGTGCCGGGTTGGAGCGGACTGGCCGAGGCGGTCGTGGTGCCCGGCACACGCGCGGTGCCGATCCCGGACGCGATGTCGTTCGACGTCGCGGCGGCCTTCCTGCTGACCTACGGCACCTCGCACCACGCGCTCGCCGACCGGGCCGGGCTGAAAGCGGGCGAGACGCTGCTGGTGCTTGGGGCTGGTGGCGGCGTCGGCCTCGCGGCGGTCGAACTGGGCGTAGCCATGGGCGCGCGCGTGATCGCCGCAGCGTCTTCGGACGCCAAGGTCGCAGCGGCGAGCGCGCACGGGGCCCACGCCACGCTTGTCTACCCGCGCGATCCCGACCCGAAGGCGCTGTCGGCGCAGTTGAAGGCGGCGTGCGGCACGGATGGGGCCGATGTCGTCTACGATCCCGTTGGTGGTTCGCATTCGGAGGCGGCGCTCCGCGCGCTCGCGTGGCGCGGGCGCTATCTCGTGGTCGGCTTTCCAGCAGGCATCGCCGCTCCGCCGCTCAATCTGACACTGCTCAAAGAGGCCGCGATCCTGGGTGTGTTTTGGGGGGCGTGGACGGCGCGCGAGCCGGCGGCGTACGCCGAATCGGTCGCGCACCTGTTCTCACTATGGAGCGAAGGCCGCCTGCGTCCCGAGATCAGCGAAACCTTTTCGCTCGCACGCGGCGGCGAGGCGATCGCCCGGCTGGCGCGGCGCGAGGCGGTTGGCAAGATTTTGGTGACGATGGGCGAAGCTTAAACCACCGCGTCCGGTTGCACCTCGGGCCGCGCGGCGCCGAAGGCGGGCAGCTCGTTCAGCTTCGCGTCTGTCGCGACCAAGCGGGGGAATGCCGTCAGGTCCACGCCGAAGCGCCGCGCGTTATACATTTGTGGCACCAGGCATACGTCGGCGAGTGTCACCGCCGTGCCCATCAAATACGGCCCGTCGGTCTCGGCGGCGATCGCTTCCAGCGCCGCGAAACCCTGGACGATCCAATGCGCTGCCCAGGCGTCAGTCGCGGACTGATCCGCGCCAAACTGCCCGATAAGCCGCCGGAGCACGCCGATATTGCCCAACGGTTGCACGTCGCACGCGATGATGGCCGCTGCTTGCCGCACGCGCGCGCGCCGGGCGGGATCGCGCGGTAGCAACGGCGGCTCGGGCCGGGTTTCCTCGAGCCATTCGATGATGGCGAGCGACTGACCAAGCCCGACTTCGCCGTCGATCAGCCACGGCACGCGACCTTGAGCGTTCATCCCCCGGTATGCGCGCTCGTCCTGCGCGCCGTGCCGGATATCGACGGCGCGCGTTTCATAGTCGATCCGCTTCCAGTTGAGCGCGATCCGCCCCCGATACGTCGCAGTCGACCGCCAAAATCCATAAAGAACGACACTCAAATCCTGATCCTTAGCAATGGCGAACTAACGCGCGGTTGCCAGCCCCGCGCTGACCTCTGCGCCCTTGGCCGCCTTGAATGCCGCGCACTGGCGGATCGTCTCTACCGAGCGATCAAGTTCGAGCGGGCTCAAGTTGAACTGCTTAATCTTGGGCCGCAGCGCCGCATCCACGGCGCGCGCGCGGTTTTCCGAGCAATAGCCCGAGCCGATGCCCAAGGTGAACGAAGAAATTAGCGAGGCGGATTTGATCAGACGATCGAAGTTCTTGACGGCATAGTCATAGCCCTGGTCGCGCGTGGTGGCGTGACTGGTCAGGCCGCCGATCAAATACAGCGGCTCGCGTCCACGCAGCCGGGGATCGGCCGAGAGCGCGAGAACCTTGGGCGCGAGCGCGGCGTTGTCGACCGAACCAAGCGCGCCACCTGCCTGTCGACGAAATAGCGGATCGTTCGACGCGACCATCCGGTCGAATACCGTCTGCACCACGGTCGCGCCGCCATCCTGCACCGCGATCGTCAGCGCCAACCCCCTGTAATCGGGATCGAGCGCGGCGGCGTTGCCCGCGAGCGAGGCCCGTCCCGCGCGCGCAAGCGTCGCCCGGGTAGCGGGATCGCGCGCGGTCAGCGCCATGTAGGTCGCGAGCACCCGGCGCAGCGCGCGGCGCTCGTTGCCCTCGGCGGCATATGCGCCCGGTGCCGGGTTCAGCCCGAGTTCGGCGAGGCGCGGACGGAACAGCGCGGCAACGAAGCGACCGTAAGCCAAGCGGTCCTGCGCGTCGAACGCGGTTTCCGCCAAATCTTCCATCTGGCCCGGTATCCACACCGCCGCGAAGCGCTCGGAATGGCCGGCGAGCGAGCGCGCGCCGTCGAGCACTTGAATAAACGGCGCGCGTCCGGCGGCGAACGAGGACCAAAGCGAGTCGCCGACCGTCATCGCCTCGGTCGCGGGCAGCTTCGGCGCGGCGGCGATCAGCGCGTCCCAACCTGCGTGGTCGAGATCGAAGCGGTAATAGCCATTACCGTCCGCGTTCGGGACAACGAACGGCGCGGTGCCGAATAGCGGGGGAAGCGTGCCGGTCGGTCCGCTGACCAGCGCGCACCGGCGACCTTCACCCGATCGCATACAGAGCGGGATATTCCATAGCTGGGGAGCGCCCGGAGCGACGCCGATCGGGCGGTAGCGCTCCTGCTTCAAATCGAAACCGCCATCCGCTCGACGTGCGATCGTAACGAGTGGCACGCCCTGTTGGCCGACGAAGCTGCGGAAGGCGGGAATGACCGCGTCGTTACCCGAGCCTTGCTCGATACTGGTGAAGAACTCGTCCGAGGTGGCGTTGCTGTAGGCGTGCTTGGTCAGGTGCAGGTGGACGCCCTTCTGGAACGCTTCCTCGCCGACGAAGCCCTCCATCATGCGCAGCACCTGACCACCCTTTTCGTAGGTGATCGAATCGAAGGCGCTATCGATCTCCGAGTTGGTCGCGATGGGCTGACGTATGGGGCGACCGTGGCCGAGCGAATCGAGCTTCATCGCATCGAGCGCGGCTGCCAGATCGGCGACGCCGGCGCCCGCCTTGGGATTCCACTGTGTCGCGACCTTCTCCGCCGCCCAGGTGGCGAAGCTCTCGTTCAGCCAAATGTCCGTCCACCAATAGGGCGTGACCAGATCACCGAACCATTGGTGCGCGACCTCGTGCGCGATGACGCTACCCAGCCCAAGCAAATGACTTGGAGGCGCGTAGGGATCGATGAGGATGATGGTGTCATCATAAATGATCAGGCCCGCGTTCTCCATCGCGCCGCCCATGATTGGCGAGGCCATGAGATCGAGCTTCTCGTAGGGATAGGCGACCTGGAAATACTGCTCGAGCAGGCCGACCAATTTGGGGGCGTTCGCCATCGTGAACGCGAGGCGCTTGCCCTGCCCGCGTTCGGCGATGCCGCGCAGCGTGAGCGGGGTCGAGCGCACCGAATTGGGCGCGACCGTGGTCGTCTCGACATCGAACGGCCCGACCGCGAGCGCGACCAAATAGGTCGGCAGCGGTTTGGTCGGACCGAATACATGGCGGGTCATCGCGCCCAACGGCGTTGCGGAGGTCTCGTTCGTGTTCGAGAACACCTTCTCCCCTTTGGGCGAGGTGATGCTGACGGAAAAGGGCGTTTTGTGGCCCGGCTCGTCGAAGCTCGGAAACGCCCGCCGCGCGTCGATCGATTCGAACTGCGTGTAGGCGTAATAGTCCTGGCCAACCTTGACGCGGTAAAGGCCGTCCGCCTGGCCTTCCTGGTATTTAGCGGTGTAGTCGATCACCAGCGTATGGCGGCCCGCCGACAGCGGCCGCTCGAAAATCAGCCTGGCGACGCCGGTGGGCAGCACCTTGGAATATTGCGCGGGATCGGCGGCCATCTTGCCGGTACGCGCCTCGGCGTGGGTAATGGTCAGGTCGCGCCCATGAATATAGATCGATTGCGTGGGCGCGCTTACCGTGAGGTCGATTTCGGTATGGCCGGTGAAACCGGGCGCGTCTGGATTGACGGTGAAATGAAGGCGATAGGCAATCGGCGCGACCAGATTGGATAGACGACCCTGCGGTGGCGGGCCTTGCTGCGCGAACGCGGGGGCGGCGAACAGCAAGGCGAGCAGAGCTAGGAACGCGCGCATGGACCAGATCCTAAGAAGTTTACTGTCCTACACGCGTAGCACAGCGGACGGAGTTTGAAAGCCGGGCGCCGTGCCACCTCAGGGTTTGACGAACTTCAGCGTCATGCGGTCGCTCTCGCCGATGGCGGCATAGTGCGCGCGGTTCTTGTTGCCCTCGGCGTAGTTTGGCGGCAGCGTCCAGACGCCCTTGGGATAGTCGGCGGTGTCGTTGGAATTGGCGTTGATTTCGCTGCTGGCAACCAGCCTGAACCCCGCCGCCTGCGCCATCGCGATCACGGCGGACTGTTTCACGTAACCTTTCGATCCGTCGAGGTCGGTCGTGCGGTTCTCGGGCAGCCGGTGTTCCTCCAAGCCCAGGATGCCACCGTGTTTGAGCGCGGCGAAGAACTCCTGGAATGCTTGCGGCGCGAACCCTTCCATCATCCAGTTGTGGACGTTCCTGAAGGTGACGACCATGTCGGCGCTGCCCGACGGCGCGATCTGCTGGCCGCCTTTGCCGAAATAAGTCAGCGTCACGTTGGCATAGCGCGGGTTCTGCGCGTATTTTGCTTTCACCTTGTCGATATTGGCCTGCTCGCGCGCTTCGCCGGCGGGATCGGGCCACGCCGCGTAAAGGTGCCCGGTCGGGCCGATCGCCGGGACAAGAACTTCGGTGAAATAACCGCCCTGAGGTGAAATCTCGACGACGGTCATCCCCGGATTCAGCCCGAAAAAGGCAAGTGTCTGGGCGGGATGACGAAAGGCATCGCGCGCGCGGTTCGTCGGGGTGCGATCCGGGGCGGCGACGGCAGCGGTAAGGGCGGAGTCGGTTGGCGCAGCGTGGACCGCGACCGGCACAATGATCGCCAGCAAAGCCGCGAACAAAGCGGCGCGAACTGGCAGCATGGGACTAGAACGCATTCGGTGTGGCTCCTGGCGGGACGGCTAAGCCCGCCTTAAAGGCATGATCTGGATAGCACCACCGCGTGAGATGCTCTGACCAAGAGGCGACGGCGATGATCGCGATCGAACTGAAACTGCTCGCCGCCGCCGCGCTACTCGGCTTGACACAGGTGCTGCTGACGGGTGCGGTCCGCACGCGGGCGTATGGCAGCGACTGGAACGTCGGCGCGCGCGACACGACCCCGACCGATCGCAAAACGCCGCTAGTGGGAAGGCTGGAACGTGCGCAGGCGAATTTCTTCGAGACCTTTCCGTTGTTCGCCGCCGTCATACTCGCGGCCGCAGTGGCGGGGCGCCTGGGCG
>JAABUQ010002440.1_pt1 | contig 36791 bp, 24 predicted proteins | sample 5560001 | NCBI WGS metagenome assembly JAABUQ01 (sample SAMN10711888, study PRJNA513371) | rock metagenome | isolation source: Antarctica rocks | place: Antarctica: Victoria Land, Finger Mt nord | collected 2015-12-18 | reverse complement strand
CCGCGCGATCGCCTCGATCGCCTTGCCCCCGGCGTACTCGCGCCCAATCCGAACCACCCTCTCCACCACCAACATCCCGATCTCGCCGCCTGAAAATGACTAGACCGCTGACTAAACCATCGAAACGAGAGGTCCCTGTTGGACGCCGATCACCCCGCAAGGAAGTCCCTCTTGCACGCCGATCCACACGATAATGAGGGCACCGTGCCTCACGTTCATAGCAGAGCGAGCCGGACGGCCACCTGGACATCGATCGTGGCCCAGGCCAGATACGACGCGTCGACGATGCGCTGAAGGCGCGAACGGCTACTTTACCGAGCATCAACGTCGCCTGCGCCGAGAAAGGCCAGTCAGCCGATCATCGGTCCGAAGCCAAAGGTGAGCAACGCGGCGTCGCGACATGGATCGCTCCGCAAAGATCTCCTACAGGTACTACTGTTCCACATCGATTAAGAGGTTGTGTCAGAACGGCATCGCAAGGGTGGACGATCGCGTTTCGAGGTGATTTTCGGGCGGTTGCGAGACGTGACCTGGAAGGCATCATGTGGAACCCGACCGCCCGCGCGCAGCATAACCGCGCGGGCCTGCGCTATGGAAGCGACCTGACCGACGCGGAGTGGTAAATCGCCGAACCGTTCCTGCCCGAGCCGTGCGAACGGGGTCGGCATCGTCGCTGGCCATGGCGCGACGTGCTTAATGCGATCTTCTATGTGCTGCGATCGGGTTGCCCGTGGCGGTATCTGCCCGACAGCTTTCCGCCGTGGCGCACGGTCTATCGCTGGTTCTGCGAGCTGCGCGATACGGACGGCTTCAAGAGCCTGAACCATCACCTCGTGCAGCTCGACCGCATCCGGGTCGGTCGCGAGCCAGAACCATCGGCCGCCGTGATCGACAGCCAGAGCGTCAAGACGACCGAGGCGGGCGGGCCGCGCGGCTACGACGCCGGCAAGAAGATTATGGGCCGCAAATGACATGGGATGGTCGATACTGACGGTCGCGCGCTCGAACTTATGGTTCATTCCGCCGACGTTCAGGACCACGACGGTGCCGTGCCGCTACTCCGGCGGTCGCGCCGACGACACCCGTTCGTCGAACGCGCCTATGCCGACAGCGCCTACAACAGCCCGCGCGTCGCGGACGCCACCTCGATCGGCATCGAGATCGTCCGCAAATTCGCCGACCAGACCGGCTTCGTCTTCCATCCCCGCCGCTGGGTCGTCGAGCGTACCTTCGCGTGGCTCAATCGCAACCGCCGCCTCGCCAAAGACTTCGAGCAGACCATCCAATCCGCTACCGCCTTCCTCTATGCAGCCGCCGCCATGCTCCTCATCCGCCGACTAGCTTTTCCACATGAGATTCAAGACGGGCTTTAAGAACCACCGAGGCTGGCCCTGCGCCGTCGATAACCGAACACGCGAGGAAAATTATCCTTAGTAGCTCAGACTGTTTTAAGTGCATTCGGATCTACAGCTGACGTATTAGAACGTCGCCTTCACCCCCGCGCTAAAGTAACGGCCGATCACATCGTAAGTTGGCGAGGTGTAGGCCACGTAGGGCGGATCGCGGTCGAACAGGTTATTCACATTCGCGAAGACGGTGAGTTGCTTGACCTTCGCCTGCACGCCGAGATCGACATAGGTTCGGCTATTGATACTGTTATTGAGAATGGGCTGATTGCTGAACTGGCCTCCGCCTACGTAACGTACGCGCAGATCGACACCCAGCACCTTGTCTTGATAATTCAGGCTTCCCGTTGCGCGCCAATGCGGCGTGGAGAAGGTGGTGGTATCCCCCACGACGCCCGCGCGATCGGTACCGTCGGCGAAGAGATCGAAGACATAGGTGGCAAGTCCGCGAAAGCGCAGCGTGCCAACCATCGCGCTCGTCAAGCGATTGAGCGGCAGAAGATAGGATCCCTCGAAATCCAGTCCGCGCGTCTTATAGGAAGCGAAGTTCAGAAAGGGGGTCGAGATACTCGCGATCGTTCCATCGGCCTTTCGCACGACTACGCCGCCGCAGGTCGGGTCCGAGGCATTTTGCGCAAAGCAGCGGCCGAGCGTGTCCTGTGTCGTCAAGGTGGAGATCACATTGCGGATATCGATCGTGTAGTAATCAACTGAAAAGCTGAAACCCTGGATAAAATGCGGCGAGTACGAGCCACCGAGCGTTAGAGTATGCGAGGTCTCGGGGGTCAAAGCCGGGTTGCCGCCTGTATAGCTGGTGACATTTGCCTGTGTGGCATTATTGAAAAACGGGTCTTGCACGTCTCCGATGTTGACCGCTCTGTTGGTGAAATATTCGCCGACGGTTGGCGAACGAATGTCACGCGAGTAGGTGCCGCGAAGGAGGAAATCGCTGACCAGCCGTAGCGTACCGCCGCCTTTCCATGACCAGATACCGCCGCTGGTGCTGTAATTGCTATACCGTGCGGCACCGTTCAACTCCAGGTGCGCCGTTCCCGCAATATCGAGAAGTGGCACGTTGATCTCGCCGAATCCCTCCTGCACGTTGAAGCCGCCATTTGTGGGCGCGAAGGTGTCTGCCTCAAGCGCGCCCGCCAACGAGAGCGGATCGACGAAATTCGTCGTGAACTTTTCCCAACGGAAATCCCCGCCAACGGCAATGTCGACCGGGCCCGCCCAGGTGGAAAAGGGCGTTCCGCGCACGCTGAAACCCGTGGTGTCGAGCTTGGTGGTGGTGATCTCGCGTGCCGCGCCGAACGCGTAGGCAACCGCTGCCGCGGACGCGTTACCCTGGCCGAGCAGATTGAGCGGTTGGCACGCGGCGTCGGTGACGGTGACCGCGTTAATACGGCAGATCGGCTGGCCGCCCGGCCCGGCCACCGCATCGACGGCGTTGGCGAAATTGGCCGTGATCGGCTGGTTGGTGATGGATTGATCCTGACGCAGTTCGCCGTGATCATAATAGATGTTGTATTTCCAGTTCGCCCCGAACGCGCCGTCAATCCCGATTGCGCCTTCCAGATTGCGGCGACTGGTGCGGATCCCGAGATCTCCCTCGGGCCCTATGTCGGTCAGCAGGCGGCCTACCGTCAACGGATAGGTCGCGCCCAGGCCTGCGAGTTGGGCTCGCGCGGTGGGCGTCAGATAAGGATTGTCCGCTTGTACGGCGACGAACTTGTTAAACGGAAACGCTCCGAAGGCGGAGCGTAGATTGCTGAAGCTGCCATCCGCCCACAGCTTGGTACGCTCGCCGATGTCGAAGCTGGCACGCACGAAGACGTTTCCTCGCTTGTAGGGCGAGGAGACCGGGATATAATCGTAGACACTCTGGCCGTTACCATTGATGGTGAAGCCCCCGGCAGTCTGGCTCCCGAGCCTGAGCGGGTTTAGCGAGCCATCTTTATTAAACACCTGCTGGTTGGCTGGCCCGCCCAAAATGAGACCATTTGCATTCAACACGGTGTACTGGACATTGTTTGCGAGAATGAGTTGTCCATCGGCGCGTTGAAATACCGCCGATTTGAGATTGGGCCGACTGTTACGCCCGAACAGACTGCCCGGAATGCCATTGTCCTGGAGGAAATCGCCCGCGACTTCGAAATGGCCGCGACCCCCGGCAAAGCTCGTGCCGAATGTGCCATTGAAGCCGTAACGCGCACCGTCGCCACGCGTGGAAAGGCCGGTGTCGACGCCGAACGTAAAGCCTTTCAGATCATCTGCCAGGATGATGTTGACCACGCCTGCGACCGCGCCCGAGCCCCACGCGGCAGACGCGCCCCCGGTGACGACGTCGACGCGCTTGATGATATTTATAGGCACGGTGTTCAGATCGAAACTACCGGTGAAACGATGTCCATCAAGCAGCGTCAGGGTACGGATGGCACCCAGACCGCGAAGATCGGCCTGGGCGGCGCTGTTGTTGGTATTGCCTGTCGTCGTGGCCGGTGTGGAGGTCGCGCGGAACTGGGGAGATTCGTCGAGCACCTGCGCCACGCTGACCGGATCGCCCTGTCGCAGCTCCAGCGGGCCCAATACGGTTGTGGGGGTTGGCGCGTTGAAGCCTGCGCGTTGAATGCGCGAGCCCGTGACGGTGATCTCGCCCGCGTCGCCGCGCTGCTCCTCGCCCGCGCTCGGAGACGAGGGATCGGTCACTTCGGCCGCGCGCGCCTGATCGGCCGTTTTGGGCGGCACTGGCACTTGCGCGAATGCCTTGCTTGCCGACAACAGCGCGACCGCGATGACGAGGCTGGATGGCAGGTGAGCTGACGACTTCAGGTGTGCTCGCATGGCTGCTTCCTCCGGAATGTCGCATCGAGTGCCGTGCCCCCTCGGCCTGCCCGGTGCGACTTGTCCTCAGACTGCACACAATCCTAACCGGGTCAATATTTTCCGATCATGTTTGGCTGATTACACTTCTGTGCCAAATGGAGAGCGGCGCGTTTCAAACTGTATTTCAAGTCTAGGCTTTTTATCCTTGGTGGCATACAAAGCCGACTGCGAGGCCGCAATGATTGAAAATTTTCCAAGCAGGCGCGTTATTGGACTGTGTGCGACGCTCGTCACCGCGCTGGGTATCGCGACGATGATGTCTGCGCAGGTCCGGGCGGAACCGCCCGCCGATCAGGTCCGCTTGCCTGCGGGTGCACAGATTGCGGATTACGTCGGCGAGGACGTGATGATCCCGATGCGCGACGGGGTGCGGCTTCACGCCGAGATCTGGCGCCCGAAAGGACAAGCAGGCAAGCTGCCGATCCTGATGCAGCGTTCGCCTTACGGCTTCGGGCTAGCGGCCGTGCGCAGTTCCTTCGGCACGCAACTGAAGGAGCTGGCGCGCGAGAAGTTCATTTTCGTATTCGAAGACATTCGCGGACGCTTCGGATCGGAGGGCGACTTTGTCATGCTACGGCCGCGCGCCACCCCAAACGGCATCGACGAGTCGAGCGACACATACGACAGCATCGATTGGCTGGTGAAAACACTCCCTGGTAACAACGGCAAGGCCGGTGTCTTCGGAATATCCTATGCTGGCTGGACCGCCGCGATGGCGACGATCGACGCGCATCCCGCATTGAAAGCTGTATCGGTGCAGGCTTCGCCCGAGGACATGTTCATCGGCGACGATTTTCATCACAACGGCGCGTTCCGGCTCGACTATGGCTGGGAGTACGCCGCCGCGCTCGAGACCGACGGTCATACGATGAAGCCGTTCAGTTTCGGCACGCAGGACCCCTACGACTGGTATCTTCAGCAAAACGATCTGGCGACGCTCGACCAGCGCAGCATCGGGCATACGCTGCCCACGTGGCGCAATTTCGTCGCGCATCCCAATTACGATCATTTTTGGCAGGTCGCGGTCACCTCGGCGCAGATGCCCGCCAAGCCGAGCGTCCCAAACCTATTCGTCGCGGGCTGGTGGGACCAGGAAGACTTCTACGGGCCGATGACGATCTACAAGCGGCAGGCGCGTGCGGATACCGACGGACGCAATTTCCTGGTGGTCGGGCCCTGGAATCATGGTGGCTGGGCGCGGGGTGACAGCGCCCATTACGGCCCATTCGCGCTCGGATCGGATACGGGCGGCTATTTCCGAGCCAATATCGAGGTGCCGTGGTTCCGCTATTGGTTGAAGGACGAAGGCACGCTTACTCAGCCCCGCGCGCAGATTTTCGAGACGGGAAGCAATAGTTGGCACAGCTATACCGCATGGCCGCCGCGCGAAGGCGTATCGCGCAAGCATCTTTATTTCCACGCGGGCGGCCGTCTGTCGTTCGAGCCGCCGCGCGCGGGCGACGCTGCGCCGGACCATTTTCGATCTGAGCCGGCCAACCCCGTGCCCTATCGTCCGCGCCCGATCAGCCCGGTGATCGCGTCGGGATCTACGTGGCCGATCTGGCAGGCGGACGATCAGGCGCGTTTCGCCAGGCGGCCCGACGTGCTCAGCTGGCAGACGCCGGTTTTGGACCAGGATGTCACCGTTCGCGGCGACGTGATCGCGCGGCTGTTCGCCAGCACCACGGGCACCGACGCCGATTGGATCGTCAAATTGATCGACGTCTATCCGTCGGACGCATCCACGCCCGCCGAACTGCGCGGACGCCAATTGCTGGTCACGGGCGACGTAGTGCGCGGACGCTTCCGGACGAGCTTCGAGCATCCCGCGCCGATCGCGGCGGGGAAGGTCCTGCCCTATGCGATCGACCTCCATTCGGCTTCGCACATGTTCCACAAGGGCCATCGCATCGCGATCCAAGTGCAGAGCAGCTGGTTTCCGCTGATCGATCGTAACCCGCAGACGTTTCAACCCAACATTTTCCACGCGCGCGCGGCGGACTACCGGGCGCAGACGCACCGGGTGTTTCACAATGTGGCCTATCCCTCGTCGATCGAAATGGACGTGACCGACGTTGGCGCTGGCGACCGCAAGTCGGCTAAGCGCGGCTCCCCTCCGATTGAAACGAAGACGGCGGGCCGATGATCGGGGGTTCGCGCGCGGGGTTCACTGCGGCATTGGGCTGGCTCGCGCTGGCTGGCACCCCTGTGATGGCTCGCGAGGTTCAACCACCCTATGCGCGCACGGCGACGCTGCCCCCAGCAATTGCCAGCGACATCGCCGACATCGCTCGATCGGGGATTGGAGCGCACGGCATGGTCGGCGTCGCGGCGTGGCGGCTCGATGGTCGAGGGCCGACGATCCTGTACAATGCCGACGAGGCGTTCCCGATGGCATCGACCTTCAAGGTCGCGGTCGCGGGCAAGCTGATGCAGCGGATTGAGGCGGGGCAACTCAGCCTGGGCAAGATGATCACGATCGATCCCGATCGCGAGATCGATTCACCTACGATTGCCGAGCGGCTGATCCATCCGGGTATCGTGCTATCGGTCTATAATCTGCTCGAACTGATGTTGACCGACAGCGACAACACCGCGACCGACTATCTGCTAGACGAAGCGGGCGGCCCCGCAGTGGTGACCGATTGGGTGCGCGCGCAGGGCGTCCAAGGCCTGCGCATCGACGGCGGCACCGACGAGATTATCCGTCGTTACCTCGGCATGGGTCCCGGCCCGTTCCCGCGCGTGCTGAAGGAAACGCTCGCGCGCGATCCCGAACTGCTCGCGCGCGCCGACAAGCCTGACCAGGCTTTCGACAGCGATTTACGCGATACCGCCTCGCCGCGCGCGATGGCAAATCTGCTGACGCGCATCTTCGCCGGCAAAGCCCTCAACCCCGAGCACACGCGCCTCCTCATGGAGATCATGGGGCGCGACCGCACCGGGCCGCACCGGCTGCGCGGGCTGATGCCACCCGGCACCGAGGTTGCCGACAAGACGGGAACGATAGGCGGTACGATCAACGATGTGGGCGCGATCACGCTGCCTGGCGGCGGGAAGATCGTTGTTGTGGTATTCATCAAGGCAAGCGACGTTTCGATTGCGGCGCGGGAGAAGGCGATCGCCCAAATTGGCCGAGCGGTGCGGGATTATTACGCCTACGCGATATCCTGACGTCGGAATGAACCTTAGAATGGCCCCTGCTCGGGGATAGCCTCGCCATCGCCGCGCGGGTCTGTAGCGCCGAAGTGGACGGGGAAGCCGTCTCGTATCTCGACCGCATTGCCCCGGCCCATCGCCTCGGCGTAACGCGGCAGCAGCTTCACCTCGTGCCCCTGCGCGCGCAGCTTGCCGACGACATCCGCGCGCACGCCATTTTCCATCCACACGCCGCACCCCTCGAAATCGAGTTTGGTGAAGCGCGCGGCTTCGAGCGCGGCCTGTATGTTCAGGCCAAAATCCGCGACGTTCGACACGAACTGCGCGTGCGCCTGCGATTGGTTATAGCCGCCCATGATCCCGAAGGCGATGTGGCGCTCGCCCTTTTCCATGAAGCCCGGGATGATCGTGTGCAGCGGCCGGGTGCGCGGGCGCAGACTGTTCGCGCGGCCGGGCGTGAGCGAAAAGCCGAGTCCGCGATTTTGTAGCGGGAAGCCGGTACCGTCGGCGACGAGACCCGTCCCGAAGCCGCCCGAGTTGCTTTGAATAAGCGAGACCTCGTTGCCCTCACGGTCGACCACGGACAGGTAGGTCGTGTCGCTGGACAGGTGGGCGAGCGACGTTCGAAGATCAGACGGCATTGTATGACATGATGCGGTCTGGCCGATCAGGGCTGCGCGTCGTTTAGCCAGCGCCTTCGAAAGCAGCGCCTCAGTCGGCACAAGCGTTGCAAGCGGGTCGCCGACATATTGCCGTAGATCGGCATAGGCGAGTTTCTTCGCCTCGATCTCGGTGTGCAGCGTCTCCGCGCTATTGTGGCCCCATCGCGCGATCGGGAAGCCTTCCATGATGTTGAGCATCGAGAGCGCCGCGATCCCCTGTCCGTTGGGCGGCATCTCGTAGACTGTCCAGCCATGGTAGGTCGTGCTGATCGGGGTAACCCATTCGGGGCGGTAGCTCGCCAGGTCGGCCGCTTCCATATAGCCACCGAGCGAGCGTTCGAGGCGCAGGATCGCGGCCGCCGTCGGGCCTTCGTAGAAACCCGCGCGACCGTGCTCGGCGATCAGGCGCAGGCTTCGGGCCAGGCCCGGATTGCTAAACATCGTGCCCACGCCGGGTGGCTTGCCGCCGGGGAGAAAAGTCTGCGCGAAGCCCGGATCGGCCGCGTGCGGCGGCCCGAAGAGCGCCCAGTTTTCGGCGTCCAACTCGGTGACCGCGACGCCGCGTTCGGCGAGCGCGATCGCGGGTGCCAGATCGGTCGCCAGCGGGAGGCTCCCCCACCGTTCCCGCAGCGCCTCCCAGCCCGCGACGGTTCCCGGCACCGTGACCTGATCGATCGGGCGCAGCTTCGTCAGCCCCCTCGCCTTGAGCGCTTCGATGCTAAGCTGCGCCGGAGCCCAGCCGCTCGCGTTCAGGCCGTAGAGGCGCTTGGCCTTCGCTTCATAGACGATCGCGAACAGATCGCCTCCGACCCCGTTCATCATGGGCTCGATCACACCCAAGGCCGCGTTGGCCGCGATTGCCGCGTCGACCGCGCTGCCGCCCTTCGCCAGCACCGCCGCGCCCGCCTGCGATGCCACGGTCTGGCTCGTCGCCACGATGCCGTACGGCGTCATCGTTACCGAGCGCGCCTGCTCGCGCGCGGGTTCGTCGGCGGCGAACGCCGAGGGTATTGCCAAAACCGTCGCGAACAGGACCGCAGGCCGCTTCCACATCGCTCGGGATGGTCGCGTTCCGTCACGATGTCGCGCACCGTCGAGCAATATGTTCATTGGAAACCCTCCTCAGGGGTATTTTGCCGATCTTAACGGAGGATCTCGATCACGCGGAATGCAGGAACGGTTCGCAACGTGCCCTCGATGCCCGGCGACGGATCGTCCGTCACCTCGCCGCCGCTATTGGCTCCAAGTCCAGTCCGACGCACTTGCCCGGCAACCACCGCCCGCGCCCGCCGTCCAGGCTCGTCCGTGTACGAACCTGCCTGTCGCGGCCCCGGTCGCCTTGCCATCGCGCAGGGCGAAGCCGCCATTGACGATCACGTCCTCGACGCCGGTCGATAGCTGGTGGGCGTTCTCGAATGTCGCATGATCCTGGATCGCCTGCGGATCGAACACCACGATGTCGGCGAAATAGCCCGGCTTGAGGCGTCCGCGATCCCGGATGGAAATCGTGTCGGCGGGGGAGGAGGTCAGCTTGCGCACCGCCTCCTGAAGCGGGATCACATGTTCGTCGCGCACGTATTTCGCGAGCAGGCGCGCGAAGTTGCCGTAGGTGCGCGGGTGCGTCTTGGAGAGCAGGAACACGCCTTCGGGTGCGGGCGCGTCCGCGTCGGAACCGAAGCTCATCCAGGGCAACGCCACCTGTCGCCGAACATTGTTTTCGCTCATTAGAAAATAGGCCACGCCGACGCGGCTGTTGTCCTCGACGACAAGATCGATCGCGGTCTCCTCGGGGCTCTTGCCGCGTAGCCGCGCGATCTCGGCGAGCGTCTTGCCCGCGAGCGGCTTGAGCGCGGGGTTCTTGAACTCGAGCAGGACCATACCGTCCGCGCCAGCGCCCGCGTAGAGATTTTCCCAGTCGGGCGGATGCGCGGTACGCATGTCCCGGATCACGCGGGCGCGCAGCGCGGGATCGCGCAGCCGCGCGGTCCATTTATCGAGGCCGCCATCCTGAACCCAGGGCGGCATCGCCGCATCGAGCCCCGTCGCGCCTGCGGTGTAGAGATACATGTCCGCCGTGATGCGCGTGCCCGCCGCGCGCGCGGCGTTGATCATGGCGATCACCGCGTCCAGCTTGCCCCAATTGTCCCGTCCCGCCTCCTTCAGATGGTAGATTTCGGCCGGGGCGCCCGACGCCTTCGCGATATCGATCGTCTCCTGGATCGCCTCGATGAAGCGGTCCCCCTCGCTGCGCATATGCGCGATATACATGCCGCCGCAGCGAGCCGACTCCTGCGCGAGCGCGATCAGTTCAGGCGTCTTGGCAAACGTGTTTGGCGTGTAGATCAGCGCGGTCGTGACGCCAAGCGCGCCTTCCTCCATCGACTGGCGGACGAGCCGCTGCATCGCGCCTAGCTGCGCGGGGTCGGGCTGCACGCTGGTTTGACCGAGCACGTTGGTACGCACCGTGCCCGCGCCGACGAACGCTGCGACATTGGGCGCGATTCCGCGACGCTGGAGCCCGTCCATATACTGGCCGAACGTCGTCCAGGTGACCGGGAATTTGAGATCGCCCTGCGAGCGGACCATGTCCGCCTTCATCGCGGGCGATAGCGGCCCCATCGATCCCTCGCCCATGACTTCGAGCGTCACGCCCTGCGTGATGTCGGAGAGCGCGCGGCCGTCGACGAGCAGGCTCACCTCGGGATGGGCAAGCATGTTGATGAAGCCGGGCGCGACCGCCTTGCCGCGCGCGTCGACCTCGGTCCGGCCGCGCCCGGCGAGGTGCGGACCGATCCGCACGATGCGATCGCCCTTGACCGCGACGTCGCCCGTGAAAGGGTTGCCGCCCGAACCATCGTAGATCGTACCGCCGCGGATCACGATATCCCAGGCAGCCGGAGGCTGGGCGGCAGCCGCAGTGCAGACGAGCGTGGCGAATATCGTAGCTAACGTGATCGTTCGGGTCCGCATCTGGTCGCCTCCGCCTAGTATTTGAACTTGACGCCCGCCGAGAAGTAGCGGCCGATCATATCGTATGTGGGGCTGGTGTAGGTAACATAGGGTGGATCGCGATCGAACAGGTTGCTGACATTACCAAATATGGTCAACTGCTTGATCTTGAACTGTGTGCCCAGATCGACGTAGGTTCGGCTGTTGATGTTATTGTTTGCGATCGGCAAGCCGTTTCCGCCCGTCACGTTGCTGAAAATCCCGCCATCGACATAACGCACCCGCAAATCGACACCGAGCTGCGTGTCCTGGTAGGTAAGGCTACCCGTCGCGCGCCACTTGGGGGTGGAGAAGGTGACCGTGTCGCCGACGATTCCCGCGCGGTCGGTAACGCGGGCGCCATCGTCGATCAGCAGATCGAAGACATGGGTGGCGAGCGCGCGGAACCTTAGCGTGCCGCCCATGCCGCTTCTCAACCGCTCGAGCGGCAGCAGGTACGATGCCTCGAGATCGAGCCCGCGCGTCTTGTACGAGGCGAGATTGCGGAACGTGCGAGAGACGGACGCAATCGTGCCATCGGTATTACGCGTGATCACACCGCCGCAGGTCGGGTCGCCGCCTGAGCGAATGAAGCAGGAGGTCAGCGTGTCCTGCAGCGACAACGTTGCGATCACGTTGCGGATATCGATGTTATAATAATCGACCGAAACGTTGAACCCGTGCGCGAAACGCGGTGCATAGGAGCCGCCAATGGTGAGCGTGTGCGACGTCTCGGGCGTTAACCGTGGATTGCCGCCAACCAGGCTGGTGACATTGGCTTGCGTCAGCTTGGTGTAAGGATCTTGCGCGGGACCGATGTTGACGCCGCCGCTGGTGAAATACTCGCCAATCGTCGGCGAGCGGATGTCTCGCGAATATGTGGTGCGCAGGAGGATATCGTCGAGGAGCCGCGCTGTCCCGCCAACCTTCCAGGACCAGATGCCGCCGCTGGTGCTGTAATTGCTGTAGCGAGCCGCGCCGTTCGCATCGAGGTGGATTTTATGTTCAGCGTTGACGAGCGGGACGTTGAGTTCGCCGAAGCCTTCCTGGACGTTGAAGCTGCCATTAGTCGCAACAAAGTTTTGCGTTCCCAGCGCATTTGCGAGCGATAGTGGATCGACATAGTTGGTGCTCAGGCTTTCCCATCGGAAATCGCCGCCAGCCGCGATATCGACCGGACCCGCCCAGGTGGAGAAGGGTTGACCGCTCACGCTGACCCCCGTCGTGTCGAGCTTCGTCGTCGAGACGAGCCGCCCGGCGCCGAACGCATAGGCAGTGGCGCCGGCAGACGCATTGCCTTGGCCTAGAAGATTGAGCGGCTGGCAGGCGGGATCATCGTTGGTGGTGACCGCGTCCACGTTTACACGGCACGCGGGTGCGCCGTTCGGGCCGATCACGGCGTCGATCGCGCGCATGAAATTCGCCCTGATCGTCTGATTGTAGATCGATTGATCGTTGCGGGTTTCACCGTGATCGTAATAGCTGGTGTACTTCCAGCTGCCGCCGAGCGATCCATCGAGACCGATCGCGCCTTCGAGCGTGCGGCGCGCGGAATGGTAGCCCAGATACCCCGTCGGCCCGACATCGGTGACGATGCGCCCTACCGTAAGCGGATAGGTTGCCCCGAGTGCTGCCAGTTGCGTCCTGGCGGTCGGCGTCAGGAAGGCATTGTCGGCTTGAATCGAGAGGAACGGCGTTGTCGGAAAGAAGGGAAAGTTGGACGTGACGCGCGTGAAGCTGCCATTCACCCACAGCTTTGCGGCCGGGCTGATATCGAAGCTGGCGCGCGCGAACACATTCCCGCGCTGGTAGGGCGACGAGACCGCGACGAAATCGTAGATGCTCTGTCCGGCGCCGTTGACCGTGAAACCGCCGTTGGTCTGGCTACCGAGCCGAAGCGGGTTCAGCGACCCGTCATGATTGAAGACGAGGCCCGCGCCCTTGCCCGCCGCGATAATGCCACCGCTGTTGATGATCGTGTAGCCGACGTTGTTGGCCAGGATCAACTGGCCGCCCGCTTGCTGAAATATCGCTGAACGAATATTCGGCCGCGACTCTCTGCCGAAAATACCGTCAGTATTGAAGTAATCACCTGCAATCAGGAAGTGACCGCGCCCGCCCGCGAATGCGGTGCCGAAAGACCCATCGAGATGATAGCGTCCCCCGTCTTCTCGCGTCGAAATGCCGGTATCAGCGCCGAGCGTTATTCCCTTGAGCTGATCGTCGAGAATGATGTTCACCACACCCGCGACCGCGCCCGATCCATAGGCTGCCGAGGCGCTGCCCGTGACGACATCGATGCGCTTGACGATGTTCTTGGGGATGGTGTTCAGATCGGCGGCACCCACGAAGCGGTGGCCGTTGAGCAGCGTCAGGGTGCGTACCGTACCCAGCCCGCGAAGATCGGGCACCTCGGCGCTGTTGTTGGTATTGCCTGTCGTCGTGGTCGGATTGCTGGTGGAGCGGAACTGCGGCGAATCGTTCAGCACCTGCCCGATGCTGACCGGATTGCCCTCGCGCAGTTCGATATCGCCGAGCACGGTGGTGGGTGTGGGCGCGTTGAACCCGGCGCGCTGGATGCGCGAGCCCGTGACGATGATGTCCCCCTTGTCGCCCGCGCGCTCCTCGGCCGCGCCGGGCCGCGATGGATCGACGATCTCGGCCGCCTTCTTTTCGTCCACCGAGGGTGCCGGAACGGCGGTCTGCGCCGAGGCCGCCCCGTGCATCAGCAAGCCGACCGCGACCGCGACACCGCTCGAGGCGCGAAGCCAAGCGGCAATCGGTGCAATTAACGATGCTCGCATGAATGTTACCCCTTTTTTCGGTCGCGCACGGGCGACGCCAATCCCGTTCCCGCAACAATTGCCCGGCTCCCTCGCCTATGGCCAGCCTGCATATTATCCTGATCGGGTCAACACCCTCCTATTCAAGCTAGCGAGCTAGCTTGTATCTGTTGTTTTATTATCTCACTTTCTGCGATAGCGACTAAAAGCCCAAGAACTGGTCAAAGGCGGAAGCCAGTTCGAAAACAAGGGGTCGGTTTGACATGGCTCATATAGACCAACACACTCCAATCAGAGAATGATCGAGGGAATGCACGTGATCAACCGTCGAGGGTTTAGCAAATACGCCAGGCCAAACACGTCGCGGGCGCTCGCGCTCACTCTGGTCGGCGCGGCGCTCGTACCCGGGCCGCTCGCCAGCGCGCAGTCGGCCACGCCAACTCCGCCAACGGCCGAGGCCTCCGAAGCGCGGCCAGACGCGGACGCGCCACGTTTAGACGCCGAATACACCAAGCTGATCCGCCAGTATCTCGTCGATCCGCGAATCACGACCGAACTTGTCGATCACATGCCCGCGTCCGATACTGTGCCCTCGCCGCTCAAGTTCCTGGGACGCATCCCGGGCAAGCCCGGCGAACTCACCTACGCCGCCGATATCGAACGCTACTACCGGGAACTTGCGCGCACTTCGCCGCGCGTGCGCTTCATGGTGCTCGGCAAAACCGAGGAAGGGCGCGACCAAATCGTGATCGCGATCGCTGACGAGGCGGTGCTACGCGATCTGGACAAGCACAAGGCCGAACTCGCCGCGCTGGGCGATCCGCGCCGCACGAGCGAGGCGGAGGCGCGCTCGCTCATCCGCACCGCCAAGCCGATCTACTGGATTACGAGCGGCATCCATTCGCCCGAGACCGGCGGGCCCGAGATGCTGATCGAGCTCGCCTACCGGCTCGCGATCGAGGAGACGCCGTTCGTCCGAAATATCCGACGCAATGTCATCACGTTCATCACGCCCGTGGTCGAAGTGGATGGCCGCGAGAAAATGGTCGACACCTATTATTACGGCAAGAAGACCGGCAAACCCAAGCCGCCGTTGATGTACTGGGGAAAATACGTCGCGCACGATAACAACCGCGACGGCATGGGGCAGGTGCTCAAGATCACGCAGAACATCACGCAAGGCGTGCTCGACTGGCATCCGACCGTGATGCACGATCTGCACGAGGCCGTGTCGTATCTATACGTCTCTACCGGCACCGGACCGTACAACCCGTCGCTCGATCCGATCGCGTCGGACGAGTGGTGGATGCTGGCCGAGACCGAAGTGCTCGAAATGGCCAAGCGCAAAGTGCCAGGCGTGTGGACCTACGGCTTCTACGACGGATGGGTGCCGAACTATTTGTTCTGGATCGCGAATACGCATAACTCGTTGGGGCGCTTTTACGAAGTACAGGGCTATGGGCCGCATATTAAAAAAAACCTGAAGCTCGGCCCCACCGTCACCAGCCGGGAATGGTATCGCCCCAACCCGCCGTTGCCCACGATCGACTGGGGGCCGCGCAACAACGTCAACATCCAGGAATCCGGACTGTTGTTCGCGCTGAACCGCGTTGCGACCGATCACGAGATGTATCTTGAAAATTATTGGATCAAGAACAAGCACGCGGTCGAGGCGGGGCGGACGGGCGCGGTCAACGCGTGGGTAATCCCGGCAGCGCAGACCGCGAAACTGAACGCCGCGACGATGATCAACGATCTGCGCCGCCAAGGTGTCGAGGTCAGCACGGCGGCAACCGCGTTCAGCGCGGGCGGGGTCAGCGTCTTATCGGGCGATTATATCATCCGCGCCGACCAACCCTATCGCACACTGATCGACATGTACCTGAGCGTCCAGAATTACGGTGCCGCCAACCCTCGACCTTATGACGATACGGGCTGGACGATGCAGTATATGCGTAACGTCACGCTGCGCCCCGTGCATGATGCCGCGATCCTGCGGCAGCCGATGGCGCTATTGACCCGCGATGCGACCCAACACGGCGGCGTCACCGGCACGGGACCGACAATCCTGTTCAATCACACCGGCGACAACGAGCTGGTTGGGCTGCGCTTCCGGCTAAAGGGCGTGCGGATGCTTGCCGCCGAAGCGCCGTTCAACGTGGGCGGCAAGCACTACGCTGCGGGCAGCTTCATCCTGCCGGCCGCGAACCGCGCGTCGGTCGAGCGGGTAGCGGCCGATCTCGGCGTCGCGGGCGAAGCGGTCGCCACGCCGCCACAGGTCCGCAGTCATGAACTGACCGCGCCGCGCATCGGCTATCTCCATTCATGGCTCTACACGCAGGACGAGGGCTGGTGGCGCGCCGCGCTTGACCATTACGGCATCCCCTACACCTATTTCGCCGACACCAAGGCCAGGGCAGGGGGCCTGCGAGCGAAATATGACGTGCTGATCTACCCGACCGTCGGCTCGACGGTGCGTGACCAGATCGTCGGCGTACCCAAGAACAATGCCGATCCGATCCCCTATCGAAAGAGTGCGCTGACGCCGCACCTGGGCGTGCTCGATTCAACCGACGATGTTCGCGGTGGCCTCGGCGGCGATGGGATGGCCGAACTCCAGAAGTTCGTGACCGCGGGCGGCACGCTGATCGGCGACGGATCGACCGTCGAAATGCTCGCCGCGTTCGGCGCAGCGCAGGGCGTGACCGTCTCGAAACCGCCCGAACTGTTCACCAAGGGCGCGATCATGCGCGGCGTGTTCACCGACAAGACGAGCCCGCTTTCCTACGGCTATGCGGGCAAGGACCTGCCGATCTACTTCTCCGCCGATCCGGTGCTGACGATTGACACCGGCGACCGCGAGAACGTCTATTTCGATCCGAACGCGCCCGGCGCGAACATCAGCCAAAACACGACACCCAACGCAGTGGTCGAGCACATCTCACCGTGGGACGAAGGCGCCACCCCGCCAACGCCACCCGCTCCGCCCGGCCCCGCCCCGATGCAGGCTCCAACCGCGCGCGCGGGAGCGCCCGCGCCCACCCCGCGCGTGGTGATGCAGTTCCCGGACAAAGCGGACGACATCCTGCTGAGCGGGATGCTGCGCGGCGGCCAGACGCTGACGCGCAAGGCGCTCGTCGTCGATGTGCCGTCGGGCAAAGGTCATATGGTGCTCTATGCGCTGCGTCCGTTCTGGCGTTGGCAGACGCAGGGCAGCTATTTCCTCGGCTTTAACGCGCTCCTCAACTGGAATCACCTCGATGCGGGCACGCCGCCCGCCCCGAAGTAACCGGGATTATCTGGCGGACGGCTTCAGGTAGCGCGCCAGATAGGCGTCGGTTGCAGTGAAGAACCGGATCCAGGACGCATAGCGCGTGAAATCATGCACCTCGTTGGGGAACATCAGCACTTCGTGCGGGATGCCGTGCGCGTTCAGGTCCTGCACCAGTTCGGTCGATTGCTGCGAAGGCACATTGCGGTCGTCGTCCGACTGGACGACGAGCACCGGCGAGCGCCAGCGATCGATCGTCGCGACCGGCGATGATGCAAACGCGCGCTTGTTGAGCGCCGGATCGTCGATCGGCGCGCCTAATGTGGCGAGCATTGACGCCCAGTTATAGACGCCGGCCGCGTCTACACCCGCCGCGAACGCATTCCATGCGCGCGCGAGGCCGAGGCCGGTCATCAGGCCACCATAGCTTAGCCCGTAGAGGCCCATGTGCTTGGCATCCACGTCCGCACGGCCCTTCATATAGGTAACCGCGCCCAGCAGATCGTTCAGCTCGCTCCCGCCGTCGGGACCGAAATTCTTGGCTTCGCGGTAGTCAAGCCCGTAGCCGATACCGCCGCGATAATTGACCGAAAGAACGACATAGCCTTGGGATGCGAGATATTGATTATACGCGTACATCCAGTTGTACGCGCTCATATAGTGGAAGCCGAGCAGCATCTGGCGCGGCGGGCCGCCATGAAAGAACAGCACCGCCGGATGTCGGTCCGTGCGACCGCCCGTTGGAAGGAACAATTGCCCGTGCGTCACCTGGCCGTCGCTGGCGCGAAAGGTGACCGATTGCGGCGTGACCAGATCCGCAGACGGAAAATCACGCGAGTCGGTAGCGGACGCGAGCGATTGCCATTGGCCTTGCCGCAACACCACGGGATGCAGCGGCGTCCTCGCACCACTCTGCAAAGCGAACATCGTCCCGTTGGACGCTACCTGCGGGAAGGCCTCGATATCCCGGTCGCGCGAAACCGGAACCGGACCACCTCGCGCGGGATCGACGCTCCACACGTGCAGCCGATCGATGTCTTCCTGGTTTGACGCATAGACGAGCCGGTGACAGTCGGGGCTGAGCGTGATGTATGCCGTCTCGAACGTGCCCGACGCTAGCGCGCGCGCCGGGCCGCCGGTCGCGTCAATCAGATAGGGCAGCAGCCAGCCGGTCTTCTCCCACGGGAAGGCGAGGCCGTTGTCGGCCGTCCAGAACAGATTTTGGGGCGACAGTGTCGGATGAAAAACACTGCCCGCGCCGGCATCGGCGACCCACACGCGGTGCCCAGCGCCCGTGCCCATGTCCGCCACCCAGATCGACCATGGCTCTCCGCTGCGACGTGCGACGAAGGCGCGGACCTTCTGGGTTGGCACGCGCACGAACGCGACCTTCGCACCATCGGGCGAGAAGACCGGGTTCGAGTCGAAGTCAAGGCTGGGGGCGAGCCACGTGATCGATTTCGTCGCGCGGTCATAGATGCCGATCAGCGAATGCGTCTTGCGATGGCTGACGAAGGCAATGCGCTTGCCGTCGGGTGACCAGGCGACCGAGCGGATCGTGCCCAAATCCGTGACCAGCGAGCGCGGCGCGACGGGTCCGCCGGGCTCGACGCCGAGCATCTGGTGCTTGTCTAGGAACACGAGCAGCCCGCCATCAGGGGCGAAGCTTGGCGTATGGCCCGCGCCCACCTTGCGCGGCGCACCGCCGGTAACGGAAACCGTCCACACTTCGCGCGACACCGGCCCGATGGGCGAGCTGATCACATTCGCAGGCGCGTCGTCCTCTAGCGTCTGGCCGCGCAAGAAAGCGATCGTGCGCGCGTCCGCCGACCAAGCGAGATCGCCCACGTCAAAGCCATCATCCTGGGTAAAGCTGGTGATCGCGCGCGCCTTCGCGCCGTCCGCGCCGTCCGCGACCCAGATGTTGCGCACGCCCTTGGTGGTGAACACCCACGCCGCCGCAGTTCCCGCCGGGGCGGCGATGAGGCTGGTTGGATAAGGAGCGCCCAGCACCTGCTCGATCGTGAACGGTGCCGCCCGCGCGCCTGCGACGGTAGCGAGCAGAACCGCGCCAATCCCCGCCGCCGTCAACCGTCGGCGCGCGCCAAAGCCGTCACATCCCACATTCGTTTCCTCTGCTGAGCCGCTTCAACCGCGGCTCCTCATCCCGATCAGGCCATGATCGCTCGATCGGAAATGCTGTCAAGCGACCAAGACGCAGATCCGCCAGCATGCCGGGCGCTATACCGAGCGCAGCCGGGATATCCACATTGCCAGGCAAGCGCATCTGGGCCGGTCTGTGCCCATCGCACCCCCTTCTCCGTCGATTGACACTTTCCAATCAGGCCAATAATCGCCTATATGGAAGCTGGCGACCAAGAAGGGATGATCACGTGATCGTGTTGCCGCATCCATACCTTCTGTTCGTCGGTGACATAACCAAGCGCGAATACGCCAAGATTGCGTTCGGCCTGCGCGATTGGGCGGGAGACAAGTGCGTCGGCGAATGCGCATCGAGCGGTGACGCCGTCACGACCGGCCTGCCGCGCATGTCCCCCACCGAAGGCGCGGCGAGGGGCGCGCGGTCGCTCGTGATCGCGGTTGCCAACAGCGGCGGTTTCATCCCACCCGACTGGACGGTCTTTCTGGTCGAGGCGCTCGAGGCAGGGCTCGACATCGTGAGCGGCATGCACTCCCGGCTGGCCGACATTCCCGGCCTCGCGGACACCGCGCATCGGCTGGGGCGCAAGCTGATCGACGTGCGGGTACCGCCCAACGATATCCCGATCGCCACGGGCCGCAAGCGAAGCGGGAAGCGGTTACTGACGGTCGGCACCGACTGTGCGCTCGGCAAGAAATATACTGCGCTGGCGCTGGCGAACGGCTTGCGCGCGCGCGATGTGCCCGTCGATTTCCGCGCCACCGGACAGACCGGGATCATGATCGCGGGCGGGGGCATTCCGATGGACGCGGTTGTCTCCGATTTCGAGGCCGGAGCCGCCGAAATGCTCTCGCCCGATGCGCCGCCGGATCATTGGGATGTGATCGAGGGGCAGGGTTCGCTGATGCACCCGGCCTATGCGGCGGTATCGCTTGGGCTTCTCCACGGCAGTCAGCCCGACGTGTTCGTCGTCTGCCACGAGCCGGGTCGCCGCGACGTGCTGGGCGCGCCTGGGTTCGCCTTGCCGAGCGTGGAGGAGGTGATCGAGCTGACCATGCTGCTCGGCCGCCGGACGAACCCCGCGATCCGCTGCGGCGGCTTCGCGTTCAACACTGCCGCGATGGACGAAGGCGCGGCAACCAAGCTGATGGCGGACGAGAGCACGCGGCTCGGCCTTCCCGTCGCGGACCCGATCCGGCGCGGCCCGGCGTTCGAGCGGCTAATCGATAGCTGTCTCGCGTGATCGGATCCCCGTCCGGCACCCGCCCGTCCACGTGGTTCCAGCGCTTCCTGCTGCCCGGGTTCGCGTTCAAGGCGGTGGTGATCGGCGGCGGATATGCGACGGGGCGCGAACTCGCCGAATTCTTTCTGCCGAGCGGACCGTGGGGCGGACTGGCAGGGATGGTGCTCGCGATGGTCGTGTGGAGCGTCGTGTGCGCCACCACTTTCGCCTTCGCGCGCCAAGTGCGCGCCTATGATTACCAGACCTTCTTCGAGCGGCTCCTCGGCCCCGCTTGGGTGGCGTTCGAGATCGCATATCTGCTCTTCGTGATCCTCATCCTTTCGGTGTTTGGCGCGGCGGCGGGCGCGATCGGGGCCGCGACGCTCGGCGTGCCGCCGCTCGCGGGCACGCTCGCGCTGGCGGGCGCGATCGCGGGCTTCGCCACCTTCGGCAATGCGTCCGTCGAACGATTGTTCAAATACGTCTCCTTTCTGCTGTACGGCGTCTATGCGCTGTTCGTGCTGCTGGCGCTGACCCACTTCGGGGACAGAATCGCGCACAACTTCGCCGCGCCCGCGCCAAGTCAGGGCTGGGCGCTCGGCGGATTGACCTACGCGAGCTACAATATCGTCGGCGCGGTCGTGATCCTGCCCGTGATCCGGCATGTCACCAGTCAGCGCAACGCGGTCATAGCGGGTCTGATCGCGGGTCCGTTGGCCATGATACCCGCGCTGCTGTTCTTCGTAGTTATGATCGGCTTCTATCCGGGGATCGGCGCGGAGGCGCTGCCATCGGACTTCATCTTGCGGCGGCTCGATCTGCCGCTGTTCCATATCCTGTTCCAGCTCATGATTTTTGCAGCGTTGCTCGAAAGCGGCACCGGCGCGGTCAACGCGATCAACGAGCGTGTCGCGGCGATGTGGCGGCGGCGGCGCGGAACGGACTTTTCATACGGCGCCCGCGCGGCGCTGGCGATCGCGCTGCTGATCGGCTGTATCTTCGTCGCGGACCGCTTCGGCCTCGTCGCGCTGATCGGCAAGGGATATCGCTTTCTCGCCTACGTCTTCCTGGCGGTCTACGTGGTCCCGCTCCTGACGCTGGGTCTCGCACGCCTATTGCGCGGCGGCCGAGCCGTCGTTGCGCCCGCGATGACGGCCGATATGTCGCTTTGAAGGGGATCTGAGGATGGCTGCTTTCGTCCGGTCTGGAATACGCGTGGTTTCCACGTTGCTGGCGCTCGGCCTTATCGCTGCTCCGATGTCCGCGAGCGCGGATGTGCCAGCGGGTTTCGACCAGCAGGTCGAGGCGCTCCGCCAGTCGGTCGGCGTGCCCGGCATGGCGATCGCGGTCGTCGAGAACGGTCGCGTCACGCTCGCCAAGGGCTATGGCGTGCGGCGGCTCGGATTGCCCGAGCCGGTGACGGCGGACACGATCTTCCCCAACGGCTCGACGGGCAAGGCCTTCACCGTCGCCGCGCTTGGCGTTCTGGTGGATCAAGGCAAAATCGCGTGGGACGACAAGGTGATCGATCACCTGCCCTGGTTTCAGATGTACGATCCTTGGGTCACGCGCGAGATGACGATCCGCGACCTTCTGGTGCACCGCAGCGGTCTCGGGCTCGGCGAGGGCGACCTGCTCTTCGTGCCGCGCACCAACCTTACCCGGCGCGAGAGCGTTCGACGGCTGCGCTATCTCAAACCCGCGACCAGCTTCCGGAGCGCCTATGCCTACGACAATGTGCTCTACATGGTCGCGGGCCAGCTGATCGAGGAGGTCACCGGCCAGACCTGGGAGCACTTCGTCGCCGATCATGTCCTCCACACGATTGGCGCGACCCGCTCGATCACTGACGATGCGCGCCGCTTCGCGACCGAGGACCGCGCCTACCCGCACGCGCGACTGGACGGCGCGTTCCGCGGCGTAGGCGACCAGAGCGTGCTGAACGAGCGCGACGATCTCGGCCGCAACGCCGCGCCCGCGGGCGGTATGGCAGTCAGCGCGAACGACATGGCGCGCTGGCTGCAAGTGCAGCTCGCGCACGGCGCGCTGCCCGGAGGTGGCCGGCTGTTCAGTGCGGCGGCGTCCGCCGAGATGTGGAAGCCGACCGTGCTCATGCCCGTGCAGCCGATGCCATCGTCGATGGCGGCCGCGCAGCCGTTGTTCAACACGTATGCGCTGGCCTGGGACGTGCACGACTATAAGGGCGCGCGCATCGTCGAACATGGCGGCGCGGTGTTCGGCTTCCAGTCCAATGTTGTGATGATCCCCGAGAAGAACGTCGGCTTCGTGATCCTCATCAACTCGGAGGATGGCGAGCTGATCAAGGGGCTCAGCTACGAACTGCTCGACCATTATCTGAGCACGCCGACGCAGGACTGGCCCGCCGCATGGCGTACCTACAAGAAGGAGCGGCAGGCGCGCGCGCTCGCCACGCTGACCGGCGAGACGGCAGCCCCGGCGCGGGTCGGTCCGTCACTCGCGGTCGCAGGCTATGCAGGCGATTATGTCGATCCCTGGTACGGCCCGATCGCGGTCCGCGCTGAAGGCGGCAAGCTCCGTATCGATTTTAGGCAGACACCGCGCATGACCGGCACGCTCGAGCATTTCCAGTACGACAGCTTCCGAGCGCGTTGGGACGACAAGACGATCGAACCCGCCTACATCACCTTCGGCCTGAACGCGCAGGGCAAGGTCGAGCGGATCACCATGCGCGCGGTTTCTCCCGCCGCCGATTTCAGCTGGGATTACCAGGATCTGCTGTTCAAGCCCGTGGCGGACCCCGCACAAACCGCAACTCGCTGAATTGACAATGTCCCCAGTGGGATCAATGATGCCTGATCGGAAATCGTCCTTTTAGCGGCGAGGAGAACTGCGATGCGGGCGATCAAAATCGCTGTAGCCGGAATGTTGGCGTTCTTTGCCACGGCCTCGCTTGCGCAGGTGCCCCAGGTCGTGTCCTCCCGGCCGAGCGAGACCGCCGCGCCCGTTGCTCCTGCAGTCGCGGTGCGTACGCCCGGCGGCGCGACGCTCGACAAAGCCGATGTGGATGCATGGCTCGACGGGTACATGCCCTCCGCGCTAAGAGCGGGCGACATCGCGGGCGCGGTGGTGGTGGTGGTCAAGGACGGGCGGGTGCTAACTCAGCGTGGCTACGGCTACGCCGATCTCGCGACTCACAGGCGCGTTGATCCCTCGGCCACGCTGTTCCGGCCGGGTTCGGTCTCCAAGCTGTTCACCTGGACCGCGGTGATGCAGCAGGTGGAACAGGGCCGCATCAACCTCGACGCGGACGTCAACACCTACCTCGATTTCAAAATCCCGCCCCGCGACGGCAAGCCGGTCACGATGCGCCAGATCATGACGCACACCGCAGGGTTCGAGGACCATGCCAAGAACCTCGTCACGTTCGATGCCACGCGGACCAAGTCGCTCGGCGATTATCTCAAGGCGTGGATCCCGAACCGCATCTATGCGCCGAGCACCACGCCCGCCTATTCCAACTACGCGACCACGCTCGCAGGCTATATCGTCCAGCGCGTCTCGGGCGAGCCGTTCGCCGACTATGTCGAGCACCACATTTTTCGGTCGCTCGGCATGACGAACTCCACCTTTCGCCAGCCGCTCCCGCCGCGCCTCGTGCCGATGATGTCGAGCGGCTATCGGCGCGCATCGCTGCCGCCGGAAAAGTTCGAGATCTTCCAGGGTCCCGAGGGTGCCGCCTCCTCGACCGGCGCGGACATGGCGCGCTTCATGATCGCGCACTTGGCCGATGGCGCGCTGGGTGACGCGCGCATTCTCCGGCCCGAGACCGCGCGGATGATGCACGATACGCCGATCACGATCGTGCCACCGCTCAATCGGATGGAACTCGGCTTCTTCGAGACCAACATGAACGGCCACGAGGTGATCGGGCACCTGGGCGACACGCAGTTCTTCCATACCGCGCTGCACCTGTGGGTGCCCGAGCATGTCGGCCTGTTCCTTTCGGTCAACAGTGCGGGCAAGGACGGCGCGGCGGGTAGTCTGCGCACGGGCCTGCTGAACGATTTCGCCGACCGCTACTTCCCCACCACACGGATCGACGGAACGGTGGACGCCAAGACTGCGGCCGAGCACGCGCGCATGATGGTCGGCCAGTGGCAGGGTAGCCGCCGTGTCGAAACCGGGCTGATGCATGTGCTCGGTCTGGTCTCACAGGCACCCGTCAGCATCGATGGCAAAGGCGGGCTGGTGATTCCGTCCCTGCAGACCGCCGCAGGCGTGCCGCGTCGATGGACCGAGATCGGGCCGTTCTTATGGCGCGAGGTGAACGGGCACGAGCGGCTCGCGGCCGTGGTCAAGGACGGCAAGGTCGTGCGCTGGAGCGTCGACAGCGAATCTCCCTTTACCGTGTTCGATCGCGTGCCGCCTGCGATCTCGACCGCATGGCTGCTGCCGCTGCTATATTTCAGCCTGGCCGTCCTGCTGCTGACCTTCCTCCACTGGCCCGCCGCCGCCTTCACGCGGCGGCGCTACAAAGCGCAGCTCGCGCTTCGGGGCGCTCCGCGCGCGGTGTATCGAGGCGTGCGGCTCGCGGCGGGGCTGACGCTTGTGGTGTTGATCGGCTGGGCGGTCACGGTCAGTTCGATGCTGTCTAATCTGACCAGCCTGTCGTCGTCGGCGGATCCCGTGCTGTGGCTACTGCAGATCGCTGGGGTGATAGTCTTCGTGGGCGCGGTGGTGCTCGCCGCAACCAACCTCGTCTATGCGTTTCGAGAAGGACGGCGTTGGCCAAGCAAGCTCTGGGCGGTTTTACTGCTGATCGCGACGCTCACCGTGCTGTATGTCGCGGCGAACTTCAGCATGATCGAGATGACGGTCAATTACTGACAAGCCGGATATTCGGGAGAAGGAAAACCATGATCGACAGCCGAGTCTCGCGCCGACGCGTGCTGGTGGGGGCCGCCGCCGTCACCGCCTGCGCCTTCCCGATGATCAACAATGGCATGTTTCAGGCCCATGCCGCTTCGCCCCGGCGCTATGCGAAGCGTGTGGTCGATCTCATCCACGAATCGATCGTCATCGACATGCTCGGCCCGCTCACGCTGGATTTCGGGCCGAAGTCTTTCTCGGGGGAGTTGACCGAGCAGCAGACCGCCGATTTCCGCGCCAGCGGCATCACCGCCTTCCACAACTCGACCGGCATCGGCGGGCGCAACGCCTATGATCTCGTGCTCGCATTCGTCGCCGCGTGGAGCGGCTTCGTCGGCCGCAACACCCACCTGTTTCGCCTCGTAGATCATGCGGGAGATATCGACGCCGCCAAGCACGAGGACCGCATCGGCGTCATCGTCGGCCTTCAGGATTCGGACCATTTCCGCACCGTCGACGATGTGAAGAGCTTCTACGAACTCGGCCAGCGCTGCTCGCAACTCACCTACAACAGCCAGAACCTGATCGGCGCGGGCTGCACCGAACGCGCCGATCCGGGGTTGAGCGATTATGGCGTGTCGATCGTCAAGGCGATGAACTTGGTGGGAATGCTGGTCGATACCTCGCACTGCGGCGACCGTACCACGCTCGACGCGATCGCCACCTCGTCCGTGCCGATCGCGATCACGCACAGCAACTGCCGCGCGCTCAACAACCATCCGCGCACCAAGACCGACGAGGCGATCCGCGCGCTCGGTGCCAAGGGCGGCGTGATGGGCATCACGGGTGTGCGCAACTTTGTCAGCGCCACCGAACCGACCACGATCGGCAATGTCGTTGATCATATCGATCATGTCGTGAAGCTGATCGGCGTCGATCATGTCGGCATCGGCACCGACGCGGACCTCTACGGTTACGACCAGATGCCCGCCGCCGCCTATGCCGCTCTGAAGGCGAACTACAAGGGCAGCTACGCCTTTCGCGACAAGATCGATATCGAGGCGTTTTCGGGACCGACGAAGATGTACAATCTGGTCGAGGAGCTCGTCCGCCGCAATTATTCAAACGACAACATCCGCGCGATCCTCGGCGGCAATTTCCGTCGATTGCTGGGCGCGACGTGGAAATGATTGCTCGGCCCGCGTAGTTCGCCACCCATGATGAACTCCTTCCCCATCGATGACGTGCGCGCGCGGTTCCCCGCGCTTCGCGACGGCCGCCGCATCTACCTCGACGGCCCCGGCGGCACGCAGGTGTGCGCGCCCGCGATCGCCGCGATGGTCGCCCACCTCGAGGGCGGCACCGCGAACAGCGGCGGCCTGTTCCGCACCTCAATCGACACCGATGCGCTGAGCGACGCCGCGCATGCCGCGATGGCCGACCTGCTCGGCGCCGATCCGGGCGAGATAGCCTTCGGGCCGAACATGACCTCGCTCACGCTCGCGGTTTCGCGCGCGCTCGCCCGCGACTGGCACAAAGGCGACGAGCTGATCGTTACGCGCCTCGATCATGACGCCAACGTCGCGCCGTGGCTGGCGGTCGCGCAAGACCTGGGAATGACGGTCCGCTGGATCGATTTCGATCCCGCCACCGGCTTGCTCGATTTGGACGCGCTGCCCGCGATGCTGGGGGAACGCACCCGATTGGTGGCGGTGGGCGCTGCCAGCAACGCCCTCGGCACTGTGAACGACATCCCCGTCATTTCAGCCATCGTCCACGCCCAGTCGAACGCGCTGCTGTTCGTCGACGCGGTACAGTCGGTGCCGCATCTCGCCACCGACGTGCGCGCGCTCGGCTGCGATCTGCTGGTCTGTTCTCCTTACAAGTTCTTCGGCCCGCATCAGGGCGTGCTGTGGGGCCGAGGCGACCTTCTCGCGCGGCTGCGCCCCTACAAGGTCCGCCCGGCATCGAGCACCCCGCCCGCGCACGGCTTCGAGACGGGCACGCCCTCGTTCGAAGGGCAGGCGGCCGTGCTCGGCACGATCGACTATCTCGAATGGTTGGGCGCGCGCCTCGCACCGCAGGCCGCGACACGGCCGGAAAAGCTGCGCGCGGCGATGGACGGCTGCCTCGCCTACGAACGCACGCTTGGTGACCGCCTGCTCGGCGGCCTGCGCGGCCTGAACGCGCTCAAGCTCTGGGGGCGGCAAACGATGGACGGCCGCGTCCCCACCTTCGGCTTCACGCACGCCAATCACGCTTCGCGCGCGATCGCCAAGGCCTTGGCCGCGCGCGAGATCTACGCTTGGTCGGGCAATTTCTATGCGGTCGAGGCGGTAGCGCGCATGGGGCTGGCCGACAGCGGCGGGCTGCTCCGTCTGGGGCTATGCCATTACAACACCGCGGACGAGATCGACCGCACAGTGGACGCGATCGCCACGATCACGCGGTGAACCCGGTCGCTCAGCCGAGCACGATGTCATTATGCGCCGCGCCCGAAGGCATCATCGGATAGCAGTTCTCCAATTTGGCGACCCGGCAATCGACCAGCACCGGCCCCGGCGTGTCAATCATCGTCCTGATCGTCGCATCGAGGTCGGCCGGATCGCTTACCCGCAGCCCCGTCCAGCCGTAAGCCTTCGCGAGCGCGACGAAGTCGGGGAGCGTGCTCGAATAGCTGTGTGCGTAGCGTTCGCCGTGGTGGCGCTGCTGCCACTGACGGACCATGCCCATATATTCGTTGTTAAGGATGAACAGCTTCACCGGCGCGTCGTGCTGGACTGCGGTCGCCAGTTCCTGAATGTTCATCTGTATGGACGCCTCGCCCGCGATATTGATCACGAGGGTGCCAGGATGCGCGATCTGCGCGCCGATCGCGGCGGGCAGGCCGTAGCCCATCGTGCCCAGCCCGCCGCTGGTCAGCCAGCGGTTCGGCGCATTGAAGCCGAAATGCTGTGCTGTCCACATCTGGTGCTGGCCAACCTCGGTCGCGACGATCGGATCGTGGTCGCGCGTGAGGTCAAAGAGGCGGCGGACCGCGTGCTGCGGCAGGATCGTGTCCAGCCCCTGAGAGTAGGCGAGGCAGTCGCGCGCGCGCCAGCCCTCGATGGTGCGCCACCACGCGCCCAGATCGGCCGACGGCTGGTCGCCAAGCGTGCCCAGCAACGCTTCGAGCACATCGCCGCAGTCGCCGTTCAGGCCGACATCAACGGGGACGAGCTTGCCGATCTCGCTCGCGTCGATGTCGATGTGGATCTTGCGCGCGGTGGGCGCGAAGCCGTCGAGGCGACCGGTGACGCGGTCGTCGAAGCGCGCGCCGATGCACACGATCAGGTCGGCACCGTGCATCGCCAGATTGGCCTCGTAGGTGCCGTGCATCCCCGGCATCCCCAGCCACTGCGGATCGGACGCGGGAAACGCGCCGAGCCCCATCAGCGTGGAGGTGACCGGCGCGCCGGTGCGCCGCGCCAGTTCGCGCAAGGCTACGCTCGCGCGCTGTCCGGCATTGATAACGCCGCCGCCCGAATAGAGGATCGGTCGCCGTGCCGCACCGATTAGCGCGGCGACCGCCCTCAGGCTGCCTTGGGAAGGCGGCACCATGCGCGGCAGCGATAGCGGCGGCAACGGCAGGTCGAACGCGGCGCGCGGCGCGCTCAGCGCCTGGATGTCCTTGGGAATGTCGAGCAACACCGGCCCTGGTCGTCCGCTCGTCGCCACATCGAGCGCGCGCCTGAGCAGCGGCGCGAGCTGGCCCGGCTGATGCACCATCGCAGTATATTTGGTTGCCGCTCGCGACAGCGCCAGCATGTTCGCCTCCTGGAAGGCGTTGGTGCCGATCAGTGCGCGCGCGACCTGACCGCAGAGACACACGATCGGCACCGAGTCCATCAGTGCATCGGTCAGTCCGGTGATCGTGTTGGTCGCGCCGGGCCCGCTCGTCACCAGCACAACGCCAGGCTTGCCCGTCGAGCGCGCGTAGCCCTCGGCAGCATGAACCGCCGCCTGTTCGTGGCGCACGAGCACGTGGGCCACCCGGTCCTGCTGCACGAGCGCGTCGTAAAGCGGCAGCACGGCACCACCCGGATAGCCGAAAATCGTGTCCACCCCCGCCTCGGCGAGCAGTTCGAAGATTAGCGCCGCCCCGGTGACCTGGGGTTCGAGCGCGAGCGCCGCTTCGCTCATAGCGGCATCGCGGCTTCGCTGTACGCGGCGCTGCGCACGCCCGGTATCTGCCGGAACTTCGCGGTCAGCCGCGCGATGCGCGCGGGCGCTATCCCGTCCAGATCGAGGCTCACGCTCATCCGCGCGCCCTCGCGCGTCAGGCTGAAGCGGGTAGGCAGATGCTCCTGCGCCGCGATCAGATCGAGCACGCGCGAAGGCACGCCGAGATCGGCATCGGCCTGGATATGAACGGTCGTCATGGGCACTCCGGTTATTGGCGGCGTATATGCCGCGAAATGCGCGGTCGTTCTTTGCGCTTTCCCCCAGCTTCGGTGCTGACTAGACTAGAATTGTCCTAAGCGTGGCCGAAAGGAGGAAAATCTGTCCACTTCCCTCGACAGCTTCGAGCGCCGCATCCTCGCACTGCTCCAAGAGGACGCTTCGCTCTCCACCGCTGAAATCGCCGAGCGCGTCGGCCTCTCGCAATCACCATGCTGGCGACGTATTCAGCGCCTGCGCGAGGAGGGCTTCATCCGCGCCGAAGTCGCGCTGGTCGATCGCCGCAAAATTGGCCTTAACGCCCATATCTTCGCGCAGGTGAAGCTGAACGCGCACGGCCGCCAGCATCTGGACGAGTTCGCCGCCGCGATCCGCGCTTTTCCCGAGGTGCTCGAATGCTATGTGCTGATGGGGCCGGTCGATTTTCTGTTGCGCATCGTGGCGGCGGATATTGACGCGTATGAACGCTTCTTCTTCGAGCGATTGAGCCAGGTACCAGGCATTCAGGAGGTCAATTCGGTCGTCGCGCTGTCCGAGATTAAGGCGACGACCGCGCTGCCGATCCCGACCTAGCGCGTCAGGTGTCCACGCAGACCCGCGCGGGTGCCGCACCCCAGAAGTCGGTCGGGACCATGATCTCACCATCGGAATAGATGCCCGATGCGGCGGGATCGTTCGCGAGGTGGTAGGGCCCGTCGAGATCGACGATGTCGCAGACTTGGCCGAGCACGAAGCCCGGCGCGGTCGCCAGTGTCGATCCGGCCATGTTGCCGACCATCACCTGTTTGCCAAGCCGCCGCGCTTCCTCGGCCATCATCAACGCCTCGGTCAGCCCGCCGCACTTGTCGAGCTTGATGTTAACAACGTCGAACCGGCGCCGCTGCTCGCGTAGTTCGTTGAGATCGAGGATGCTCTCGTCGCCCGCGACCGGGATCGGCGAGCGCCAGCCGTCGAGCTGCGCTTCCTCGCCGCGACGGGTCGGCTGCTCGAGCAAGGACACGCGCGAGTCCACCAGCGCGCCCACAAGCGCGTCGAGGCCGTCGAGCTCATAACCCTGATTGGCATCCACCCCGATCCACACATCGGGACGCGCCTTGCGGGACCGTGCGCACGCGCTCGGCATCCGCCTCCAGATCGCCCTCTAATTTGATCTTGATCGATCTGGCGCGCGTGAGCGAGGCGAGCTTGCGCAGAACCATCGCCGGATCGTCGGCGGGAATGGTGAAGGCAGTGACCAGCGGCCGGGGTGCCTCGATTCCCGCCAGCTGCCACACCGGCACGCCCGCACGCAGCGACTCAAGCTCCCACAGTGCACAGTCGAGAGCGTTGCGCGCGCCACTGGGGCCAAGCAGCGTCCGCAGCTCGCTTCGGCTCGCACCCGCCTCGATCGCGGTTCGGCAGCGTTCGATCTCCGGCTCCATGCGGTCGGCATCGTCGCCCATATAGTAGACGCCCGCCGCCTCCCCCGCCCGGTTTGAACGCCGTCCGAAACATGCGCGATCACGGCGGGGAACGCCTCGAACAGATAGCCCGATATGCGGAACGGCTCCTTGAGGCGCATCGCGTCGCGGTAACGGGTTAGGGTCAGGGTCACTAAATCTTACTCCGTGCGGACATCGAGGCGAGGAGGAAAGGAAGATTGCGAACGCGGCGGCACAAGCAGACGAGCGTCAGCGGCCGTCCGATCGCACCAGCGCGGCCCTCAGTAGTTCACCGTCATCGCGACGAGGTTGAAGGCAAGGGCGACGTAGAGCATCAGAAGCGTCGCTAGGAACACCAGCAGGCTGCCGAGCTTACGCGTCCAGCGACGGCCGTCAGTCCAGGTCAGGTATAGGTTCCATCCGCTGACGAGCACCGCGCCGAAGAAGATCACGATTCCGGCGATCTGCAGGAGCCAGAGCACCGCCGAGCTGCCACCATGTGCGCTTAATATCACAGAGATGGTCACCGCCCATGCCACGAGAAGTCCGATCTCGAGTCCGGCCATCAGCCGGGTCGCTCGCCGTGCTCTGAACGCATTGCCTGCTGCTGAAGCGGATGCCTTGTAGTGGCGCCGCGCCCCCCAGGCGATCGGCCATGACAGGAAGGCCAGTAATAGAACCGCCACGCTGGCATAGAGCGCTGGCAGCAGCCACGTTGCCGAATAGGCCGAGGGCACCCGCTCGTACACCTCGAACGGCGCGGCGAGATCGATGATCCAGCGCGTTACCTTCCCATTCTCGACTTTGGCGGCAAGCTGGTCGTGACCATAGGCGTCGTGCCAAAGGAACGGCGCGACCTCGACCCATTTGCGCGGCTGCCCGGCGGCATCCTTGACGCCTGCAACGACGAGTTCGCTGTGCGGACCGGTCGAGATCTTATCTTGGGCCATCAGCCAATAGAATAGCGACAGGAACGACGAATCCGGTCGCCTGCTTGCGATCCATTGGCCGGTCATCATGCGCGCATGCTCTGCCGCCGTCTTCGCATCGACACGGCCGTCCGCGGCTGCGATATTGGGAAAATAGCGGTCGGCGAAATCCTCGAAAACTGCGGTGCGCAGTGGCCCCACCGCGCCGTCTTTGCCCGCGCCGTTGAAGGAGATGAACAGCCCGACATTGTCCTTCATGAACAGGTGCAGCGACGTATGGAACGCGGACGTGTCACCCAGATGCCCGATGATCTCGCGGCCGTTCAGATTGGTTTCGAAGAAGCCCAGTTCCATGCGGTTGAGCGGCGGCATGAGTGACAGGGGATTGACCTTATCGAGCGGACTATTGTGCATCATGTCAGCGGTTGCGGGCCGCAGGATGCTTCGTCCGTCATATTGACCGTGCTGCAAGTGCGCGATCATGAAGTGCCCCATGTCCGTACCGGGTGATGCGAGCGCGCCGGCGGGCGCGGGCACGACGAGTTCGAACGGCTTGGGATCGCCCGGCTTGGGATAGCCAATTGCCATCTGCGCCACCAATCGTGCTGGAAGCGGCTGGCGAAATGTCGAGTATTTCATGTCCAGCGGCGTGAAGACATGCTCGTCCATGTAGGTGTCGAAGTCCTGCCCCGACACGCGCTGGACGATGTAGCCCGCCAGCGTCGTCGCCCAGTTCGAATAGGCGGGCGTGGTGCCCGGCGTGAAAATGCGTCGCGGAGTCCAGCGCTTGATATATGCCCCAAGCGACATGAATTGCTTCTGGTCGTACACGATGATGCCGTTCGCCGCTTCCTCGAAGCCTGCGGTGTGCGTCATGATCTGCCGCATCGTGATCGGCTGACCCTTGAACGGCGGGATCTTGAAGTCGAGATATTGGTTTACGTCGCCGTCGAGATCGATCTTGCCCTGTTCGACGAGCTGCATGACCGCAGTCCAGGTGAACAGCTTGGACACCGATCCCTCGCGGAACAGTGTTTTGTCCGGATCTACCCGCGTTTTCTTGGCGAGGTCCGCATAGCCGAAGCCCTGGGTGGTCAGCACCTTGCCGTCCTTGACGATCGTCACCACTGCCCCGGGGATGCCGCCGGCGCGCAGGGCATAGGGCAGATAGCCGTCGAGCCAACCGTCGACATCCCCCTTGGTAAGCGCAGGGGTGGTTGCGGGCGGCGTCGGGTTCGCGGGCAACGCTGCCGCGATCGGTGCGGCCGCGGGCGTGGGCCGGAGCGACGGGGCAAGCCGGTCCTGCGCCAGCGCGGCACCCGCGAACAGCGTCATGGCACCCAGTATCATCCACTTGATCCATCGCATGCGCCGTCTCCTCGCTCGGGATTGCCCCTGCTGCCACCAACCGATAAGATTGATCGACGCAGTTTTTCGAATGGGGGCTTCTTATCCCGATTGGAGAAACGGTCAATTGGCTAGGAAGCACTCTGGTGTTATCGTCCGTTCCCACTCTTGGTGCCTTGCTGCGCGCGATCAGGAGCCGCAAGGAGTGGACATTAAAGCAGATGAGCGCCGCGACAGGCATCCCGGTATCCACCCTGTCGAAGGTGGAGCATGACCGGCTGACGCTGACGTATGACAAGTTATATGAGCTCAGCCAGCGGCTGGGCATGCGCATGTCGGAGCTGTTCGCTGAAACCAGCGACGATCCGGTTCAGGCGGTCACCGCCCGGCGCAGCCTGGGCGACCTCGACCGCGCGGTTCGGGTAGAGACGCCTAATTACGATTATCGCTATCTCTGCTCCGAGCTGCGCCGCAAGCGCATGATCCCGGCCATTACACAGATCCGGGCGAAGTCGCTGGAACAGTTCGGTAGCCTGATGCGCCACGCGGGCGAGGAGTATATCTACGTGCTCCGTGGAACGGTGGTCGTTGCGACCGAGTTCTACGATCCGGTCACGTTAAAGCAGGGGCAGTCTATCTATATCGATTCCAACATGGGCCATGCTTATCTCGCGGCCGAGGATTGCGACGAGGCGGAGGTGCTGGCAGTGATGTCCAGCGCTGACGAGGATCTCATGCAGTCGCTGCTTGGGATTCATGAGCAGCAGAAGAAGTCGGATAGGGTGCCAAAGCTCGCTAGAGCGAAACCGGGACGCAAACCTAGAGCCAAGCTGGTTGCCGCCCAGTCCTGAACGGGAGCGCTTGTCAAGTTACTCCAGTCAAGGAATGACTGGCAACTCGATATAGGATGCATCCGCACCGGCGTGATGGATGGCGTTGTCCGCGACGACGCTTTTGCTCTCGCTCTCGTTCCTGCCGCCGGTGTTCAGATTGCGCTGGAACTTGGGAAAGTCGGACGACGTCACCTCGACGCGGATGCGGTGACCCTGGCCGAACTGGATGCTGGTCGCGATCGGCGAGGGCGTGATCGTGTAGGTGCTGCCCAGGACCATCGGCATTGATCGATCGAAGCCGTCGCGGTAACGCGCGCGGAATATTGTGTCCCCGATGATCCACGCGGTGCCGTCGGGCGCGACGTCGACCAGCTTGATCGCGAAATCGGTGTCCCTGGCGCTCGACGATACCTTCAGCACCGCGTTCACGAACCCGGTTACGTCCAGCGGTGTAGTAAATGGTTGGCTCGTATAGACGAGCACGTCGTCGCGCGCTTCGACCGGGCGCTGGTCGACGGCACCCGGCACGATCGTTCCCCCGTTGCAGCAATCCGCACCGCCCAGCGTCTGGACGGGGTTCATCGGATCGTAGCGGAAGCGATCGACCCGCTCGCTTGGCGGCGGCGCGGTGACGTCGAGGCGACCGCCGCCGTAAAGGCTGTTCGCATCCCCGCCGCTGCGCAGATACAGGCGCAGCGTCCGGACGCCCTTGGGCGGCCATTGCTCCGCCGTCCGCCATCGATTGGCACCCATCTCGTAATAGCGCACATGCGGCGTGTCGCGCGGAAAGGCCTTGGCATCGTTCTTCAACCAGCGATCAAACCAGGCGAAGACGGTGCCGGTGGTATCGAAGCTCGTATCTCCCATGTCGCGCTCGCCGACGACCGTGTTCGGCCCCAGTTTGTCGTATGCGCAGTGTGTGGTTGGCGCGATTACCGCATATTGATTGGCGCTCGCTTCCGCGTCGCGTCCGGCGGCTCGCGCATGGTTGAACAGCTCGAGGTTTGGGCCGATCGACACGTCGTACCAAGCGTTGAACCACAGCGCCGGCACCCCCCAACCCATGTCGTCGTGATACAACCCGCCCTGTCGCCAGGCGGGATCGGCGGGTGTGCGGTGGATGAACTGCTCGAATGTTCCTTTCGGTTCGCCCAGGCTCGATAGTGTCTCGTCGACGGGCAGGTGCCGGATCTGCCTGGGCCAGTCCACCTTGGGCTTGGTTGCCGCCAGATCATTGTAGGACTCGACGCGCGCGCGCGTCTTCTCGTCCAGACCGGACGGCAGTTCGGCGCGGATCGGTTGATCGACACCGTACAGCCACGCGGTAAATAGGTTGCGCGGTACACCGCCCGTGTACCAGTTTCCCTGCTCCTGGAAGCGCCCGACTTTGCCGATGCCGGCTCCCGCCGACATGGCAACCATGGCCGCGTGCGCCGGGTGATTCAGCGCCGCCAGCGCAAGCTGCCATTCTGCCGAGGAGGAGCAGCCAAGTGTACCGACCTTGCCGTTCGACCAGGGCTGGGCCGCAATCCAACTGAGCGTATCGTAGCCGTCGGTCTGTGGACGACCCAATATCTCCCACTTGCCTTGTGAGAAATAGCGACCCCGCTCGTTCTGCAGGATAAAGATGTAGCCGCGCTTCGTCGCCTCGATCGCGTAGCGCAACGTCGATCCGTGCAGCTGGTGCTCGTTATATGGCGTTTTCCAAAGGATGACGGGTAGCTGCGTGTTCGATAGAGCCTTGGGCGTATAAATGTCGGTAGATAAGCCAATGCCGTCGCGCATCGGCACGATCACCGCTAGTCGCTCGGACGCTGCCACCGACATTTCCCGGTCGAGCGCCTCCGGCGTATAGTTCGCCAGGTTTTGCGCGGCGAGCGGATTTGACCAGACGGCCAGCGCGAGAAGAGCCGATAGGCGTCGCTTCATTGAACGTCCCAATCAAATTGTTCCGCAGCTGAAGCCGAATGGTACCGGTCCAGGCGAACGCATCGGCATTTCACCGCGTTTTCAAGCACGCTATTGGCGGTATCGGGACTGGTCAAGCCCAACGAGAGAAGGATTGTTCCGAATTCAAAGGAGGTGAGGAGATCGCCTTGTTCGGTCGAGACGGAGCGCGAACCTGCCTGGCGGTTGTGACAGTTACTAAGGCTAAGCTGATGCCAACATTTGATCATTGGGAGGTTTGAACAGTCGATGAACTCGACAGCATCATCGCTTGACATGTTTTCTGTACAGGCCGTAATTCCACGACTGGGCAGGCCAACTCCGCACAACTTTGGAGAAATGAGATACGTAGTTCCGCCGGCTCTGTTGCAAGAATTCGGTAGGGCCAAGGTTTTTCGTCTGATTTCGGCGATCAGCTTGTGTAGATGCCGAAGTTGCGCTCGATCAGACGCACTTCGCCCATGATGCCACCGCCGTACTGCCAG
>JAABUQ010002439.1_pt1 | contig 36809 bp, 48 predicted proteins | sample 5560001 | NCBI WGS metagenome assembly JAABUQ01 (sample SAMN10711888, study PRJNA513371) | rock metagenome | isolation source: Antarctica rocks | place: Antarctica: Victoria Land, Finger Mt nord | collected 2015-12-18 | reverse complement strand
AAATGCGCGGGCGCGGCCGAGCGCGACGCCTGCGGTCGCCGGAACGCCGGGGGCGTAGCGCCGGGCTTCCCCGCGCTTGCACTGGAAGCCGGCCAGTTCCCAGCCCATCGTGCCGTTGCGCAACGCCACCACCGGGTTCGGCACCCCGGCGCGGCGCAGGCTTTCGGCGCCCAGGATGCTGCGGGTGCGCCCGGCGCAGTTCACCACCACCAGCGTCGCCGGGTCCGGCGCCAGGTCGCCGATGCGGTAGGCCAGCTCGCCGCCGGGCACGTTGATGCCGGTCGGGATCGACATGGCGCGGAACTCGTCCAGCGGACGGCTGTCGAGCACCACCATGTCGCGGCCCGCGTCGATCCAGCGTTTCAGCTCGGCGGCGTCGACGCTCTCGGTGCCATAATGGTGCTCGACCCATTCGCCGAACGCCTTGCTCGGCACGTTCACGCCGCTGAACAGCACGAAGCCGGCGGCGTCCCACGCCGGCGTGCCGCCCGCCAGCACGTGCAGGTCGGCGGCGCCCTGCCCGGCCAAATACTCGGCCAGCCGCTCCGCCAGGCCCCGCCCGTCGTCGACGCAGACGACCCGCGTGCCGAGGCGTGGCAGCAGCACGGGCACGCGCAGCTCGGCGCGGGACAGCGGGCAGGGCACCGCCCAGAACAGGTGGCCGGCGCCGAACTCCCCTTCCTCCCGCGCGTCCAGGATGGCCAGCTCGCGCCCGTCCGTGATCCAGGCGCGGAGCGTCGCGGGGTCGATCCGGTTCATCGGTTCGCAGTGGGCTTCATGAAGGCCTTGTTGTACGGCTGCACCGTGCCCTGTTCGAGGTCGAAGCCCTGGCGTGCGTCCAGCTTCTCCAGCGCCAGGCCGTAGACGTGCAGGTGCCGGGTCGGCGCGGCGCCGAAGGTGTGGATGCTGTGGATGTCCTCCGGCATCAGCGCGATGCCGCGGCCCGGCTCCACCATCACCTCGCGCGCCAGTTCCAGGCTGGCGCGGCCGGGCACCGAGCCGTCGTCCGTGCGGCGGTACACCCGGTTCAGCTCCTGGCCCTCGACCGCCGACACCACGGCCCAGGTCGTGTGGTCGTGCGGCTTGGTGGAGTTGCCGGGGTTCAGCGCCAAGAGGTAGATGGCGAAGCGGCCGTCCGGGTCCTCCTGCAGCAGGTAGCGCCGGGACCCTTTCTCCCCCTCGGGCGGCGGGGGGAACTCGGCTTGCGGGAACAACGCCTCCTGCCCCGCGAGGTCCAGCATCGCGGCCAGGATGGCGTCGAGCGCCGGACGGGTCACGCCTTGCCCGCGCTCGATGGCCTTGACGCGGTCCATGGCGGCGGCGACGGCGGCGGTGCGGGCGGCGGAGGCTGCGGGTGCGTTCATGGGTTGTCCCCTTGGCTGTCGTCCGCGCAGCTTACCGGGCGAGGGGCGGCCCGGTCAAAACGCTTGGCATCGGGCCGGGCATCCGCACATGAACGGCATGAGCGATCCCACCGTTTTCGACCGCCGGGCCGTGCGCCTGCACCGCGACCGCGCCGCCGCCACGGTGGGCCAGGTCGCCGACCTGCTGCAGGACTGCGCCGAGCGCCTGCTGGACCGGCTCGACGACACCACGCACAGGTTCACCCGCGCGCTGGACGTGGGCGGGCGCGGCGTGGTGGCGCCGCTGCTGCGCGCCCGAGGGATCGAGGTGGTCAGTTGCGACCTGTCGGCGCGGATGGCGGCGATGAACGGCGGCCCGTGCGTGGCGGCGGACGAGGAATGGCTGCCCTTCGCGCCGGGCAGCTTCGACCTGGTGGTGGCGAGCCTGTCGCTGCATTGGATCAACGACCTGCCCGGCGCGCTGATCCAGTTGCGCCAGGCGCTGCGGCCGGACGGCCTGCTGCTCGCCAGCCTGCCGTCGCTGGGCACGCTGGGCGAACTCCGCACCGCGCTGACGCAGGCGGAGGCCGAGCTTATGGGCGGCGCGTCCCCGCGCGTCTCGCCGTTCCCGGAGCTGCGCGACCTCGCCGCCCTGCTGCAGCGCGCCGGCTTCGCGCTGCCGGTGGCGGACGTGGAGGAGATCTCGCTGCGCTACGCCGACCCGCTCGCCTTGCTGCGCGACCTGCGCACCGCGGGGGAAGGCAACGCGGTGGCGCTGCGCGACCGCCGCACCCCGCCGCGCGCCCTGTTCCCCACGGCGCTGTCCGCCTCGCCGCAGCGCGACGGGCGCATGGCGGCGACCCTGCGCTTCGCCAGCATCACCGGCTGGGCGCCCGGCCCGCAGCAGCCGCAGCCGTTGAAGCCCGGCGCGGGCCGGACCAGCCTGTCGGATGCCTTGAAGTAGCCGGTTCGGCCTGCGCCTAGCCTCCGGTCAGGCTCATGTGCCGCGCAACCGCAGGCGCCGGGTTGCGGCGGTCGATGACGAAATTGTGCCCCTTCGGCTTGCGGGTGATCGCGAGGCGGATGGCCGCGTCCAGCTCCGGGTCCGTCGCCCCGTCGCGCAGCACCCGGCGCAGGTCGGCGGCGTCGTCCTGGCCCAGGCACATATACAGCGTCCCCGTGCAGGTCAGCCGCACGCGGTTGCAGCTTTCGCAGAAGTTGTGCGTCATCGGCGTGATGAAGCCGACCCGGGCGCCGGTCTCCGCCACGTCGTAGTACCGGGCGGGTCCGCCGGTCTGGTAGTCGGTGCCGTGCAGCGTCCAGCGCTGCCGCAGCCGGGCGCGGACCAGGGACAGCGGCAGGTACTGGTCCGTGCGGTCGCCGCCGATGTCGCCCATCGGCATGGTCTCGATCAGGCACAGGTCATGGCCCTGCGCGCCGCACCAGGCCAGCATGGCGTCGATCTCGTCCTCGTTCACGCCCTTCAGCGCGACGGCGTTGATCTTCACATGCAGCCCGGCCGCCTTGGCCGCCGCGATGCCGTCCAGCACTTTCCCGATCTTGCCCCAGCGGGTGATGGCGGCAAACCGCGCCGGGTCCAGCGTGTCGAGGCTCACGTTCACCCGGCGGACCCCGGCGGCGTACAAAGCTTCCGCGTGCTTCGCAAGCTGCGTCCCGTTGGTCGTCAGCGTCAGCTCACGGAGGCCCTGGCCCAGACGCTGCCCCAGCCGCCCGAACAGGAGCTGCACGTCCCGGCGCACCAGCGGCTCGCCGCCGGTGATGCGGATCTTGTCCGTGCCGAGCCGGATGAAGGCGCTGCACACCCGCTCCAGCTCCTCCAGGGACAGCACGTCGGCCTTGGGCAAGAAGGTCATGTCCTCCGCCATGCAGTACACGCAGCGGAGATCGCAGCGGTCGGTGACGGACACCCGCAGGTAGGTGATGGCGCGGCCAAACGGATCGATCATTCCCATAGAGTCGGACCGAAGGGCCGCGGGTTCAACTGTCATCCTCATCGAGGATGTCGAGCGTCACGACGGCGGCGTTCACCAGCACCTTGCCCGCGTGCTCGAAGTTTACCGTGACGCGGTCGCCGACCGCCGACTGCACCTGGCCCACGCCCCAATCCGGCCGCCCGGGATGCAGCACGCGCTGGCCCGGCTCAATAAGGGAGCCGAGCGGGCGGTGCGCGCCGCTCACGCCAGCCCGCCGCGTGCCGCGATGGGCCACAGGCACTCCACCCGCCCGCCGCGCACGCCGACATACCAGTCGTGGCGGTCCACCGTCGGGTCGCAATGGCCCGGCACCAGGCGCAGCTTCTCGCCCAGCCGCGGCCCGCTCGTCTCCGCGCCCCATTCCAGCTTGCCGTGCTCGTCGGACGCGCCGACGTAGCGCACGTCCTCCCGCTGCCATACCAAGGGCAGGCCGCTATCGACCGCCACCGCCTTGTGCCCGGCGTCCAGCACCGCGAGGCCGGGGCGCGCGGCGCTCATCACGCCCGACAGCACGAACAGCGCCTGCTGGAACCCGTCGGACACGCCGTCGTGGTTGCGGCGGTAATCCGCGTCCATGAAGCAGTAGCTGCCGGCCTGGATTTCGTTGTACACGCCGCTCGCCGCCTCCATCTCGAACGTGCCGGTGCCGGCGCCGCCGACGATGGGGCAAGGAAGGCCGCGCTGGCGCAACTGCTCCACCGTACGGCGCGTGTCGTCCACCGCGCGGCCCACTGCTTCCCGGCGTCCCTCGGCGGTGCGGATGTGCTGCGCGCTGCCGTGGTAGGCCTGCAGGCCGCCGAACGCCAGGTGCGGCGACCCGGCGATGCGCTCCGCCAGCGCCACCGCGTCCGGGCCGGGCGCGACGCCGGCGCGGGCCATGCCCACGTCGATCTCCACCAGCACCGTCATGCGATGCCCCGCCGCCTCCGCCGCCGCCTCGATGCGGGACACGTTGGCCGGGTCGTCGGCGCAGACCGCCACCCGGGCGATGCGGGACAGCGCCAGCAGGCGCGCGAGCTTGGCGTCGCCTACGACCTCGTTGGTCACGAGGATGTCGGGCACCCCGCCCCAGGCCAGCGCCTCCGCCTCCGCGACCTTCTGCACGCATTGCCCGGCGGCGCCGCGGGCGATCTGCAGATGGGCGACGACCGGCGACTTGTGCGTCTTGGCATGGGCGCGCAGCCGGGCGCCGGTGGGGCGCAGCAGGGCGGCCATGCGGTCCAGGTTGTGCTCGAAGGCGTCGAGGTCGATCAGCAGCGCCGGGGTGTCAATCTCGTTCTCGCGCATGCCGGGCTGGGCGGGGGGTGGTTGCAGCATGGCTCTCTCCTACTCGTCCAGGGCAAAACCGGGATCGTCCAGCGCCGCCGCGAGCTGGTCGAGGCCGAGCGACCAGGCGCGGGAATGCACCCACCCGTCGCCAGGCTCCGTACGGGGTTCCGCACACCCGATCACGCAGCCATAGCGCACCTCCATCGTCGCGGCGAGGCGGCGGAAGCACCAGTTCACGTAGCGGTCCATCTGCAATTCCAGCAGCTTCGTGCCCGGACGGCAGAACAGCAGGTTGCCCAGCCCTCCCCCATGCGGCGCCACGATCCGCCGCGCGCCCCCGAACAGCGCGGCCTGCTCTGCCACCGGAAGCATCGCCAGGCGCACGATGTGGAAGCCCCGGTCCGCGCAAAGCCGCATGACCGCGGCCTCGTTCCGCAGCGGGCGGTTGGCGGTGTCGTCGCGGCACACGTAGAGCGCGGGCCGGTCGGTCGTCGGGGCAGATGACCGCATGGCCTCCCCCAAGCGGCGCAGCGCCGGGTGGAACTGCGTGCCGACGCCGGTCAGGCTCGTGGTCCAATGCAGCCGGCGGACCTCGATGGCCTGGCCAGGGCCGAGCGTCACCCCCCGCGCCGCCAAGCCGGGCACCAGCGCCGGGCCGGCCTGCTGGAACGGCTCGCCGGACCAGGGCAGCAGGCACGGGAAGGAGGCCGTGGGGCAGACGCTCCAGCGCCCAAGCCCGTCGAGCAGCCAATGGTAGTAGTTCCGGCAGTTGCCATGCAGCAGGTGCTCGGCCTCGGCGACGCGGAACGCGGTGAACTGGGCGCAGGCCAGCCACAGCGCGCCGTCCCGCCAGGCCGCGGCCCGGGGCGGCCAAACGTGGTCCAGCGTCGGCTCGACCACGTAGCGCCCCACCGTGACGACGCCCTCCGGCCCGTGCACGGTGGCATCGTCGAACGTGTAGCGGATGGCCGGGCTGACCGGGATGCCGCCGGGCCGTGCGCGCCAGTCGGTGCCGCCAGGCTGCTGATCCATCGGCACGTCCGCAAGGTCGGTCTGGCCGAACGCAAGCGGAGGATCGGCTATCACGCAGCCCGCCGCCGCCGCCTCCGCGCGGGCCAGCCCGCGTTCCGTCAGCGCGGCCAGCGAGGCGACTTGGTAGAACCGCGGCGCGAGCGCCACGCTGCGCTTTAGTGCCCTGCGTTCTCCCCCGAGAAGTCCGGCGCCGACAGGCCCGATGCCTCCAACTGCTCCACCAGCGCCGCCTTGAGGCGTTCCAGCCCAGCCTCGTCCCGCGCCTCCGCCCGCGCCACCAGCACGGCCTGCGTGTTGGAGGGACGCAGCAGCCACCAGCCGTCCGGGGTCAGCACACGCACGCCGTCGATGTCGTTGAGATCCGCGCGGGCGGCGCGCAGCCGGGCCGCGACCTCCTGCACCACGGCGAACTTGCGCGTGTCGTCGCAGTCGAAGCGCAGCTCCGGCGTGTTGACCACCTGGGGCAAGGCCTTGCGCACCGCCTCCAACGTTCCATCCATGCGCGCGACGATGCCCATCAGGCGCACCGCGACGTACAGCGCGTCGTCGAAGCCGTACCAGCGGTCGGCGTAGAAGATGTGGCCCGACATCTCGCCGGCGAACGGCGCCCCGGTCTCCGCCATCTTCGCTTTGATCAGGCTGTGCCCGGTCTTGAACATCAGCGGCTGGCCGCCGGCGCGGGCGATCTCGTCGTACAGCACCTGGCTCGCCTTCACGTCGGCGATGATGGTGGCGCCGGGGTGGGTGCGGAGCACGTCGCGGGCCAGCACGACCATGAGCTGGTCGCCCACCAGGATGCCGCCGCCGCCGTCCACCGCGCCCAGCCGGTCCGCGTCGCCGTCGAAGCCGATGCCGAGGTCCGCGCCCTGCTCCCGCACCGCGGCGATCAACTGCTCCTGGTTGCGGGCGATGGTCGGGTCCGGGTGGTGCGCGGGGAAGCGCCCGTCGATCTCCGGGTTGAGCACGGTGTGCTCGCCCGGCAACACTTTCAGCAGCCGGGCCAGCACCTCGCCCGCAGCGCCGTTCGCGTTGTCCCACACGACTTTGAGCTTGCGGTCGCCGCCGTCCCAGTCCTTGACCAGCCGCGCCACGTAGTCGTCGGCCACGTCCACGGCGCGGTCGCTGCCGGCGGCCTCTTCCACCACGTCGCCCGCCGCCGCGATCCGGCCCAGCGTCTGGATGTCCGCGCCGAAGAAGGCGCGCTTGCCCAGCATCATCTTGAAGCCGTTGTAGTCCGGCGGGTTGTGGCTGCCCGTCACCATCACCGCGCCGTCCGTGTTCAGCGTGGTCGCCGCGAAGTACAGCATGGGCGTCGGCCCGCGGCCCACCCGCAGCACCTCCATGCCGCTCGCCTTCAAGCCGTCCACCAGGGAGGCGGCAAGCTCGGGGGAGGACAGCCGCCCGTCATAGCCGACCGCGACCCGATGGCCGCCCCCGCGCGACACCACCGTGCCGAACGAGCGGCCGATGGCGAAGGCGTCGGCCGGGTGGAGCGTCCGGCCGACGACGCCGCGGATGTCGTACTCGCGCAGGCTGGTCGGGTCGAAATCGTGCTTGAATGCCATCACGCCACGTCCTGGTAATGCTTCATGAACTCGCGCACTTCCGCCGCCAGCTCGGGCCGTTTCAGCGCGAAGGCGATCTGCGCCTCAAGGAAGCCGATCTTGTCGCCGCAGTCGAACCGCCGGCCCTCGTAGCGCAGCCCGTGGAACGGGGTGTTGCCGATCATCTTGGCCATGGCGTCGGTCAACTGCACCTCGTTGCCGGCGCCGCGCTCCATCTGCGACAGGTGGCCGATCACCTCCGGCAGCAGGACGTAGCGCCCGATCACCGACAGGTTGCTCGGCGCGTCCGCGGGCTTCGGCTTCTCGACGAGGCCGAGCACCTCCACCATGCGCCCGTCATCCTGGCCGACCTTGAGGATGCCGTACTTGTTGGTCTGGTCCTGCGGCACCTCCGCCACGGCGACCACGTTGCCGCCGGTCTGCGCGTAGGCGTCGGCCAACTGCTTCAGGCACGGCGACTCGCTGAGCACCAGGTCGTCCGGCAGCAGGATGGCGAAGGGGTCGTCGCCGATGAACGCCCGCGCGCACCAGATGGCGTGGCCCAGGCCCAGCGGCACCTGCTGGCGCACGGTCGCGATGGAGCCGGGCTGCACCTTCATCGCGTCCAGCATGGCGAGCATGTCGGTCTTGCCGCGCTCCCGCAGCGTCGCTTCCAGCTCGTAGGCCACGTCGAAATGGTCGATCAGCGCGGTCTTGCCGCGCCCGCTGACCAGGCAGAACTGCTCGATTCCCGCCGCCTGCGCCTCTTCGATCGCGTACTGGATCAGCGGCTTGTCCACGATCGGCAGCATTTCCTTGGCCATGGCCTTGGTCGCCGGCAGGAAGCGGGTGCCGAGGCCGGCAACCGGCAGTACAGCTTTACGCAGCTTTTTCATGACGTGGTTGCGATCCGTTATGGTTGTGCTTGCGCCGCGACTAGACGATTTCTCCCCGAATTGGAACGGTGCCATGGCCGATCAAAGGCGGCAAGGCGGGCATATTGTCGAAAATCAACAAATGAGCGGCCCCGAAGTCAGCGCCCCTTGAGCAGGACGTCCCGCGCCTGGTTCACCCGCGCTGCCAGCCCGTGCGAGCCGCCGCCGTCCGGATGCGCCACCCGCATGAGCCGCACCCAGGCCGCGCGCACGTCCGCGTCCGACACCGGGTCGGACAGGCCCAGCACATCGAGCGCCTCCGCCCGGTCCATCTTGCCCCGCCGCGCCTGGCCCGGCCCGCCCGGCTGCTGCGCGCGCGGCTTGCCTTGCGCCTCCTGCCACCAGCTCCAGGCGAGCGGCCCGAGGAACACCCCGGCCGCGATGGCCGACGCCCCTCTCCCGGTCAGCAGCAGCATCGCGCCCAGCGCCAGCCCGCCCAGCGCCACGACCCAGGCCAGCAGCGCCTTGAGCGAGGCGACGCTGGCACGGGAAAAGGCGTTCGCCGCCCACAGCAGCAGCCCGAGCGCGCCGAGGCCCAGGCCGAGCAGGATCACCGCGTCACCCGGCGCCGTGCCCGGCCGCGTCTCCGGACGCGCGCTTTGCGGCGTCCTCGGACACTCGCCTCGCAGCGTCCATCGCCACCACCGCGCTCACGTTCACGATGCCGCGCGCCGTCACCGTGGGCACCAGGACGTTCACCGGGCGCGACATGCCGAGCAGCAGCGGCCCGACCGGCAGGCCGTCGGCGGCGGCTTTCAGCAGGGTGACGCCGATGTTGGCCGCGTCCAGGCTCGGCATCACCAAGAGGTTCGCAATGCCTGACAGCCGGCTGTCCGGCACCGCCCGGTCGCGCAGGCTCTCGATCAGCGCGGCGTCGGCGTGCATCTCCCCGTCCACCTCAAGCTCCGGCGCCTGCTCGCGGATCAGCGCCAGCGCGTGCCGCATCTTGCGGGCGGTGTCGGAGTTGCTGGAGCCGAAGCTCGAATGCGACAGCAGCGCCGCCTTGGGCACCACGCCGAACGACCGGACGGCATCGGCGGCCAGCAGCGTCATCTCGGCGACCTGCGCCGCCGTGGGGTCGAGGTTCATGTGGGTGTCGCATATGAACAGCGCCCCGGTCTGCAAAATCAGGCAGGACAGCGCGAAAACGCGGGACACCTCCGGACGCCGCGGCACGATGGGCAGCAGGTACTGCATGTGTCGCCACCAGTCGCCGGTGCCGCCGCAGATCGCCGCGTCCGCCTGCCCAGCCTGCAGCAGCATCGCCGCCGCGACCGTGGGCCGCCGGTCGAGCCGCCGCGACGCCGCGTCCGGCGGCATGCCGCGCCGCCCCACCATGCACTGGTAGGCCTCGACCAGCGGGTCGAACACCGCCCGGTCCTCCGCCGGGTCGATCACGCGCACGGCGTCGTCGAGCGTCATGCGCAGTCCCATGTCGCGCACCCGGGCGGCGATCACCTTGCGGCGTCCGAGCAGGATCGGCTGGGCGATGCCGTCATCCACCAGCGTCTGCACGGCGCGCAGCACCCGCTCGTCCTCGCCCTCCGCATAGACGATGCGCTGCGGCGCCTGGCGCGCGGCCTCGAACACCGGGCGCATGAATTGGCCGGAGCGGAACACGAATTTCTCCAGCTCGCGGCGGTAGGCGGCGAAGTCGCCGATGGGACGCCGGGCCACGCCGCTGGCCATCGCCGCGGCGGCGACGGCGGGGGCGATCTGCAGGATCAGGCGCGGGTCGAACGGCTTGGGGATGATGTACTCCGGCCCGAACACCGGGGCCGCGCCGCCATAGGCCGCCGCGACCACCTCGCTCGCCTCCACCCGGGCGAGCGAGGCGATGGCCTCCACGCAGGCGACCTTCATCGCCTCGTTGATCGTGCTCGCCCCCACGTCCAGCGCGCCGCGGAAGATGAAGGGGAAGCACAGCACGTTGTTGACCTGGTTCGGGTAGTCGCTGCGCCCGGTGGCGACGATGGCGTCCGGCCGGGCGTCGCGCACCAGCTCGGGCATGATCTCCGGGTCGGGGTTGGCGAGCGCCAGGATCAGCGGCCTGTCGGCCAGCAGCGGCAGCCAGTCGGGGTTGAGCACGCGGGGCGCGGACAGGCCCAGGAACACGTCGGCGCCCCCCAGCACGTCCGGCAGGCGGCGCGCGTCGGTGTCGCGGGCATAGTTCGCCATGTTGGGCGGCATGTCGCGGTCGCGGCCCGCATACACCACGCCCTTCACGTCGGTCAGCGTCACGTTCTCCGCCGGCAGGCCCATCGCCACCAGCAGGTCCACGCAGGCCAGCGCCGCCGCCCCGGCGCCGCTGGTCACCAGCCGCACCTCCTCCAGCCGCTTGCCCTGCAGCAGCAGGCCGTTGCGCACCGCGGCGGCGACGATGATCGCCGTGCCGTGCTGGTCGTCGTGGAACACCGGGATGCCCATGCGGGCGCGCAGCCGGCGCTCGATCTCGAAGCACTCGGGCGCCTTGATGTCTTCCAGGTTGACGGCGCCGAAGGTCGGCTCCAGCGCTGCGACCACGTTGACGAACAGGTCGGGGTCGGCGGCGTCCACCTCGATGTCGAACACGTCGATGCCGGCGAACTTCTTGAACAGGACGGCCTTGCCCTCCATCACCGGCTTGCCCGCGAGCGCGCCGATGTTGCCGAGGCCCAGGACCGCCGTGCCGTTGGAGATCACCGCGACCAGGTTGCCGCGCGCCGTGAGGTCCCGGGCGGCGTCGGGATCGGCGGCGATGGCCTCGCACGCGGCGGCAACGCCGGGCGAGTAGGCGAGCGCGAGGTCTCGCTGGGTCGCCATGCGCTTGGTCGCCTCGATCGCCAGCTTGCCGGGCCTTGGCAAGCGATGGTAGTCCAGCGCCGCCTTCCGGAAGTCCTCGTCCATCGCCATTTGTTCCTTAGCCGCTGGCCGCCAGGTTTAGCGGGACGCGGCGGGAAGGCAATGCGAAGGCAGGCGAGTTAAGAATGCGGTCGAGAAGACTCGAACTTCCACAGGGTTTCCCCCACAAGCACCTCAAGCTTGCGCGTCTACCATTTCGCCACGACCGCATCGTGCCGGGGACGGCACGCCATCCCTGGTGCCGGGCGTATAGCGGATGACGCCGCTCGATTCAACTGCGCCCGACTTCACTGAACCCGGCTTGCCGGGCACCGTGGAGTGGCGGGTCGAGAACGGGCTGCTGCCCTACCCGCAGGCGTTGGCGGCGATGCGGAACCGGGCGGACGCGATCCGCGCGGGCGGGGCGGGCGAGCAGGTGTGGCTGGTGGAGCACCCGCCGCTCTACACCGCGGGCACGTCGGCCAAGCCCGGCGACCTCGCCGACCCCGGGCGCTTCCCGGTGTTCGACGCCGGGCGCGGCGGGCAATGGACCTACCACGGCCCTGGCCAGCGCACCGCATATGTCATGCTGGACCTGACCCGGGCGCACGGCCATGTCCGCCCGCGCGACGTGCGCGCCTTCGTGCACGGGCTGGAGGACTGGCTGATCCGCGCGCTGGACCGGTTCAACGTCCGGGGGGAGCGCCGGGACGGGCGGGTCGGCATCTGGGTCGCGGACCCCGCCGCCGGCACGGAGGCCAAAATCGCCGCCATCGGCGTCCGCGTGACCCGTTGGGTAAGCTGGCACGGGGTGGCGCTGAACGTGGAGCCGGACCTCAGCCACTTCGCCGGCATCGTGCCCTGCGGGATCGCGGAACACGGGGTGACCAGTTTGCATGCGCTCGGGTTGCCGGTGACGATGGCCGACGCGGATTCGGCGCTGCGGGGGGCTTGGGGGGAGGTGTTTGGGTAGGGCCTCGCATCACGGAGGAACAGACGGCGTTCCGTTTTCATGCGAGACTGTGCGTGGAGAAAGGAGGAGTCATGCCGGACGGGCTTTATGAACACGATGCCCTGGCTTGGGCCGAACGCCAGGCCGATCTGTTGCGGCGGCTGGCGGCGGGCGAGCGCGTGAATGAAGAAGTCGATTGGCCTAACGTGATCGAGGAGGTGCAGGACGTGGGGCGGTCTGAATTGCGGTCCTGTCAAAGCCTGCTGCGGCACGCCATGGCGCATCTGCTCAAGCTGCATGCCTGGCCCGGAAGCCAGGCCGTCTCGCACTGGCGGGAAGAAACAGGAAACTTCATCGACGATGCGGAACGAAATTTTGCCCCATCCATGCGACAGCATATCGACCTTGATGACCTTTACAGACGGGCCTTGAAGCAGCTTCGGCTTGCGGCGGACGACAGCGGAGAGCCGTGTCCAGTGCCTGCAACCTGCCCCTTTGCGCTGGATGATTTCCTTTCCTTGGACGCGGATGTCCAGGCTTTGGTTCAAAAGATCGGCACTCGCTAAGCCGCTGCCCTCACTCAGGCCGCAGCGCCTCGCACAGCGCCACCGTGCCGAGCAGGATGGCAACGGCCGGGATCAGGCACGTGGCCACGCGAATGTATCGAGGGCAAAGGAAGGATCATGCCGGACGGGCTTTACGAACGCGATGCCCTGACCTGGGCCGAGCGCCAAGCCGACCTGCTGCGCCGGCTGGCGGCGGGCGAGCGCCTGAACGAGCCGGTGGATTGGCCCAACGTGATCGATGAGGTGCAGGACGTGGGCCTGTCGGAACTGCGCGCCTGCAAAAGCTTGCTGCGCCAAGCACTGGTGCATCTTCTGAAACTCCATGCGTGGCCGGACAGCATGGCCGTGGCTCACTGGCGCAGCGAGGTGATCGGCCTCAGGGCGGACATGCGGGACCGCTTCGCTCCTTCGATGCGGCAACGGATCAGTTTTGACGAGATTTACAGGGTCGCCCTGGAGCAGGTGCAGGCCGGAACCGACGACACTGGCGAGCCGCGTCCGGTGCCGGTGGCCTGCCCCTTTGCGCTGGACGATTTCCTTGCCTTTGACGCCGATGTCCAAACCCTGGTGCGGAAGATTGGCACCCTCTAAGCCGCTGTCCTGACCCGGCGCAGCAGCATCCGCGGCAAACGCCCGTCCAGGAACGCCAAGCCCGCCCCGATCAGCGCCATGCCCGCGAATTGGCGCGGCAGCAGCGCCTCACCCAGCGCCAGCGCGCCGAGCAGGATGGCGACGGCCGGAATCAGGAACGTGACCAACAGCAGGTTGGTCGCGCCGGCCAAGGCGAGGATGCGGAAATACAGCACATAGGCCAGCGCCGTGGACAACAGCCCGACCCCGAGCATCGCAAGCCAGGTTTCGGCGTGCAGCGGCGCCAAGTCCCAAGGATGGTCCACCAGCAGCATGACCGGCAGCAGCATCAGCGTGGAGGCGCTGACCTGGCCAGCCGCGGTGGCGAGCGGCGGGATGCCCATGCGCCTGAACCGGCGTCCGAAAATGCCGGCCAAGGCGTAGGAAAGGGCCGCAGCCAGGCAGGCAAGCTGCGCCAAGACTTCCGCGCCCGAACCGCCCGGCGCGTCGGCGCCGACCAGCACCGCGACGCCGGCAAACCCAACAGCGACGCCGGCCGCCTTCAGCCAGGTCAGCTTCTCGTCGGCCGTGCAGACGTGCGCGACCAGCACGGTGAACAGCGGCGTGGCGGCGTTGAGGATCGAGGCCAGCCCGCTCGCGATGCGGTGCTGGCCCCAGACGATCAGCGCGAAGGGCAGCACGTTGTTGAGCAGGCCCATGCCGAAGAACGCCGCCCAAACCCCGGCCTGCCCCGGCATCCGCTGCCCGAGCAGGCACACCGCCGAAAGCAGCGCCACGGCCGCCACGGCGACCCGGAGCCAGACCAGCGTGAATGACGGCAGCTCGCGCACCGCGACGCCGTTGAAGAAAAAAGAACCACCCCAAAGCGCCGCGAGCGCCAGCAGCATCGCCCACCCTGCCCGGCCCATCACGGGTCCTGTCACGCCACGGCTTGCCACGTCCATTCCTCCGCCTGTTCAGGCGCAGGATGCTGGCCGCGCGATGCCGCCGCGCTCCGTTTCTTGCTTTCCTTATCGGCTCAGCCGAATGAACCGCTCGGCCAGCGCCACATCCTCCGCAATCCGCTGCCGCCGGGCCGCGGCCTCGGCGTCCTCGCCCCACCCTTCCACCTGAAACAGCTCGTCCAAACTCGCCAACTCATGCGCCGTCGCAGCGTCCAGCGCGCCCTCCGCAAGCGCCAAACCCAGCACCGCGCTGCCCAGCAGCGGCACCGCCACGCCCAGCGCCGCGAGCGTCGGCACGGATTGCCCGGCCATCGCCCGGCGGATCGCATCGAGCGCCGCCGGGTCCTGCGCCCGGTGCATGATGCCCGTGGCCGCGTCCAGCCGGGCGCCGTACTGCCGGGCCGCCCAGTCCAGCCAAGGCTGCCAGGCATGGGCCTGCCGCGCCACCAGCGCCGCCGGGGCCTCCGCGCGGTAGCACAGCAGGTCGCTTTCCGCGTACTGCGCGAGGGCGGTGGCGACCGGCGCCGGGTCGGGGGCGATGCGGTCCTGCGCGGTGCCGGCCAGGCGGGTCAGCGGCACGTCGTCCATGGTCATCGCGCCGCCCTTCGCGCCGCCGGCCTGCCCCCACTCGGCGGCAATGGCTTCGGCCAGGGCGGGGGCGGCGACCGTGAGCGGCTTGCCGCCCGGAATGCGCATCGGCTTGCCGTCCAGCAGCACGGCGAACCCGCCCTCGGTCGGCGCCATGGCGGCAGTGTCCCAGAAACGAAGCACGCGGGGGTGTTCCTTATCGCAAGAGGCTGCGCAGCAGGTCGGCCGGCTTCACGCTGCGCGGCGCTTCGGAGGGCGCGGCGCTCGCCGCCGGCATGGGTCCGGCCTGGCCGTCGCGCGCCGTGGCCAACTGCGCCGGGCAGGCATCCGGACCCGGCGTGGCGCCGATCACCAGCCCGCCCCGCCCGGGACCGCCTGCCGCGACCTGGGGCCGGGGCGCGCGCCAGGGTCCGGCCAGGTGCACGGGCGCCGCCAGCCAGGTGCTGCCCAGGCGCACCAGCGTATGGAGGCGCAGATCGAGCGTCTCGTCCGCGAGGCTCACCCCGCCCTCCCCGTCCAGGTGCAGGCGGGTGGCGTCAAGCAGCAGCGCCCGGGTTGTCGCCTGGCCCCCCGCGGCATCGAGCCGCAGGGCCAGGCAGCGCACCGCGCTTTGCCCGGACGGCTCCACCGGCAAGCCGCGCAGGGCGCTTCCGAGCAGGCCGGCCATCCAGGCGTTGTCCAGTTCGCCGTCCACCATCGCCAGGCCGAGGTGCCCGTCAAGCGACGCCGCGATGGCCCTGATGCTGCCGCCGGCGCCCTTGAGCTGCACGTCGGCATCGGCCTGGCCCGCCATGCTCTCCGGCGCGCCGAACCCGGCCAGGATCGGCCCCAAGGCGAGGCCCGGCGCCTTCAGCCCCAATTCCACGATGGGAACCGGGGCTGCCGCGTTCGCCAGCAGGGTCGCCTGGACCGCTCCCCCCGACGCTTGCGCCTGCAAGGGGTCCAGCCGCAGAGCACCGTCCTGCAGAAGCAGCCGGCCCGTCACGGCACGGTAGGATGCGCCATGCCACAGGACCTCGTTCAGCGTCATGCGCAGGTCGGCATCGGCCCGCCACAGGAGGTAGAACGGCAGCGGGCGGTCCGACAGCAAAGGAGACGGAGATGAGGCGGCGGGAGGGCCGGCCGGCGTCGGCACGGGTGGCGGGGCGTCAGCCGGAGCGGTTGCAGGCCGGGCCAGCCATGCGCCGAGGTCAAGCTTCTGCGACGCCAGCGTCCCGCGCATCGAGGGCCTCGGCGTCCGGCCCAGCACGACATCCCCTGACACGTCTCCCTGGGCCGACGCCAGGCGCATTCCCCGCAGGACGATGGCGCCCGCCTCCGTCGACGAGACCCGGGCGTCGAACTCCACGTCCCGCAGCGGCGGCGGCGTCAGCCCGGCCAGCGCGCCCAGTGCCGCCAGGTCCGGCACCCGTGCGGACACCGCGAGGCCAAGAGGCCGGCCCCCCGCCAGGTCGCCCCAGGCCTCCATCGTCGCGCCCGCCGCGGCCAGCGACGCTTGCGCCGGCACTGGCCCGCCGGTCAGCAGCGCCGAAAGGCTGTCGGCCTGGGCAGTGACGGCGACCGGCGCCGACCCCGCCAGCGCGTCGGCGGCGACGGCAACGGGCTGCGCCATGGCGGGCGCGGTCAGCGTCGCGCGGGTCAGCTTGACACCCGGCAGCCAAGCCGAAAGGTCCGCGGCGCCGGCCTGTGCCCGCACGTCGACCAGGCCGTCCGGCAACAGCCGGGCCGAGGCCTGGACATCGTGCAGCGGCGGCAGCGCGCGGCCCAGCGCCGGCTCCAGCACGGCCAGATCGGCCATGCTGGCCCGCAGCGCCAGCGCGCTCCCCGGCCCGAGCGTGCCGTTCGCGCCGGCCTGGACACCGCCGCCCTGCAACGCCACCCGCAGCGGCCAGGACGCCGTGCCGATGGCTCCCAGCGGCCCCGTCGTGCCCGTCAAGTTGAGGTCGAGGCCCGCCAGCGACAGCGTTCCCGAAAGCGCCACGGGGTCGCCCGGGCCGGCCGCGACCGCCGTAGCCGTCGGCGCCAGCAGCTCGACGACCCCCGTGCCGGTGCGCCAGCCGATCCGGCCGTCGAGCACGCGCACGGCATCGACGGCCACCTGCATCCGCGCCGCTGGCCGGGAAACAGCACCCGGCGCAGCGGCGGGCGCGGCGGGCGGCGTGAATTGCCAGTTGGGCCGGCCCGCCGCGTCGCGTTCCAACAGGATATCCGGCTCGACCAGAGTGACGCCGCGCACCTCCACCCGGCGGGACAGCAAGGGCAGCAGGGCGACCCGCACGTCAAGCCGCGCCGCGTGCGCCATGGCCGGGCGCGACAGGCCCGGCGGGTTGGACAGGGACACGTCGCGCAGTGCAACCGTGGGCACCAGCGACCAGGTCAGGCCCACTGGCCCGGCAATGGCCAACTCCCGCCCAGTGGAGCGCCGCACCGCGTCGGCCAGCCGAAACTTGAGCGCGTCGGCGTCGAACGACGCCGCGGCTACCGCGACGGCCGCCACGGGCAGCAGCACGGCCATGGCGGCGGCGATCAGGCCGATGCGGCGTCGGCGAGTCATTGGCATCGGGGGGTCATCGGCACTGGATCACCGCCGGGCCGGCGCCTGGGGCCGCCCGGCGTGGAAGCCGAGAGTCGCGAACGTTTCGCGCATGTGCGGCGGCAGCTCGGCCTCCACCACCAGCCGCCCGCCCCCGGGGTGCGGAAGGTCCAGGGCGCGGGCGTGCAGATGCAGCTTGTCCGACAGGCCCTCGACCAACGCGGAGCCGGCGCCGTTCTGATCGGGCTCGTGATATTTCAGGTCGCCCACGATGGGCGCGCCGATGCCCACGCTGTGCACCCGGAGCTGGTGCGTCCGCCCGGTGACCGGCGACATCTCCAGCCAGGCGAGCTTCTGCCCGGCGTGGTCCAGCGTCCGGTAGTCCGTCACGGCCCGCAGTCCCTCCTTGTCGTCGCGCGCCGCCGGCACGCTGCGTTCCCCGCGCGGCCCGGTGTAGCGCAACAGCGGCATGTCGATCCGTCCCTCCACCGGCACCGGGCGGCCGGCGACCACCGCCCAATACGTCTTCTGCACGTCCCGGCCGCGGAACGCCGCCGCCAGCCGCGCCGCCGTGCCCGGCGTGCGCGCCAGCACCAAGGCGCCCGACGTGTCGCGGTCCAGCCGGTGCACCAGGCGCGGACGGTGCCCGCTGTCGCCGCGCAGCCCGTCCAACATGCCGTCCAGGTGCCGGACGATGCCGGGGCCGCCCTGCACCGCCAGGCCGTGCGGCTTGTTCAGCACGATCACGGCGTCGTCCCGGTACAGCACCATGCGCTCCAGCTCGCGGGCGATGTCGGGGTTGAAGACGTGGACCACGGGCGGCGGCGCGGCGGCGGGCGGCAATGGCGGCACGCGGACGGCCTGGCCTGGCGCCAAGCGGGTCCCGGCGTCCGCCCGGCGCCCGTCGATGCGGACCTGCCCGGTGCGGCACAGCTTCTGAATCGCCCCTTGCGTCACGCCGGGGAAATGCCGGCGGAACCAGCGGTCCAGGCGCAGGTCGGCCTCGTCCTCCGTCACCGCGCGGGTTTGCACTGCCCCGGTCTGCACTGTCACGCTCATGGTTGGCCCCGCCTCATGCCTAGCCCCGCCTCATGCCTAGCCCTGCCTCAGCTTGGCCCAGTGGTCCAGCCGCCGCGCCACTTCGCGCTCGAAGCCACGGTCCGCCGGGCGGTAGTACGCCGGGCGGTCCATCACGTCCGGAAAGTAGTTCTGGCCGGAGAACGCATCCTCCGCGTCGTGGTCGTAGGCATAGCCCTTGCCGTAGCCGAGGTCCTTCATGAGCCGGGTCGGCGCGTTCAGGATGTGGGCGGGCGGCGGCAGGCTGCCGGTGGCCTTCGCCGCCGCCAACGCCTCCTTGTACGCGACGTACAGCGCGTTCGACTTGGGCGCAGTGCCGAGATAGACGATGGCCTGCGCGATGGCCAACTCGCCCTCCGGGCTGCCGAGGCGCTCGTACGTCTCCCATGCCGCCACCGCCTGCGGGAGCGCGCCCGGGTCGGCTATGCCGACATCCTCCGACGCGAAGCGGACCAGGCGGCGCGCGACGTAGCGGGCGTCCTCGCCGCCCGCCATCATGCGGGCGAACCAATATAGCGCCGCATCCGGGTCGGAGCCGCGCAGCGACTTATGAAGCGCGGAGATCAGGTTGAAATGCTCGTCCCGGTCCCGGTCATACAGCGCCGCGCGCCGCCCGATCACGGCGGCAAGGCCCGATGCGTCGAGCAAGGGCTGCTCCGGCAGGCTGAGAAGCTGCTCCGCCATGTTAAGCAAGTAGCGCCCGTCCCCATCCGCCATCGCGCGCAGGGCGCCGCGTGCCTGGGATGCAATGGGCAAGGGCCGCCCGGCTTCCTGCTCGGCGCGGGCCAGCAGATGGTCGAGAGCATCGTCGTCCAGGCGGCGCAGCACCAGCACCTGGCAACGGGACAGCAGCGCGCCGTTCAGGGCGAAGGAGGGGTTCTCGGTCGTGGCGCCCACCAGCACCACGGTGCCATCCTCGACAACGGGTAGGAAGCTGTCCTGCTGCGCCCGGTTGAAGCGGTGCACCTCGTCCACGAACAGCAGGGTGCGGGCGCCAAGCTGCCGCCGCCGGGCCGCTTCTTCGAACACGCGCTTCAGTTCTGCGACGCCGGAGAACACCGCCGAAACTGCCGTGAAGTGCAGCCCGGCAGCTTCGGCGAGCAGGCGGGCAATTGTCGTCTTGCCAACGCCAGGCGGTCCCCACAGGATAAGGGAGGCCAGGGCGCCGCGTCCCAGCATGCGGGTCAAGGCGCCGTCCTCGCCCACCAGATGCGGCTGCCCAACCACATCGGCCAGCACCGCCGGACGCAGTTGCTCCGCGAGCGGCTTGAACGCCTCGGACGAGGCGGCGGGCGGCGATCCGAACAGGTCGGAGGAAGAGGGGGCGGGCCGCGTCATGACAAGCGAAGTGGTGCGGCCAGCCCTTGGATGCGAGAAGGAGCCGTGCTTAGGCGGCCTGCTGCTCCTCGTCCTCGATCAGGTCCGGACGCGGGCCGCTGTCCTGGCCTTTGGCGGCGGGGTCGCGGTCAACCAGCTCGATCACCGCCATGTCCGCCGCATCGCCGTAGCGCACCCCGGCCTTGAGCACGCGGGTGTAGCCGCCGGGGCGGGTGCGGTAACGGTCCGCCAGCGCCGTGAACAGCTTGGCGACGATCACCTCGTCCCGAAGCTGGGCATGGGCCTGGCGCCGGGCGTGCAGGCCGCCGCGCTTGCCAAGGGTGATCAGCTTCTCCGCCACCGGGCGCAGCTCCTTGGCCTTGGGCAGGGTGGTGGTGATCTGCTCGTGCTTGATCAGCGCCACGGCCATGTTGCGGAACATGGCCAGACGGTGGCTCGAGGTGACGCCGAGTTTGCGGCCGGAAACACCGTGGCGCATGATATTGTTCCTACTCTCTCAAGATTTAGAACGGCCAAGAATCAGAATGGCTCGTCGAGCCGCTTGGCCAGGTCCTCGATGTTCTCCGGCGGCCAGCCGGACACGCTCATGCCGAGCGACAGCCCCATGTTGGTCAGCACTTCCTTGATCTCGTTCAGGGATTTGCGGCCGAAGTTCGGGGTCCGCAGCATTTCCTGCTCGGTCTTCTGCACAAGGTCGCCGATGTAGACGATGTTGTCGTTCTTCAGGCAGTTCGCGCTGCGCACGGACAACTCCAACTCGTCCACCTTGCGCAGCAGGTTGCGGTTGAACGGCAGGTCGTCATGGATGTCGTCGGCCCGGGCAAGCTGCGGCTCGTCGAAGTTGATGAAGAGCTGCAACTGGTCCTGCAGGATGCGCGCGGCGAGTGCCACGGCGTCCTCCGGCGTCACCGCGCCGTTCGTCTCGACCTGCAGCAGCAGCTTGTCATAGTCCGTCACCTGGCCCACGCGGGTCGGCTCGACCTTGTAGGAAACCCGCTTCACCGGCGAGTAGATCGCGTCGATGGGAATCAGCCCGATGGGTGCATCTTCCGGACGGTTGCTCGCCGCGGGGACGTAGCCCTTGCCAAGATTGACGGTGAACTCCATGCCGAGCTTCACGCCGTCGTCCAGCGTGCAGATCACCAGGTCCGGGTTCATCACGTCGATGTCGGAGCCGGTCTGGATCTGCGCCGCTGTGATCTCGCCGGGGCCGGTGGCGGTCAGCACCATGCGCTTCGGGCCTTCGCCGTGCATCCGCAGCGCCAACTGCTTGATGTTGAGCACGATGTCGGTCACGTCTTCGCGGACGCCCGCGATGCTGCTGAACTCATGCAGCACGCCGTCGATCTGCACCGCCGTCACCGCCGCGCCTTGCAGCGACGACAGCAGCACGCGGCGCACGGCGTTGCCGAGCGTCATGCCGAAGCCGCGCTCCAGCGGCTCCGCCACCACGGTCGCGACGCGGTGCGGGTCGGACCCCGGCTCGACGTCGAGCTTCTCCGGCTTGATGAGAGACTGCCAATTACGTTGGATGACCATGGATCATCTCCAAACAGAACAAGCGACACCACCCACCGGTGGCGCCGCGCCAAAGGCGAAACAGGCGGTCAGACCCGGCGGCGCTTGCGCGGGCGGCAGCCGTTGTGCGGGATCGGCGTCATGTCGCGGATCGCCGTGATCGCGAAGCCCACCGCCTGCAGCGCGCGCAACGCGCTCTCGCGGCCGGAGCCGGGGCCGCTGACCTCGATTTCCAGCGTCTCCATCCCGTGCTCGCGCGCCTTCTTGCCCGCGTCCTCCGCCGCGACCTGCGCCGCATAGGGAGTGGATTTCCGGCTGCCCTTGAACCCCTGCATGCCGCTGGAGGACCAGGCGATCGTGTTGCCCTGGGCGTCGGTGATCGTCACCATGGTGTTGTTGAAGGTCGCGGCCACGTGGGCGACGCCGGAAATGATGTTCTTGCGCTCCTTCTTACGGGGACGCGAAGAGGCGGGCTTCGCCATTCAGATGTTCCTATCAGTTCTTGCGCCGCCGGGGCGGCAAACGACCAACCGCGACGCGGCTACTTGGTGACTTTCTTCTTGCCGGCGATGGCCACGGCCTTGCCCTTGCGGGTCCGGGCATTGGTGTGGGTGCGCTGCCCATGCACGGGCAGGCCGCGGCGGTGCCGCAGGCCGCGGTAGCACCCAAGGTCCATCAGCCGCTTGATGTTCATCGCAACTTCACGTCGCAGGTCGCCCTCGACGCGGTAATCCCGGTCGATCAGCTCGCGGAGGCGCAGCACCTCGTCGTCAGACAACTGGTTGACCCGGCGGTCATCGGGAATGCTAAGCTGCTTGCAGATATCGACAGCGTTCGACGGGCCGATGCCGTAGATGTAGCGCAGGCTGATCAGCACGCGCTTGTTGGTCGGAATGTTCACACCGGCAATACGGGCCAAGCCAATAACTCCTCACCATCTCGAAACCGTCCGGCGCAGCGGCCGGGGCTGAGATCCTTTAAACAGGCCCTGCTCGCTTTCGCGCTGGAAGCCCTCGAATAAAAAAATCACCCGGCGCATGCGCCACAAGGCAAGACCGGGTGATATACGCAGCAGCCAACGCAAGTCAATGCGCTAGCATCAACTTATCGTGACTGTCCGTTTCGGCACCCCGGCCAGCACAGCCTCAATCTCCCGTGACACGGTATCCACATCCGCCATGCCGTCCAGGGTCACGAGCCGTCCGGCCTTGCTGTAGTGCGGCAGGATCGGCGCGGTCTGCGTGTGGTAGGCGTCGAGCCGGGCGGCCACCGTTTCCCGCCGGTCATCGGCGCGGCGGACGAACTCATGGCCGCCGCACACGTCGCAGGTGCCCTCGGCCTTCGGGGTCTGGAAATTGTCGTGGTAGCCCGCGCCGCACTTGGCGCAGGTGAACCGTCCGGCGATGCGGTCCGTCAAGGCGACGTCGTCGACCTTCAACTCGATCACCGCGTCGATGCGGGTGCCGGCGTGGTCCAGCATCACGTCCAGCGCATCCGCCTGGGGCACTGTGCGCGGGAAGCCGTCCAGGATGAAGCCGCGCGCCGCGTCCGGCTGCTGGATGCGCTTTTCCAGCATGGCGATGATCAGGTCGTCCGAGACGAGCTGCCCGGACTCCATGACCGCCTTGGCGCGCTGCCCGATCTCGCTGCCGGCCTTGACTTCGGCGCGCAGCATGTCGCCCGTCGAGACCTGGGCGATGCCATGGCGCTGCTCCAGCCGCTTCGCCTGGGTGCCCTTGCCCGCCCCGGGCGGACCCAACAGGATCAGGTTCATCGGGCGCGGCCCTTCACCCGCGATTTGCGGATCAGGCCCTCGTATTGGTGGGCCAGCAAATGCGACTGGATCTGCGTCACCGTGTCCATGGTCACGGACACGATGATCATCAGGCTGGTGCCGCCGAAGTAGAACGGCACGCCGTAGCGGCTGATGAGGATCTCCGGCAGCATGCACACGACGCACAGATACAGCGCACCCACCGTCGTCAGCCGGGCCAGGATGCGGTCGAAGTAGTCCGCGGTGTTCGATCCCGGACGGACGCCCGGGATGAACCCGCCGTACTTCTTCAAGTTGTCCGCGGTCTCCTGCGGGTTGAACACCACCGCCGTGTAGAAATACGAGAAGAAGATGATCATGCCGGCATAGGCCAACATATACAGCGGCTCGCCATGGCCCAGCTTCTGCCCGATCCAGGCCAGCCAGGAGTTGGTGTTGGTCTGCGAGAACCCGGCGATGGTCGCGGGGATCAGCAGGATGGAACTGGCGAAGATCGGCGGGATCACCCCGGCGGTGTTCACCTTGAGCGGCATGTGCGTGCTGTCGCCGCCGAACATGCGCTGCCCGACCTGGCGCTTCGGATACTGGATATTCACTCGGCGCTGCGCCCGCTCCATGAACACCACGAAGGCGATCACCGCGGCGGCGATCACCATGAAGGCCAGGATGAACACCGGGGACAGCGCGCCGGTCCGCCCGAGTTCCAGCAGGTTGGCCAAGGCGTGCGGCAGGTTGGCGACGATGCCGGCGAAGATGATGAGGCTCGTGCCGTTGCCGACGCCGCGCGCCGTGATCTGCTCGCCCAGCCACATCAGGAACATCGTCCCGCCCACCAGCGTGATGACGCAGGACGTGCGGAAGAACAGGCCGGGGTCGACCACGGCGGAGCCGAAGTTGCCGTGCATCGATTCCAACCCGACCGCGATCCCATAGGACTGCACCAGGGCGATCAGCACCGTCAGGTAGCGGGTGTACTGGTTGAGCTTCTTGCGCCCGCTCTCCCCCTCCTTCTTGAGGGTCTCAAGCGACGGCACCGCGGCCGACATCAACTGGATGATGATGCTGGCGCTGATGTACGGCATGATGTTGAGGGCGAACACGGTCATGCGGCCCAGCGCGCCGCCGCTGAACATATCGAACATGCCCAAGATGCCGCCGCCGTTCTGCGACAGCATCTCGCCCATCACCGACGCATCGACGCCGGGCACCGGGATGTAGGTGCCGACGCGGTAGACCAGCAAGGCGCCCAGGGTGAACCAGATGCGCGACTTGAGCTCGGTAGCCTTGCCGAGCGTGCCGAGATTGAGGTTTGCCGCAAGCTGCTCGGCCGCTGAGGCCATGAACCGTCCCCCTTATGCAGTCGCGGTGCCAAGCACGACCCCTTACGGGACCGTAGCACCACCATTGACCAAACTGTGCCGCGGGCCGGCTTAGGGAAGCAAGCCTTGTTTAAACAATTTCTATGCCGGCGGAGTGACGGGCGGCTGCGCCGGGCGGAGCAGCGTGACCGAGCCGCCTGCCGCCTCGACCGCCGCAACTGCCGCCGCGGATGCGCCCGACACGGTGATGGCGATGGCCCGCGTCACCGACCCGGTAGCCAGCAGACGCACGCCGTCCACCTTGTTCAAACGCGCGAGGCCCGCTGCCTGCAGCGTTTCCGCCGTGATCGGCTGATCCGCGGCCAGCCGACCGGAGTCCAGCGCCTTCTCGATGGAGCCCAGGTTCACAGGCGCATATTCCTTGCGGAACATGTTGTGGAACCCGCGCTTCGGCAGGCGCCGGTAGATCGGCAACTGCCCGCCCTCGAACCCGTTCAGCGCGACGCCTTCGCGCGCCTTCTGGCCCTTGACGCCCTTGCCGGATGTCTTGCCCTTGCCGGAGCCGATGCCGCGGCCAAGCCGCTTCGATTTGAGGTGGGCGCCGGGGTTGTCCCGTATCTCGTTCAGCTTCACGATTATTCCTCCACCCGCACCAGGTGGGCGACCTTGCGAAGCATGCCGCGCACCGAGGGCGTATCTTCAAGCTCCCGGGTTCGCCGCAGCTTGCCCAGGCCGAGGCCTGCCAATGTCTGGATTTGATCCTTCTTGCGGCCCAGTCCGGATGCGATTTGCGTGAACCGGACCGTGGCCTTCGGGGCTGCGGGGTCAGACATCGGCCGTCTCCTGCACCGCATCGCGGCGTCCGAGGATGTCGGACACCTTCTTGCCGCGCCGGGCCGCGACGCTGCGCGGGCTGCCGCACCGTTCCAGCGCGGCGAAGGTGGCCTTCACCATGTTGTGCGGGTTGCGGCTGCCGAGCGACTTCGCCACCACGTCGCCGATGCCGAGCGTCTCGAACACCGCGCGCATCGGTCCGCCGGCAATGATGCCGGTGCCTGCGGTGCAGGACCGCAACACCACGTGCCCGGCGCCGAAACGGCCCTCCACGTCGTGGTGCAGGGTGCGGCCTTCCTTCATCGGCACCCGGATCATCTTCTTCTTGGCCCGCTCGGTCGCCTTGCGGATCGCCTCCGGCACCTCGCGCGCCTTGCCGGCGCCGTAGCCGACGCGGCCTTTCTGGTCGCCGACCACCACCAGCGCGGCAAAGGCGAACCGGCGCCCGCCCTTCACCACCTTGGCCACCCGGTTGATGGTGACGAGCTTGTCGATCAGGTCGTCGCCGTCGCGGTCGCGGTCCCGGTCGCGTCCGCCGCGCCCGCCGTCCCTAGAATCACGTGCCATAGACTTGTTCCCTCAGAACGCCAGCCCGCCTTCGCGGGCGGCGTCGGCCAGCGCCTTGACGCGGCCGTGATACAGATAGGCGCCGCGGTCGAACACGACCATGCTCACCCCCGCCGCCATGGCCCGCTCGGCCACCAGCTTGCCCACCGCCGCGGCGGCGTCCTTGTCCGCGCCGGTCCGCAGCGCCTCGCGCAGGCCCTTGTCGAGGCTCGACGCCGCGGCCAGCGTGGTGCGGCTCGCGTCGTCGATCACCTGGGCATAGATGTGCTTGCCCGACCGGAACACCGACAAGCGCGGACGCCCGGCGGACTTCTGCTTCAACTGGTAGCGGAGGCGCTCGCGCCGCCGCGCCTTGAGATCCTGTGGAGCGCTCATCTTACTTCTTCTTGCCTTCCTTGCGCCGGATCTGCTCGCCCTCGTACTTCACGCCCTTGCCCTTGTACGGCTCCGGCGGACGATACCGGCGGATCTCCGCGGCGACCTGACCCACCTGGCGCTTGTCGACGCCGGTCAGCGTGATGGCCGTGGGCCGCGGCGTGGTGATCGTGATGCCCGGCGGCACCGGATACACCACGTCGTGCGAGAACCCCAGGTTGATCACCAGGTTCTTGCCCTGCACGCTGGCGCGGAAGCCGGTGCCGGTGATCTCCAGCGTCTTGGTGTAGCCGACCGACACGCCCTGCACCATGGCGGCCAGCAGGGCGCGCGTGGTGCCCCACATCATGCGCGCCTGGCTCTCGTTGGTGCGCGGACGGATCGTCACCTCGTTGCCCTCGATCACCGCATCGACGTGGTCGGTCAACGGCAGCGACATGGTGCCGAGCTTGCCCTTGGTGGTCAGCACCCGGTCAACCACCGCCACGTCGACGCCGCTCGGGACCGTCACGGGATATTTGCCTACGCGAGACATCGTGTGTCCCCCCTTAGAAGACGCGGAACAGGACTTCGCCGCCGACATTGGCAGCGCGGGCCTCGCCATCGCTCAGCACGCCGCGCGGCGTGGACAGGATCGAGACGCCCAGGCCGGCATACACGCGCGGCAGCTCCTTGATCTTGGAGTATACCCGGCGGCCCGGCTTCGACACCCGGGTGATCTCCTTGATCACCGGCTCGCCCTCGCTGTATTTCAGCTCGATGCGCAGTTGCGCGACGCCGGGGCGCAGCTCCTCGGCGGCGTAGCCGCGGATGAAGCCCTCGCGCTTCAGCGCCTCAAGCACGTTGGCCCGCAGCTTGGACGCGGGCGCCACGCAGACGGTGTGGCGGCTGCGCTGCGCGTTGCGGATGCGGGTGATCATGTCACCCAGCGGATCGGACATCGACATGCTGCCGCTCCCTTACCAGCTCGCCTTGACCATGCCCGGCAGTTGGCCGGAACTCGCCAAGGCGCGGAGCATGTTGCGGGACAGCTTGAACTTCCGGTAGTTGCCGCGCGCCCGGCCGGTCAGGGCGCAGCGCAGGCGCACGCGCACCGCCGCCCCGTTGCGCGGCAACTGCGCCAGCTTCATCGACGCCTCGAACCGCTCCTCGACCGGCGCCGAGCGATCCATGACCTGGGCCTTGAGTTCGGAACGCTTCGACTTGTCGCGGGACGCCATGCGCTCCCGCTTCAGGTTGCGGTTCACCGCGGATGTCTTGGCCATGTGCTGCACTCCTCGGAACCTGCCGCGCCCCGGGCGGGGACGCCGGCGGTTTTCCCAACGCGTTGAAATCTGGCTTTAAGCGGCGAACGGCACGTCGAACGCACGGAGCAGCGCCTTCGCCTCGGCGTCGGTCTTGGCCGTGGTCACGAACACGATGTCCATGCCGCGCACGTCCGTGACCTTGTCGTAGTCGATCTCCGGGAAGATGATCTGCTCCTTCAGCCCCATGGCGAAGTTGCCCCGGCCGTCGAAGCCCTTGCCCGCCGGAATGCCGCGGAAATCGCGCACCCGCGGCAGGGCAATCGTCACCAGCCGGTCCAGGAACTCGAACATCCGCGACTTGCGCAGCGTCACCTTGCAGCCGATGGGCAGGCCCTCGCGGATCTTGAACCCGGCAATCGCCTTCTTCGCCAGGGTCTTGACCGGCTTCTGCCCGGCGATCAGCGTCAGCTCAGCCAGCGCGGCGTCGAGCTTCTTCTGGTCGCCCGCGGCTTCGCCGACGCCCATGTTGATGACGATCTTCTCTAGCTTCGGCACCCGCATCGGGTTCGTGTAGTTGAACTCGGACTGCAGCTTCGCCTTGATCTCCGAGTTGTAACGCTGCTGCATCCGCGTGATCTCGCGCGAAGTGGCAGGCGTGCCCGTCTCGGTATTCGTCTCGCCCATGGTTCCTAACCCTCGATCACGGCGCCGCCGGGGCGCGAGACGCGGACCTTGCGTCCGTCCTCCAACACCCGGAACCCGACGCGCGTCGGCTTGTCCGTCTTAGGATCAACCAGCATGATGTTCGACAGATGGATCGCCGCTTCCTGCTCGATGATGCCGCCGGGCTGCCCCATGCCTTGCGGCTTGGTGTGCTTCTTGGCGATCTTCATGCCCTTCACCACGGCGCGATCGTCCTTTGGCATCACGCGCAGCACCTCGCCGCGCTTGCCCTTGTCGGCGCCGGTGATCACCACCACCGTATCGCCCTTGCGGATGCGCGCGGCCATCAGAGCACCTCGGGCGCGAGCGAGATGATCTTCATGAACTTGCGCCCGCGCAGTTCGCGCACCACGGGTCCGAAGATGCGGGTGCCGATAGGCTCCTGCGACTTGTTGACCAGCACCGCCGCGTTGCGGTCGAAGCGGATGGCGCTGCCGTCGGCCCGGCGCACCGGGAAGGAGGTCCGCACGATCACCGCCTGGTGCACGTCGCCCTTCTTCACCTTGCCGCGCGGGATGGCTTCCTTGATGGAGACCACGATGACATCGCCCACCGACGCCGTCTTGCGCTTCGACCCGCCCAGCACCTTGATGCACTGGACGCGGCGCGCGCCGGAGTTGTCGGCGACCTCCAGGTTGGATTCGACTTGGATCATTTAAATCGCCCCTAGCTCGGCGCCTGCTCGGCGACCTGATCGGACTCGGCAGCAGCCGCCTCGGCCCGCACTTCCTTGGCGTGCGGCACCCGCACGGCAAAGGAGAAGCCTGGCGGCGGCTGCACAGCCTCCCCGTTGCGCTCCATCAGCAGCCACGTCTTGCGCTTGCTGATCGGGCGGCATTCCTCGATCCGCACGGTGTCGCCGATCTTGCACATGTTCGTGTCGTCATGCGCCGCGTACTTCTTCGAGCGACGGATGAACTTCTTATACAACGGATGGATGACGCGGCGTTCGACAAGGACCGTGATGGTCTTGTCCATTTTGTCGCTCGTCACCCGCCCGGTCAGGACGCGCCTCGGCATCGCCCTACTCCTTCGGGTTCGCGGAGGTGGCGGCGGACCGCTTCTGCTCCGTCATGATCGTCTTGACGCGGGCGATGTCGCGCCGCACCTGGCGGACGCGGGCCACGCCCTCGGTCTGCCCCGTCGCCCGCTGGAAACGCAGGTTGAACTGCTCCTTGCGCAGGTCGAGCAGCATGGACGGCAGGTTGTCTGCCCCCTTGGCGCGGATGTCGGCTGGCTTGGTCATGCTTAGGCCTCCCCGAGCCGGGTCACGAACTTGGTGCGGATCGGCAGCTTCGCCGCCCCCAGGGTCAGCGCCTCGCGTGCCAGTTCGGGCGCTACGCCGTCGATCTCGAACATGATGCGCCCGGGCTTCACTCGGCACACCCAGAACTCCGGGCTGCCCTTGCCGGACCCCATGCGGACCTCGGCCGGCTTCTGCGACACCGGCACGTCCGGGAACATCCTGATCCACACCCGGCCGGCGCGCTTCATCGAGCGCGTGATAGCGCGTCGGGCCGCCTCGATCTGCCGGGCGGTGATCCGCTCCGGCTCCAGCGCCTTGAGGCCGAAGGCGCCGAAGTTCAAGCTGGTGCCCGACTTCGCCAGGCCGTGGATGCGGCCTTTGTGGGCCTTGCGGTACTTCGTCCGCTTGGGAGACATCATGGTCGTGGTTCCTCTTAGCGCTGCGGCGCCTGCTCGGCGGCGCGGCGGTCCTGCGCGAGCGGATCATTGGTCAGGATCTCGCCCTTGAAGATCCAGACCTTCACGCCGCACGTGCCGTAGGTGGTCTTGGCCGTCGCCGTGCCGAAGTCGATGTCGGCGCGAAGCGTGTGCAACGGCACGCGCCCTTCGCGATACCACTCCGTCCGCGCGATCTCCGCCCCGCCGAGCCGCCCGCCGCAGTTGATCCGGATGCCCTGGGCGCCCAGCCGCATCGCCGACTGCACCGCACGCTTCATCGCCCGGCGGAACGCCACCCGGCGCTCCAACTGCTGCGCGATGTTCTCGGCCACCAGCGTCGCGTCGATCTCCGGCTTGCGGATCTCGACGATGTTCAGCGACACCTCGGACTTGGCCATCCGCGCCAGGTCCTTGCGCAGCACCTCGATGTCCTGGCCCTTCTTGCCGATCACCACGCCGGGCCGCGCCGCGTAGATGGTGACGCGCGGCTTCTTCGCCGGGCGCTCGATCACCACGCGCGACACGCCGGCGCCGGACAGCTTGGCGCGCAGGTGCGTGCGCAGCTCGAGGTCGGCCAGCAGCAGCTTCGAGTAGTCGGTGCCGGCATACCAGCGGCTGTCCCAGGTGCGGTTGATGCCGAGCCGCAGCCCGATCGGATTGACCTTGTGACCCATGGCTTATGCCGCCTTCTGCTGTGGCGCGGACGCCTCGGGCGCCTGCTGCTGCTCGGACACCACGATGCGCAAGTGGCTGAACCACTTCTCGATGCGCGACGCCCGGCCACGGCCGCGCGCCATGAACCGCCGCATGACGATGGACTTGCCGACTTCCGCCCGCGTCACGACCAAGCGGTCCACGTCGAGCTGATGGTTGTTCTCGGCGTTGGCGATGGCGCTTTCCAGGGCTTTCCGCACCTGCTGCGCAATGCGCCGCTTGCTGAACGTCAGCGTCGCGACCGCCTTGCTGGCCGGCTGGTTGCGGATCAGCCCGGCGACCAGGTTCAGCTTCTGCGGGCTGATGCGGATGTTGCGCACGACGCATTGCGCCTCATGCTCCGGCAGCGCCCGGGGAGTTTTCGGCTTGCTCATCTCAGCCCCGCCTTGCCTTCTTGTCGGACGAATGCCCGGTGAACGTGCGCGTCGGCGAGAACTCGCCGAACTTGTGGCCGACCATGTTCTCCGACACCTGGACCGGCAGGAACTTGTGGCCGTTGTAGACGCCGAACGTGAGGCCCACAAACTGCGGCAGGATCGTCGAACGTCGCGACCAGATCTTGATGATCTCGTTGCGCCCGGACGCGCGGGACGCCTCCGCCTTGCCCAACATGTAGCCGTCCACGAACGGCCCCTTCCATACGGAACGCGCCATGGTCAGTGCTTCCCCTTCGGACGGCGGCGGATGATCATGCTGTCCGTGCGCTTGTTCTCACGGGTCTTGTAGCCCTTGGTCGGCTTGCCCCACGGCGTCCGCGGATGCCCGCCGCCCGACGTCCGGCCCTCGCCGCCGCCGTGCGGATGGTCGATCGGGTTCATGGTCACGCCGCGGTTGTGCGGGCGCCGGCCCATCCAGCGGGCGCGCCCGGCCTTGCCGATGCTCTGGTTCTGGTTGTCCGGGTTGGACACCGCGCCCACCGTCGCCATGCACTCGGCCCGCACCAGGCGCAGTTCGCCGGATTGCAGCTTGACCTGCGCGTAGCCCGCGTCCTTGCCGACAAGCTGGGCAAAGGTCCCCGCGGCCCGCGCCATCTTGCCGCCGGCGCCGATCTTCATCTCGATGTTGTGGATGATGGTGCCCACGGGGATCGCCGCCATAGGCATCGCATTGCCGGGCTTGATATCGACGCGGCTTCCGGCCACCACCTTGTCGCCGGCGCGCAGGCGCTGCGGCGCGATGATGTAGGACAGCTCGCCATCCTCGTACTTGACCAGGGCGATGAACGCCGAGCGGTTCGGGTCGTATTCCAACCGCTCCACCGTCGCCGAGACATCGAACTTGCGGCGCTTGAAATCGACATGGCGATAGGACTGCTTGTGCCCGCCGCCGCGGAAGAACGAGGTCGTGCGGCCGTAGTTGTTGCGCCCGCCGGACTTGTTCTTGCCCTCGGTCAGCGTCTTGACCGGCTTGCCCTTCCACAGCTCGCTGCGGTCGATCAGCACCGTGCCGCGCAGGCTCGCCGTGACCGGATTGAATTGCTTAAGTGCCATTCGTCGCTATCCTTCGGTCAGCTCAGCCCGGTGGACATGTCGATCGACTGTCCCTCGGCGAGCTGCACGTATGCCTTCTTCACGTCCGAACGCACGCCCGGGCGTCCGCGGAACCGCTTGGTCTTGCCCTTCTGCACCAGCGTGTTGACCGCCAGCACGGTGACGCCGAACAGGGCCTCGACCGACGCCTTGATCTCGGGCTTCGTGGCGTCGATGGCGACGCGGAACACGAACTGGCCGCGCTCCGACAGCATGGTGGCCTTTTCGGTGATCACCGGGCTGCGGATGGTCTCGTACATCGCCTCGCGCGACATGGTGGCCGCGCGCTTCCGGGCCGCACGGACTTGCGAAACGCTCATGCCAGGCGCTCCTTCAGGCCTTCGATTCCGGCCGTGGTCACGACCAGCCAGTCGTGCCGGATGATGTCGTACACGTTGGCGCCGACCGTCGGCAGCACATCCACGCCCACGATGTTGGCGCTCGCCCGGCGGAACTCCGCATCCACGGTGCCGTCGATCACCAACGCCGAGGTCCAGCCCAGCCCCTTGACCTTGCTGGCCAGGTCCTTGGTCTTGCCCGTGCCCCCGGCCACGCTGTCCAGCACCATCAGCTTGCCCTCGGCCTGCTTGAGCGACAGCGCGCTGATCAGGCCCAGGCGGCGCACCTTCTTCGGCAGGTCGAACGCATGGCTGCGCACCACCGGCCCGTGCACCCGGCCGCCCGTGCGGAACTGCGGCGAGCGCAGGCTGCCCTGACGGGCGTTGCCGGTGCCCTTCTGCTTGTAGGGCTTCTTCGTGGTGCCGGACACTTCGCCCATGCCCTTGGTCTTGTGCGTGCCGGCCCGCCGCTTGGCGAGCTGCCACTCGATGACCCGGGCGATGATGTCCCGCCGCGGCTGCGCGGAGAACAATGCGTCCGGCAATTCCGCCGACCCGGCCGAGCCGTTGTCCAACGTCTTGATGTCGATCTGCATCACGCGGTCTCCGTCGGCTGCGCCGCGTCGGGATGAGGCGCCTCGGAACTGGCCGCCTCGGGCGCTGTCAGGATCGAAGCGGGATAGGGCGCCTCCGCCGGACGCGCCTTCTTGATCGCGTCGCGGATGCGCACGAACCCGCCCTTGGACCCGGGCACCGCGCCGCGGACCATGATGAGGCCCTTGTCGGCATCGACGCCGGCCACTTCCACGTTCAGCGTCGTCACCCGCTCGACGCCCAGGTGCCCGGCCATCTTCTTGTTCTTGAACGTCTTGCCGGGGTCTTGCCGGTTGCCGGTCGAGCCGTGGCTCCGGTGGCTGACGGACACGCCGTGGCTGGCCTCAAGGCCGCGGAAGTTCCAGCGCTTCATCGCGCCGGCGAACCCCTTGCCCTTGGTGATGCCGCAAACGTCCACCTTCTGGCCTACGACGAAATGCGCCGCGGTCAAGGTCTGCCCGGATTCCAGCAAGGCGTCCGGCGCCACGCGGAACTCGACGAGCCGCGCCTTCGGCTCCACCTTGACCCGAGCGTAATGCCCCTTGTTGGGCTGGGTGACGTTCTTCACCTTGGCCTTGCCCCAGCCGAGCTGGATGGCCGTGTAGCCGTCCCGCTCCTCCGTCCGCGTATCCACGACCTGCACCTGGTCCAGGTGCAGCACGGTGACGGGCACATGCGTCCCGTCATCCTTGAACATCCGGGTCATGCCCAGCTTCTTCACGATCAATCCAGTGCGCATCGGCCCGGCCCTACAGCTTGATCTCGACATCCACGCCGGAGGCGAGGTCGAGCTTCATCAATGCATCCACCGTCTGCGGCGTCGGCTCCACGATGTCGAGCAGCCGGCGATGCGTCCGAATCTCGAACTGCTCGCGGCTTTTCTTGTCGACGTGCGGCGAGCGGTTCACCGTGAACCGCTCGATATGCGTCGGCAAGGGGATCGGCCCGCGAACCCGGGCACCCGTGCGCTTCGCCGTGTTCACGATCTCCCGCGTGCTGTTGTCCAGCACGCGGTGATCGTACGCCTTCAGGCGGATGCGGATGTTCTGGTTATCCATAATACTTCAATCCAGGTTCGCGGAACCGCTTTACGAGGTGGGCCGGATTACTTCGTGATGCTGGCGACAACGCCCGCGCCGACCGTCCGGCCACCTTCGCGGATCGCGAAGCGCAGCCCCTCGTCCATGGCGATGGGCGCGATCAGCTCGACATCCATCGACACGTTGTCGCCGGGCATCACCATCTCGGTGCCCTCCGGCAACTGCACGACGCCGGTCACGTCCGTGGTGCGGAAGTAGAACTGCGGGCGGTAGTTGGTGAAGAACGGCGTATGACGGCCGCCCTCTTCCTTGGTCAGCACGTAGGCCTCGGCCTTGAACTGCGTGTGCGGCGTGATGCTGCCGGGCTTGGCCAGCACCTGGCCGCGCTCCACGTCCTCGCGCTTCGTGCCGCGCAGCAGCGCGCCGATGTTGTCGCCGGCCTCGCCGCGGTCCAGCAGCTTGCGGAACATCTCGACGCCGGTGACGATGGTCTTCACCGTGTTCTTGATGCCGACGATCTCGACCTCGTCGCCCACGTTGACGATGCCGCGCTCGATGCGGCCGGTCACGACGGTGCCGCGGCCGGAGATGCTGAACACGTCCTCGATCGGCATCAGGAACGGACGCTCGGTCGCGCGCACCGGCTGCGGGATGTAGGCGTCCACCGCCGCCATCAGCTCCAGCACCGCCTTCTCGCCGATGTCCGGGCTTTTGTCCTCCAGCGTCATCAACGCCGAACCCTTGATGATCGGGATGTCGTCGCCGGGGAACTGGTAGGAGGACAGCAGCTCGCGCACCTCCATCTCCACCAGCTCCAGCAGCTCGGGGTCGTCGACCATGTCGACCTTGTTCAGGAACACCACCAGCGCGGGCACGCCGACCTGGCGGGCCAGCAGGATGTGCTCGCGGGTCTGCGGCATCGGCCCGTCGGCGGCGCTCACCACCAGGATGGCGCCGTCCATCTGCGCGGCGCCCGTGATCATGTTCTTCACGTAGTCGGCGTGGCCGGGGCAATCGACGTGGGCGTAGTGGCGGTTCGTCGTCTCGTACTCGACGTGCGCGGTGGAGATCGTGATGCCGCGAGCGCGCTCCTCGGGTGCGGCATCGATCGAGTCGTAGGCCCTGTATGTGGCGCCGCCGGTCTTCGCCAGGATCTTGGTGATCGCCGCGGTCAACGACGTCTTGCCATGGTCCACGTGACCGATGGTGCCGATGTTGCAGTGCGGCTTGTTACGCTCGAATTTCGCCTTGGCCATCGTCGTATCTCCGTCGCCCGCCGGTCAATCAGGATTGGGGGGCAGGTTGGGTTGCAGTCCTCGTCAGCTTACAGCCTTGCCGGGAAGGCCACGCCGTCTGTAGCCTACCAGCGGTAGTGGCTGAAAGCCTTGTTCGCCTCGGCCATCCGGTGCGTGTCCTCGCGCTTCTTCACCGCCGAGCCGCGGTTGTTCACGGCGTCCAGCAGCTCATGCGACAGCCGGTCCTCCATCGTGTGCTCGCCGCGCTTGCGGGCGCTGTCGATGATCCAGCGGATCGCCAACGCCTGGCGGCGCTCCGTCCGCACCTCGACCGGCACCTGGTAGGTGGCGCCGCCGACCCGGCGGCTCCGCACCTCGACGGCGGGCTTCACATTGTCCAGTGCCTCATGGAACATGCGGACCGGGTCGGCCGCATTCCCCCCGCGCTTTTTCATCACGTCGAGCGCGCCATAGACGATGCCCTCGGCGGCGGACTTCTTGCCGTCGTACATCAACGCATTCATGAAGCGCGTGATCACCACGTCGCCGAACTTGGCGTCCGGCAGGATGTCGCGCTTGACCGCACGGCGGCGTCGGCTCATCGCCCGCTCCTCTTACTTCGGCCGCTTCGCGCCGTACAGCGACCGGCGCTGACGACGCTTCGGGAGGCCCTGGGTGTCCAAGACGCCGCGCAGGATGTGGTAGCGCACGCCGGGCAAGTCCTTGACGCGGCCGCCGCGGATCAGCACGACGCTGTGCTCCTGCAGGTTGTGGCCCTCGCCGGGGATGTAGCTCACCACCTCGTACCCGTTGGTCAGGCGCACCTTGGCGACCTTGCGCAACGCGGAGTTCGGCTTCTTCGGGGTAGTGGTGTAGACGCGCGTGCAGACGCCGCGCTTCTGCGGGCAGTTCTGCAACGCCGGAACCTTGTTGCGCTTCGCGGCAGGCTCACGCCCATTGGCAATCAACTGGTTGATGGTCGGCATACGCGTCTTCCGATCCTCTTTGTGATCCACCCAGCCTGCTTGGCTGCATCGCCGCCGGAATGCAGAACGCACCAACGCGGCCAGACGGCCGCGTGGAACCCTCGCTGCGCATGGTCTTGGCCCCCGAACCGGGTGCGGCACCATGCACGTTGCTTTTCTAGCGACGACCGCCTCGCAGTTGAGGATGGCCGAGGGCGCGATACCTACGGCCGCGCCCGGTGTTCGTCAAGCCTTAATGCCCAGGCAATACCGGGCCAGCAAGGGGGCAGCAATGCACAGGCTGCCGCCCCCTCCAGCCAAGTCTTCGCTACTCCGCGGCGGTCCGGTCGGTGATGGCCGGCACCTCCGGACGCAGCCGCTGCTGGTCGCGCCCGGCGGCCACCGACCGCAGGCGGTTCATCACGCTGCCCGTACCCGCGGGGATCAGGCGCCCCACGATCACGTTCTCCTTGAGGCCCAGCAAGTTGTCGACCTTGCCGGCCGTCGCCGCCTCCGTCAGCACGCGGGTCGTCTCCTGGAACGACGCGGCGCTGATGAAGCTGTGCGTCTGCAGGCTGGCCTTGGTGATGCCTTGCAGCACCGGCATCGCCGTCGCCGCACGCTCCTCCAGCTTGAGGCGCTTCTCGTTCTCCGCCTCGAACTCAAGGCGGTCCACCTGCTCGCCCGCCAAGTACGTGGTGTCGCCGGGTTCGAGGATTTCCACCTTCTGCAGCATCTGCCGGACGATGACCTCGATGTGCTTGTCGTTGATCTTCACGCCCTGCAGCCGGTACACGTCCTGGATCTCGTTCACCAGGTAGTCCGACA
>JAABUQ010002438.1_pt1 | contig 36817 bp, 27 predicted proteins | sample 5560001 | NCBI WGS metagenome assembly JAABUQ01 (sample SAMN10711888, study PRJNA513371) | rock metagenome | isolation source: Antarctica rocks | place: Antarctica: Victoria Land, Finger Mt nord | collected 2015-12-18 | reverse complement strand
GATGTCGCCATGCCGCTTCTGAATGGGATTGAAGCCGCGCGCCAGATCAGAGCCAAAGATCCCAAACCCAAATTTATCTTTGTCACCATGCAGTTGAGCCGCGAGTATATTCGGGAGGCATTTGAGGCTGGGGCATCCGGCTACGTGCCCAAACAGGCTGCTGCATCAGAGCTGATTATGGCCATTCGGCAAGTGCAGCAAGGAGCCTTCTTCTTGTCTCCTACCGCTTCCGAGCGCTTTCTGGGATATCAGCCGCCACCGGACGAGAATCCTTCACGCCTATTCAGCGCCTTGACTCCCCGGCAGCGGGAAGTTCTCCAACTCGTTGCGGAAGGCAGGTCAGCCAAGCAGATCGCATCCCTTCTGTTTATTTCCGTCAAAACAGTGGAATTTCACAAAAAGCGACTAATGGAAGAGCTGCACCTCGGAAGTAGCGCGGAATTGGTGCGGTATGCGGTAGAGCATGGCTGGGTCGCAAAGTAAGCGAGACGCTTTCGCGCTCGGTTCCGAAAATAAGCGCGTCACGGTCGCTCTGCAACAGCGTCGAGAGCTGCCCGAAGCTGGCGCAGCGAGAAGGGCTTGCTTAAACAAACGCCGGGAGGATGCATCTGGGCCGGATCGTGTATAAATATCACCGCGTACGCGGTGATGAAGATGATGGGCGCCCCGGTGAGCACCTGTATCCTGCGCCCGGCTTCGGTTCCGGGCATGGGACCTTGTAGCCGAATATCCATAAGCACGAGTTCTGGCCTGAGTTGTTCAGCCATGGATATGGCCTCTTCGCCGGAAGCTGCGGCCCCGACGACCTGATGGCCGATGCTGCTCAGCTTGGATTTAAGATCCGCGGCGACAATCTGTTCGTCTTCGACGATCAATATCCGTAAACTCATGGAGCTTTCATCGCCGGCATCATAGCGGCTTGTATAGACAACGGGAACTGAACGCAAACTGTTGCACCCGGCCCTTCCGAAAAATCCACCCTGGCGCGCAATTGCTTTGTCAAAAGATTTAAAAGCGTAAATCCCATCGACCGCGCCTCCGGCAGATCGAGGTTGTCCGGCAGCCCCGGTCCACTATCTCCAATTCGGAGTTGCACCCAGCCCTCGTCCAGCGCCCGTTCCGTGTTAGGCTGATTTGCCTCACGCATGTATGTCAGAGCAACGCTGAGTTTCCCCCGCCTTCCTTGTAACCCGTGTTTCAGGCTGTTGAGAATCAGCTCATTCGCAATCAGGCCCAAAGGAATGGCCTGTTCCATATCAAGCACCACTTCTTCCACCTTCAAATCCAAATCTATTTCACCGGGGATTGTGGCATGAAGTGTGAGTAGCTCCTGCACCAGCTTTGTCAGGTAGGACGCAAACTCGATTTGCGTCAAATCCGGAGACGCATAGAGAGTCTCGTGAATGTAAGCGATCGCCCGGACGCGGCCCTCCGTTTCTTGGAATCCTTGAATGGCCTTCGGGTCGCTGGTGTAATTCGCCTGAAGGCTGAGAAGACTGACGATTACCTGAAGGTTGTTCTTAACGCGATGGTGTATTTCACGCACCAATAAGGCCTTGTCCTCCACTGAGCGCCGAAGAATCTCCTCCTGCTCCTTGCGAACCGTGATGTCGCGCAAGTTTAATTGCACGACGGGTTGACTGCCAACCGGGTAGAGATTCGCCACTAATTCCATGCTGATGGTCCCACCGTCCGTCTTTCGCAGCGGAACATCGTCAACACGAACCGTATCGCGAGCCCTCGCGGACGGAATCAGGTCCGTTATCTGCGTGACCCCAAGGAATGGACCGGCTTCAGTCAACTTCCTGCCCGCCACATCTTCGCGCGCGAATCCGGTACAGTGCAAAAGGAACGGATTCACGTCCTGCACGATCTCCGTCTCGGCCTCCACTACAACGATGCCGTCCTTGGCGGTCTCAAATAGGCGCTGAAACCGGATCTCGGCCACTTCACGGCGCTCCGTGACGTCTTCAATCGCTAGCAGCAACGTAAGATTCGGCGCTTCCTGCGGTATGCGCCGGCCATTTAGTCGCATGGTCCGCCTACCGATATGAGGGAAGTCATGCGCCACCTCATAATCCTGAAAGGAGTGGTTGCGGAAAAAGGCCGAACCGATCAACTCCCGCAGCCGTGGCCGGTTCCATTGGCCATTTCCGAGATCGTAGAGAAGCCTGCCTTGGGTCTCCTCGCGAGACACAAGGAACGTCTCATAGAAAGCCGGAGTCGCGCGCTGAACACGCAGGTCCGCATCCAAGACCACCAAAGGCTCGCGAACCGTTTCGATCATGCCCTCGGCATAATCGCGAGCTTCCTCCGCGGCCTTTAGCCCGCGCTTCAGCGGGTCGATGTCCTGGATCGTAATCACCGCGCCCGCAATGTGATCGTCAAGGGTCCGATAGGGGCGAACCATCACGGAGTACCAACGGCCATCGCTGTCCCGGACTTCTTGTTCGGCCGGATGCAGCGTTTCAATCACCCCCCGGACCTGCGCCTCCAGCTCTGGGGTCTGCAGGCTTCCTCGAAGGTGCCCCACCGGACGACCGACATCAACTGGACTCAATTCCAACAACTTCTCGGCCCCTGCGTTGAAGCGGCGGACCCGCAGGTCGGAATCCACCATCACAATCGCCACGCTGACCGCCGCCAGAATATTCTTCAGATCGCCGTTTACGCCGCTCAATTCCGTATTGCGATTCTGCAGTTCTTCATTGATCGTCGTCAGCTCTTCGTTTGCCGATTGCAACTCCTCTTTCGTGGTGCCCAGTTCTTCGTTGGTCGACTGAAGCTCTTCATTCGCGCTACGAGCCTCTTCATTGGCGGCCCGTAATTCCTCGCTATGCGCCTCGTAGTCTTCCGTCAGGTTGCGCAGGTACTCACGCGTGTCGGCAAGTTCCTGATTGACTTGAGCTGTGTGGCTCTCGTCGAGAACCTTGGCGCTGGCCTGATCTCCGCGTGTCTCAGACTCTGTACGGGGTTGCCCATCGGGCGCAAATACCACCAGCCAATACTGCTCACCCGGCGCGTCGCCGCTCACCGGCGTGACTTCTATGCTGATTTCCTCCCGCCGTCCGTCTCGTTCCAGCGTTAGGCCGTGCTCCCGCACTGAATGTAGGCCCGTGGCAGCCGCCTGCAGGAGCCGCCGCAGTGGTACAACGAGACTTTCTCGCGCCATCCGCAACAGATTCAGACTTGCATCGCCTGGAGTGGGATCCAGGTACGGACTGGTATGCCCCCGAAATTGCACGATCTGCAGCTCAGCACCCACCAGCACCGCATCGGGAGAGTACTTGCTCTGTATCACCCGCTCCAGACGCTTCTGCAAATCCATTCCGCTCGATCCGGGGGGCGAACCCGGCTACGCGCGTCGTCAACGAAGTGCGGCCCGACGCTAAACTTAAGGCCGGGACGGAGGGAAGCCGGATTTCTGCTGTAGATGTTATGCCGTTTGTCCACCGGCGTAAATAGGTCGCTCACCGCACCGGTCGTCTCAGCGCTACCCAACACCAGTAAGCCGGTAGGCTTCAGCGCGTAATGGAAGACGGGCAGCACGTGCCGTTGCGCCACTGCATCCAGATAGATAAGCAGGTTTCGACAACTCACGACATCGATGCGGGAGAACGGCGGATCTTTCGTCACGTCATGACGCGCAAACACGCAACTTTCCCGAATCAGCTTCACAATCTGATACCCGCTATCGGCCTTGGTGAAGAATCGTCTCAATCGAGCAGGCGACACATCTTCACTGATGACCTCCGAGTAAAGACCGCGACGGGCGCGTTCGAGTGCCAGCTCGCTCACATCCGTGCCGAACAATTGGATGGGAACGGCTAATTCGAGCTTGCTCAGTAGCTCGTTTAAGCACATCGCCAGCGAGTAAACCTCCTCGCCGGTGGCACAGCCGGGTACCCACAGTCGGATCGGTTCGCGACGCTGCGAATCCTGTGTGAGCATGTCCGAGACATGCTTGCTCAACGATTCAAAAGCCTCGGGATCGCGAAAAAAGCTGGTCACGCTGATGAGCAGGTCGCGATATAGCTCTTGCAGTTCCGTGGGCTGTTGCTGGGCGTAACGTGCGTATTCGCTCAAGGTCTCTATGCGCAACACCATCATGCGGCGACCGATGCGGCGCCTCACCGTAGTCGGCTTGTAGTGCGAGAAGTCGACTGTAGTCGCCGCTTTCAGCAGGATAAACAGACGTTTGAAATCGCTCTCGCCCTCCGGCAACGTTTCAGATTCGGCTTCGCCCGGACGCGCAGGCAGCAGGTAAGGATGACTTCCAAGTTGTGCTAATTCTCTCCCGATATCGGCTGGCGGGAGAACGAAGTCAACTGCTCCCGTAGCCGCCGCGCTGCGCGGCATACCGTTAAAGCGTGCCGTGAACTCGTCCTGTGCGAACGTCAGACCACATCCAGCTTTGATCGCTCGCAGCCCCAGACTCCCGTCCGAAGCATTCCCCGAGAGAACCACGCCAATGGCACGGCCGCCCTGAACAGCCGCCAGCGAGCGAAAGAAGATGTCAATGGGAGGATGTAGGCCAGCCTCGCGCTGGGCGAGCCTCAGATGGCTATCCTCCATCACCATGCTGGTGTTGGGAGGAATGACATACACTTTGTTCGGTTCCAGGCGAATGCCGTCCCGGACGGTGACAACAGGCATTTGGGTCAGAGGAGATAAGAGCTCTGCCAGCAAGCTCTCATGTCCCGGGTCCAGGTGCTGAACCAGCACAAACGCCATTCCGGTGTCGGCTGGAACCGCACCTAACAACTGGCCGAAAGCTTCGAGCCCGCCGGCGGAGGCCCCAATGCCCACGACGGGGAACGGGTTACCTCGCGGCGGGCTGGCGTCATCTAACGTGACAACAGCCTCGCTTTCGCCTACTTGGTCCATCCGGGACACGGTCCTCCGCTAGCACTGCTTCTGAGGTGACGGTCCCCCCGGCTAATCGGCAAGATCTGAATCCGTCAATAAGCTGTACGAGCGCCCGGCACCTTCCCCTTCAGTATAGGAGTTAGCATCGGTGACCCTCCCACGGAAGCTGCTATTCTTTCGTCGAGAGGCGTTTCACCGGTAGCGTAATCTAAGTACTTCCGCTTGCCTACCCACGGGCCCAGCAAGCGGACAGGGCATGCTGGCGCTTGTATCACCAAGGCCGATAATTGTGAACGCGCGCTCCATGTTGTGGCCGCTATCGACCGATTCTGGATCCAAACCACCCAACTGCCCGGAAGCGGTCTACGGTCCGAAAAAATGGTGAACCGGGCGAGGACTCAAGGCATAATAATGCCCTATAATAATTAGGTCCCCGGTGCGAATCTTTTTGCCGGCATGTCGTGAGAGGATCCGGCCCCTCAACACACTATCTTGAGTTTTGTGCGCTCTTACGCCCGAGCGTAGGCTGCACGGGTGCTCTCGTTTCCAAAGGATGGTATGCCACAAGAAAGTCAGTCACAACAACTGGATGGCAGTGGGACCGATGTCGAATTCGTGGCGACTGGCGATGCTGTCATCACAGAAGAACCGCTAGACGCTTTCGATGTGGGTGAACAGGATGAAGCCGACAGTGAAGTCAAACCCGGACAAATAGAACACGGCCGACTGCCATACCCGGTGGTCGGAATCGGTGCTTCAGCGGGAGGGCTGGAGGCGTACATCGAACTGCTTAAGAATCTGCCCTCCGATACGGGAATGGCCTTCGTGATGGTGACGCACCTGTCGCCGGATCAGGAGAGCCACTTGGTGCAGATCTTGGCCCAGTACACAGCCATGCCGATTGCCGAAGCGCAATCGGGCCAGCGCCCCGAGCCGGACCACGTGTACATTATTCCTCGGAATACGATGCTGAGCATCTCGCGGGGATTGCTGCAGCTTAAGCCGCGCTCGTCCGAAGAGCGAGTGCCGCGGCCCATCGATTACTTTTTCCGTAGCCTAGCTTCGGATCAGAGAAATCGAGCCATCGGTGTCGTCCTAAGTGGGACTGCCTCGGACGGAGCATTGGGGCTGAGTGCAGTGAAAGGCGAGGGTGGCTTCGCGATCGTGCAGCAGCCGGAAACGGCGCGGTTTTCAGAGATGCCGCGGAACGGAATCGCCGCCGGTCACGTGGACCTCATCTTACCGCCGGACCGGATCGCCCGGGAACTGGTCCGCCTCAGCGCCCGCTTTCATAACCCCGATCTGGAGCCGCTCGAAGCGGGCCTTCTCCCGCAAGGCGCGAGCCAGGATTTCAGCCGGTTGGTCAGCCTTTTGCACGGCGTTTCCGGCATCGAATTCAGCCACTACAAGCCGGCCACCCTGCAACGGCGCATGGCACGCCGCATGATGCTCACGCAGGTCGACAATCTGGGGGAGTATCTAAAGCTCGCGCAGCGAAATCCGGAAGAAGTTCGCGAACTGCAAGAAGACATACTCATCAATGTCACGCGCTTCTTCCGGGACCCCGAAGTTTGGGACACCCTGAAAATGGATGTCCTCCCGAGTCTGTTCGCCGGTCGCGATTCGGGCCAGCCGGTACGCATCTGGATAGCCGGTTGCTCCACCGGCGAGGAGGCGTATTCGTTCGCTATCTGTCTCCTGGAGCATTTTGCCGGTCAGCCGTTCGAGCCGGCGATCCAGATTTTCGGCACCGATGCCAGCGAGCGATCTATCGAACGGGCACGCTTAGGAATTTACCCGGAGAGTCTGGCGGGCGAGATCTCAGCCGACCGGTTGGCCCGCTTTTTTGTGAAAAGTGACCGGGGCTATCAAGTTGCCAAGCGCGTACGCGATCTGTGCATCTTCGCCCGGCAGAACCTTTGTAACGATCCTCCCTTCTCGAAGCTCGACCTCGTGAGCTGCCGTAACGTGCTGATCTATCTCAACTCGGAGTTGCAGAGGCAGATTATCCCGACCTTTCATTACGCGTTACGCCGCGATGGTTTGCTGCTGCTTGGAGGTTCGGAAGCCATTCGCGAATTCTCAGACCTATTCACGCCGTTAGACCGCTGCAAGTTCTACAGGCGCAGTGGAGCGGATTCGCAAGGGAGTGCGCGGCGGCCGCCGCGTTTGCGGGTTTCGGAAGTGAAGTCTCCCCATACCCCGGTGCATGCCGCCCCACACGAAGGCTGGGGCGACGTTGAATTGCAGCGGGCCGCGGACCGTATCGTGCTGGCGCGCTATGGTCCGCCCGGCGTGGTGGTGAACGAGCGTATGGAGATCGTGCAATCGCGCGGTCATACCGCTCCGTATATCGAGATGCTGCCCGGCGCCGCCAGTCTGCAACTCCTTCGAAACGTGCGCGAGAGCATTGCCTCTCAAGTGCGGGATGCGGTGCGCCGCGCGATTGATCTGGATATACCTGTACAAATCGAGCGGATTGCCGTTCGGGAGACAACGGACCCTCATCAGGTCACCCTGGAGGTGCTCCCGATACAGAGCGTGAGTGCTCGCTCGCGCGGGTACCTGGTGTTGTTTGCAACGCCTTCCTATGAAGGGCGACCCGCTCATCCGGGTCCCCTTCCGCCAGGCGCCGAAAGCGACGAAGAGCGCGATACGGTCAACCAGCAGCTTCGTCAGGATCTGGCCTCGACGAAGCTGCATCTGCAATCTCTGCTCGAAGAGCGGGACGTGAAGAATCAGGAACTCACGTCGGCGAACGAAGAGATTCAATCGTCCAACGAAGAACTCCAGAGCACGAATGAGGAACTGGAGACCACGAAGGAGGAGCTGCAGAGCGCCAACGAAGAACTGCAGACTGTCAACGAAGAATTGCAACAGCGCAACGCGGTCTTGTTGCAAACCGGGAACGACCTATCGAATCTGCTCAACAGCGTGAGTCTGCCGGTGCTCATGCTGGACAGGCAACTGCAGATCCGGCATTTCACCCCTCCGGCGCAACGATTGATGAGTATTCGAAACGCCGATATCGGGCGTCCCTTGAGCGAAATCCGCATGCATCTGCAGATCGACGACCTGGAACCGCTGCTGATTGAGGTGCTGGATACTTTGCTCACCAAGGAGTTGGAAGTGCAGGACCGCGATGGGCGCTGGTATATGATGCGCCTCCGTCCTTACCGGACCGCGGACGACAAGATCGACGGTGTTCTGCTGGTGCTGATCGATATCGATCAGATCAGGAGCAGTCAGCAGGCGGTGCGGGAAGCGCGCGACTATGCGCAGGGAGTGATCGAATGCGTTCAGATTCCCATTGTGGTGCTGACGCTGGAGTTGAAGATCCGAGTCGCCAACAGCGCTTTCCGTGAGATGGCTGAGCTGCCGATGGAGAGATTGCGGGATCGGTTCTTTCCGGATTTGGTGGGTACTCTCTGGGGAATGGAGAACGCCGCGGCTTCGCTCCAGGCGTTGACCCAAGCTCCGCAGACGGCTGGTTTCGAGTACGAACACAGACTGGCGGGTCCCGATAGCAGAACTTTGAAGATGAATGCCCGGGCCGTGCCGGCCGATGAACACCACGTCATCATCGTTACGCTTCAGGATCTTACCGTGGCGAGAAACGCCTCCGAACTGCTGGAAGGTGAGCGGCAGCGACTGGCCGGCGAGGTGCAATCGACGGTGGCGGAGTTGGGGCGCACGCAGGGTGAGCTTCGCGCCTTGGCCGCGGGCCTGTTTACCTCTCAGGAGGAGGAACGCCGCCGTGTGGCGCGCGAACTCCACGATGACGTAAGCCAACAGCTCGCTTTAATCGCCATGGAGCTGGAACACTGCTACCAGCAATTGCCTGACGATGCAGGAGGCATGCATCAACGTCTGGAAGGCCTGCGAAATCGAAATGCCAATCTGGCCGAAGGGGTGCGTCGCATTTCGCATCGCTTGCATCCTGCCATTCTCGACGACCTGGGGCTGCCATACGCTTTAAAGGCGTTGGCGGAGGAGTTCGGCGAACGGGAGGGAATGGTCGCGACGTTTGTGCGCCGGGACGCCCCGGCTACGCTGCCCAGGGAAGTGGCGGGCGCGCTTTATCGCATCGCGCAGGAAGCGTTGCGCAACGTGGCGAAGCACGCGGGGCGCACCCACGCCAAGATCACCCTGGAGGGAACGGAAACCAGCGTTCGGCTGGAAGTGGCCGACCTCGGTGAAGGCTTCGACCCTCAGGAAGGCCGTGGCGGACTCGGGCTCATCAGCATGGAAGAGCGTGCCAGATTGGTCCATGGCACGTTTGTCATCGCCTCCGCGCTGGGGAAGGGCACCATCGTATCCGTCGATGTACCTTTGCCCGCATCGGAAGAGCTATCGAAAGCGCAAGCCGCTCATGGCTAATCGAACGGCTTGTCTGGCCGGATCTCCATCCCTCTCAGGACACCGTCGTCCCCGCCTGTTTTGCTTCCGGATGCGGCGTACTCGACCGTCACCGTTCTAGGCGGCTGGGGACCGCAGGTGAATTCCGTCACGCCGCGAATCAGTACGTGTAGCGGATCGGGTATGGCGAGCTGCAACAACCCCTGTGCGGTATCCACTGCGATTCCAGTCACCTTGTCCTTGTCGCACTCGACGCTTCGCAGTTGCCCGTCGGCGCGACGCATGTGGTCTTGCGGCTCGACGAAAGGGCTCCAGTTTTGCGTGCCGCGCGGAACGCGCGTGGTGACAAATTGCGGATTGCCGTTTGCGTCGCGCGTGAACTGAACCGTCAACTCAGTGTCCGCCGCATATGCCAGCGAGGACGCCTGTGCGCGCTCCTCCGGCGTGGCGGCGAAAGCGAGCGCCTTTTGCGCGGAAAGTTTCGCCGCCACATGGTGGCCGAGCTCGTCTTCGGCGGAGGAGACTGCGACCCAATAGGCAAAGCTTCGCGATGGCGATACGCCGCGCATCGCTTTTAGTTGACGTAAAGCCGGTTCGTAGTTCGATGTATTCGCTTCGAGTAATGCCAGCTTGAAACGGGCGTCATCGAAGCCGGGGTTCAGCGCCACCGCTCGTTCGAGCGCTGGGCGGATCTCGTTGGCGGGAACGCCGGCGTCCGCGGCGACAATCGCATAGCGGTAGCAGAGGTTCGCGTCGGTGACACCTTGTGCAAGGGCTTGCTTCCATTTCAGCCGGGCGCCTGATAGGTCACCCTGGCGGAAGGCGATGGTGCCTAGGGCGGCGGAGATGTCCGGATCGCCGGGCGATTCGCGCGCGAGGTCGCAATAGAGCGCCGCGGCGCGGTTCAAGTCGCCGGCAGCGGCCAGCAGTTCAGCCAGGGCCGAACGCGACGCGAACGAACTGAGTGCGGACGAGGATGCTTTTATGCCGGCGACAGCGACGCCCGGAACTGCAAGGCGAGTGAAGGCACCGCGATTTATCCGGGCGCGCATATCGGCTGTGATTGCTTCGAGCGTGGCGCCGTAAACGCGCGTGAGTGCCGTTGAGCTGGAGAGTCCCGCGTTCAGCGAGCTAATCAGCATGGGGAAGCGCGGCCGGTACTCCGGCGCGGCCAGCAGCATTTCCGTCAGCGCCCAACTCTGCGCGTAGTAGAGGCTCGCCTCCTCGCGATTCCGCAGCGATTCCGATCGGGTGGCGAATAACTGGGGGAGCGGTATCCAGCTTCGGCGTCGTAGCGTCTCCACATGGGAACGGATGTCGCCGCCCATCCGACATTCGCGGCTGCCGATGCGGACCGTAGAGAAAAATTCGGCCAGCCCCTCATTGAGCCAGGCGGGCAGATGGACGCCCCCCGCATGCAGCACCAGGTGCGCATATTCATGGGCGGCAATCGGGAACTCGCCCGGACCGAGCACGGGCATGACGATGTAGTCGCGAGTTTCGGTCCCGATGTAGTAGGCGGCGGCTGTGGGACGCAGCCGGTAGGCGTTATACTCCTTGACCGAACGGAATCCCATCACGCGAACGGGTGGACGCGTGTCCAGTTGCACGCCCGCTTCCACAAACAACGCGCGGAGCTGTTCAAAGCGCAGAAGGGTGGAGCGCGCGCTCCCTTCATCGCCCTGATAGTAGATTTCAAAATGAGGGCTCTGAAGGAGATTCCACGCCGGTGGAGGCGCTGCTCCGGCTGCGGCAACATACGCGAGCAACACCGGCAGTGCGCGGAACAGACTCATGCAGCTAGCAGGCGGATCCACTCTTCCGCCCGGCGTCTGAGGGACTTCTTATCGCAGATCTCCGAGAGTAAAGCCGAGATAACCGCCAGCGAATCCGCCCCGGCGCTGAGTACGTCGCCCGCGTTGTGCAGATCAATACCGCCGATGGCGCAGAGAGGTTTCGGCGTGAGCGCGCGCCACGCTTTCAGGCCTTCGATGCCAACCACGGGATCTGGCCTGAGCTTCGATTGCGTGGCGCAAATGGGGCCAAGAGCCAGATACTCTACAGGCTCGTCGTTGGCGGCTGTAAGCTGCTGCCGGTTGTGGGTGGAGAAACCCATCACTTCATCGCCGACGATTCTGCGTGCCGCGACGGGCGGCAGATCATCCTGTCCCACATGCAGAGCCGCTCCCAAGAGACGGGCGAAGTCCGCGCGATCGTTCAGCACAAAGAGCACGCCGGACTGGTGGCAAAGGCCGCCGATGCGCTTGGCCTCATCAAAATGCGCTTGCGTCCAGTCGTCCTTGTGGCGGTATTGCAGGATGCGCGCCCCGGCTTCGATCAGAGCTTCGGCGGCAGCCGCTGCTGGGCACTTCCGCTCGGAAAGCGCCGCAGTATCGAGTATCGGATAGAACCGGGGCAGCTTAAACGGGATGGCCATTCGAACAACTAGTGCTGAGTGGACGACGTCGTCAGCTCTGCATCGACCGGTAGGGGGAAGGGAACCTGCTTGGTGATTTGTATGCCGAATCCCTCCAGGCCAACGACCTTGCGGGGGTGATTGGTGAGGAGGTGAATGGTGGACAGGCCAAGGTCGGACAAGATCTGGGCGCCGACCCCGGTTTCGTATTGCAGCGGGGGGTGGCGTTCGGACGGCAGGAAGGTGGACTGCGCGCGGCCATGAGTGACCAGTTCGCGGAGCCCGTCATGGCGGACGGTCTGGATGCCCGGACCGGTCTGGTGAAGATAGATCAGGACACCGCGGCCGGCGGTGGAGATGGTCCGGAGGGCTTCGGCGACCAAGTGATGGCAGTCGCAATCGAGCGAATGGAAGACGTCGCCGTACACGCAGTGGGCATGTACGCGGACAAGAACGTCGTGGTGGCCTTCCACGTCGCCGTGAACGAGGGCCAGATGGGTTCCGCGGTCAGCGGTGCGGTTGACGTAGCGGATGGTTTGAAAATCGCCGAAAGGAGTGCTGACGGTCCCAGTGGCGTCACGCTCGATCAGCTTCTCGGTCTGCATGCGGTAGCGGATGAGGTCAGCGACTGAGATCAGCTTGAATCCGTATTGGCCGCAGAACTCGACGAGCTGCGGGACGCGCGCCATCGTTCCATCCTCGTTCATGATTTCGCAGATGACTCCGCCGGCGCTCAGGCCCGCCAGGCGAGCCAGGTCTACGGCGGCCTCGGTCTGACCGGAGCGGACGAGCACGCCGCCGGGACGGGCGCGTAAAGGGAAAACATGTCCGGGGCGGGCAAGGTCTTGAGGACGCGTGTCGGGCTGCATGGCGACGCGTATGGTGTGGAAGCGGTCGTAGGCCGAGATACCGGTAGTGACGCCTTCCGCGGCGTCTATCGCTTCACAGAAGGCGGTGCCGAAACGAGCGGTATTCACGGCCGACATGGGCTGCAACTCGAGCCGGGAACAGATCTCCGCGTCCAACGCCAAGCAGATGAGGCCACGGCCGTGAGTGGCCATGAAATTGATTGCCTCCGGGGTGATCTTTTCGGCGGCAATGGTCAGATCGCCTTCGTTCTCGCGGTCTTCGTCGTCTACTACAACGAGGATTTTGCCTTGCCGGAAGTCTTCGATCGCTTCGGGGACGGAAGCAAACGTCATGGCAGAATTTGTCTAGACAGCGGCTGGGACGCAGTATCTGGCATACCAGGGCTTGGCGGACTTGATGGCGTCGTTGACGGCGTTGATGTTTTTGACGCCCTGATCCGATAGCCAATCTTCCAGCGCCTTAACGCCCTGCTTGGCGTAGATGGGCACAGCATCGCTCCAGGTGGCGCGTCCGCAGAGCACGCCTGAATAGTTCGTTCCGGCTTCGGAGGCCATATTCAACGATTCGACGAATTGGGCGTTAGCGACACCGGCGCTGAGATAGATGAACGGCTTCTGGGCGACGTCCGACGCCTGGCGGAAGTATTCGAGAGCCTGCTGGCGGCTGTAAGCGGCCTGGCCTTTGTAGACGCTGCTGCCGGTCACGTACTGAGCGTTGACGGGTACTTCCACTTTCAGCACGTCCACTTTGTACTGCGGCTTGCCGAATTCCTCCATCGACTTGATGACTGCCTCGGGTTTCTTTTTGGCGAATTCTAAACCCTTTTCGTCGCCTCCCTGCGGGTCATAGACGACGAATTCCAAGAAGAACGGGATGTCGTTGCCTTCGCACTCCGCACCGACCCTCTCGATGAAGGCGTGCTTGATATCGTTCCTGTCCTGCTGCTCAAACGGCGAGTAATAGAGAAGAATTTTGACGGCATCAGCGCCGAAATCCGTGATGCGCTTGGCGGACAGATGCGGCAGCAGGTCGGGCATGCGGCCGGGCTTGTTGTTGTCGTACCCGCTCTCCTCATAGGCCAGCAGGAGACCAGCGTTGCGTGAGCGGGCCTTGGCGGCCGGCAGTCCGAACTCAGGGTCGAGCAAGATGGCGCTGGCGTGCGGCGTGAGGGCTTTCGAGACCGCCACTTTGAATTCGGACATCATGTCGTCGGAGATTTGATCCTGAGGCACGTCCTTGCCAGCGGCAATGGACTTACGCAAGCTGCCGCGCTGATCCATAGCGGCGGCCGCGATCACGCCCTTGTCGTTTGAAAGCGCGTTCATGCGATTGATTTTGCCTTGAGACAACTGCATCATAATGACGATTTCTCCTGAGCGACTTCAGTATATCGAAGGGTTTAGTCTGGCGAGCTTGCGCCAGTAGGCCTGCGCCCGGGCCACATCTTTCATGATCTGCGACTTGAGCGCTTCCGGGGTAGGGAACTGACGCTCCGGCCGGAGGAAGTGGCGGAATCGCACCTCGATGTTTTCCGGAGCGGGACCTTCGAGAGGAGTTAACAGGAACGTCTCAATGGTGACTTCCTCACCGCCGAAGGTGGGGCGAATGCCGGCGTTTGTAATGGAGTGCCAGCGGCGTCCAGATGACGGCTCGACGGTTTCGGTGACATAGACACCGCGGGGCAGGATCTGCCCTGGCGACGGACGGAGGTTCAGGGTGGGCACGGTTTGCTTGGAGCCGATGCCGTGGCCGGAGACCACCGGGCCTTCGACCGAAAAACAGCGGCCGAGAAGTCGACCGGCGCGCACTACGTCGCCCTCGGCGAGGTGACGACGAATGGCTGAACTAGAGACCACTTCACGATGCGAAATGACTGGCTTCACGAATTGCGATACGAACCCAAATTCCTGTCCGAGCGCTTCGAGAGTAGCAGGGGTACCGGCTTGTTTGTGACCGAAGTGGAAGTTTTCGCCGACGACCACGGCCTGCGTATGTAGCGCGTTTACCAGGATTTGCGAAACGAACTCGCGGGGCGAGAGAAGGGCCGTTTCGGCTGTGAACGGGAGAACGAGGATGCGCTGGGCGCCCGCGCCGGCGAGAAGGCGGATACGTTGTTCGAGCGTGCAGATGGTGGGCGGGACGCGATGAGGGGCAACGACCGTGGCGGGGTGGGGGTGAAAGGTAAGGACGGCGGCGCAGAGGGCGTTTTGCGAAACGAACCCATTTTCCGGGGCAGGTCCGCTTTGCGAAACGAAGCCATTCTTTGAAACGAACTGGGCGGCTTGGGCCAGGAGGGCTTGGTGGCCGATGTGGACGCCATCGAAGTTGCCGATGGCGAGGGCGCAAGGGCCGAAACGGCCGCGAGCTTCCTCGACGGACCGGAAGACGAGGGGCGTCATAGGCGGCTCGACCGTCCGATGGGGATATCGAGGCCGTCATACGCGATGCGTATGTGAGGTGGAAGTTGGGCTTCAACCGTTGCATGAAGAAGATCGTGCGAAATATGTGTAAAAAAAGCACGTTTTGGCCGAAGGAGCTCGACGGTTCGGAGCGATTCGCCGACGGTGGAGTGGGTTGGGTGAGGATTGTGGCGGAGTGCGTCGAGGAACAGAACGTCGAGGCCGGTCAGTTTTTCGAGACTCTCAGTGGGGATATCGCTGTGATCGGTGAGGTAGGCGCAATCGCCAAAGCGGAAGCCGTGGACGGTGCCCTTGCCATGGCGGGCGGGGATGGGTGTAAAAACAAAGCCAGCCGCGCAGATGGGTTCGTTTTTAAAGATGTGCGGGTCGAGCCGAGGGCGGCTGGATTGAGTGGGAGAGGTATCGAAGACGTAGCTGAAGGTGCGCTCTATGACAGCCCACGTTTCAGCCGAGGCATAGATGGGTATCTCCTCTCGTTGCATAAAGTTAAACGGGCGGACATCATCTAAGCCTAGAATGTGATCGGCATGGGCGTGGGTGTATAGGATTGCGTCCAGACGGTCAATGTGGAAATGGAGAGCCTGTTGTCTGAAATCGGGCGAAGTATCGATTAGGACGCGCTTGTCGCCCAAGCGGAGCAGCACGGAGGGGCGGAGGCGCTTATCGCAAGGATCAGGGGAAGTACAAACCTTGCAACGGCAGCCAATCATGGGTACGCCGACGCTGGTTCCAGAGCCGAGCACGAGGATGGAGGCATGCTCGAGTTCGTCGAGCATCTACTCGGTTTTAGACCCCTTACCGCCGTCGGGGGTGATAATCAGGGGGCGGTCGTCTTCTTTTTGCGAGTCGACCGCCGGGATGGGTTCGTTTTTGCGCTTCTGTTCATCGGCGACCTGAACGAAACGGAAGCGGAGCTCGGTGACGCCGTTTTCGAGGAGACGTTGTTCTTCGGTGGTCAGATTGCCTTTGGTTTTTTCTTGAAGCATGCCCAGCAGATCGATGGAATGGCGGGCCAGGGGCAGGTTCACTTCGATCTCGTCGTCCTTTCCACCAAAGTTGAGCAGGCCGAGCTGCATTTGCGCTTGCATGAGGATGGATTCAACGAGAAACAGGAAATTTGCCGGAGGAATGGGGAAGTCGGGGGTGTCTGCCATACAAAAGACAATGTTATCGCTACGGCCCGCGAAGTCGATAAGTACTATCGGGCCGGCGTTGGCGCCACGATGGCCGGCCGCAGGTGGGGCCCACTAGAAGGTGCCAGCGTTCAGAACGACCAGGGAGCTGACGAGTACTGATGTCTAAAACCAAGCACAGTGATATGCGGCCCTTTCAGTCGATTGAGAGCACGCTGGAGTTCATGAAGCTCTTAGATAGCGCCATTGAAGAATCTTCAAGCGAACTGCGCAGTCGCCATTCCAGCGCTTCCTTCGACCGGTATAAGAGTGGTCTGACGCTCGCGCTCTACAAACTCAATCAACTCTCTATTTACGTACAGAAGAGCAAACGTATCCTAAACGACTTGTGTTTGCTTCGAAAGGCGCTAGTTGGAAGCGGCATCGCGGAGGCAGAAGAAAGTTCGGCCAAGCGAAATGACGGTAACGCCTCCCACAGCTCAGCCAGCCTGGAGGAGCTTAAGCGTTCGGTAGCCGCCCCGGTGGACTTGGCAACGAAGTAGATCTGACTCTCACCGGAGACGCGGAAGCTGGACGTTCCTAGAGTTCCACAGCGGCGCAAAGCAATTAGAGATTGAGAAAAATTCATTTCCCGACCTACACACTTTCGAGTGTATTCCCTTCAGATCGCGCCTCGCACTCTCCGGAGCCACCCTGCGTTAAGCTCGTCCGCCTGCCACCCGCAAACCTCGACGGCAGCGAACGAATATTCCCGCCGTATGCGCTCAGCCTTACACGACGAAGAGTGGTGGGGGTTTGAGCCCGCTGAAGTCCTGCTTCCTCGCACCGTCGCGTATCGCTATTGGAAACATCTATTTAAAACAGAGATCGCGATGACCCGTGAACGAGAACGCCTGCGCATGGCCCACTCGCAAGACTGGTCGGATCTGGGCGCACACGTACGAAAGAGCATTCTTATCGCGTGGCATCAGACGGCGTTGGACATGGCCGGCGTGCTGTTTAGTTTGAGGCTTCCCGGCGCGCAAATACTTTTTGAGGCAGCCGTCACCGGGATCCTGCGAAGCGGCTATTCCGCTGTGGCATTACGGCAGTGAGCCCAAGCTAAATTATTACTGACCTTGCGCGATGCTCCGGAGCACCACGACGTCTACTTCAGGCCAGGGTTCACTCGTCTCCCCACGCCTTGACAGACAGGTCGCCCAGACAGCATACAAGAGCACGAGCAGGACAATTTGCAGATGCTCAAAGAATGATATTCCGCCCAGAGGGGCCAAGTTCTCCGCGAAGAATAGAAGGCCATACCCGCTGAAATAGGCGCTTAGCAGAATGGAGTGCAGGACCAGGTTGCGCGGAGGCTGCTTCAAAGGAGCGGGAAAACGCGCAAAGAAAACGGCGACCAGGATGAGCGTGCCCGCCATCCAGCTATCCACCGAACGTTGCAAGAGGAAGAGTGTCCGCAATAGGGCCTCCTGGCCTTTGAGGCGGTGCAATTCCAGAGGCAAGCCGAGACAGCAGACGACCGCAGTTATAGCCAGACAGAGTAGAAAGAGCCGCACGGCGAAGTTGCCGATTTTGGGGTACAGTCGGGCAACAGCTTTCAGTGTGTCTAAACCGGCCCAGATCTGGGCCGCCAGCAGGATTGGAAGACTCCACTCCCACGCTACCGTGTAGGCGTGCGTGTTGTAGCGAGGGATAGACATGACTCCATCGCGCACCAGCACAACCCCAAGCATGAAGGCAAAAGCCCGAAACGGCGAAACAAGTAACTTTTGTTGGATAATCCGCCAAATGACTGTTGCCGCGAGAAGTGCAGTCGGTAACCAAAGAACCTGATCAAAAGACGAGAGGCCCACGTTCTTTCAGTGAGTTTCAGCTCCGAGAACTCTCGTCCCAGGTTTAATCTGCCCAAATTTATCCGGCCCGGTTCAAAAGGGTTGGTGAGGAGGCGAACAGTCCCGGAACATCGCGATCAGAGCATGAAGGAAGTGAAGAAAAAGAAATAAATGCATAAGTGATCCTAGCGGCAGCTTCGCCAGCCATGAGAATAAGTTCGCCAATGCTCTGACGAAAACAGTTGGCTATCGGAAATGGCATGTAAGCTGCTGTATTGAAAGGCGATTTACTTCTTTCACGAGTTTTCTATGGTTTGTGATTGAACTGGCGGGTCGCAGATCCTTGTGATACCCCGAGGTGTGTAGGAGCCGGGACACCCTTACTGCAAATAGCCGCAGGGGAAGACACCTTCTTGAAAGACGATGGCTACAAGTGCTGTACCGATCCAAATGATCGAACGGCGAATGCGCGGTGGAGCGCAATCGCTATTGGTGCGTGACGAGGGCGGCAATGCCTACATAGCGAAGTGCGTTGGAAATCCACAGGGAACAAGAACGCTCATCAATGAGTGGATTGTCAGCCGTTTGTTGACACACCTTCGCGTATCGACACCGGAGATTCATGCCTTAAGAATCGAACGCGGCATTCCGGGCGATCACCTGTTGGAATTCGACATGGGAAACCGGAAAGTTCCGATCGCGCCTGGTGTGCATCTTGGTTCGCGTTGTCCGGTCGATCCGCAGCAAACAGCAGTTTTCGATTTCCTGCCCAGGCGTTTGTTGCACAAGATTGTGAACTTGCCCGATTTACTTCTGGCGTTTGCTTTCGACAAATGGGTAAACCAAACGGATAGCAGGCAGGCCATTTTCGTCCGGGAACGCTCGCAGACGACGGCCAGCTTCCGCACCTATCTTATCGATCATGGCCACAGCTTTGGCGGCTCACGTTGGGAGTTTTGCGACGGCGCGCTGAATGGGCTTTATGGCGATCGAGCGATTTACGATAATCCCGATGCGAGCTCCGAATGCCACCGCGCAGTTGATCGTATCAATCGGTTGCAGGAGAGCTGTGTATTCTCTATTGAAAAAGAAGTTCCGAGCGAGTGGCTGCAGCCAGGTGATCGCGAAGAGATGACGCGACTTCTGGAACTTCTTTGTGGCCGGCGCACAAAGCTCCACGACACGATCGATAGAGCCTTGCAACAAGTACAGCAGGCGGGTATCGTCCTCCCAAGGACCTCCGATGGAAGGCGAGTCTTAGGCGCGCTGCTGCTACTCGCCTGCGTGCCCGGGCATTTGTCGCTCAAGGCTCGCGGCGGCCTTCATATTGAAGTGACTGCCAACCGGGTCTTCGATAGCCGGCGTGCTCCGGAAGAGCGGGATCCGCTGATGGGCACCAATTTAAATGTCACGGCGCGATCCGAGGCCGGAGGAGTGATCAGCGAGTACGGCGTCCGAATTTGGCGGGGCAAAGCAGCGGATGATCATCCCGAGAAACTCAAAGACGGCTTATATTTCCTGCAAGTGTATACACAGAATCAAGGCCGAGATCAGAATGAGCTTGTGGCAGAGTGCGCCTTTTTGGCCGATTAGCCCAGTAATCGACAGGAACTCCAGCCGTGTCGCGTGGGGAAAACCGCTGGGACAGACAACGTTTTGCGCTCGCGACGAAGTCCATTTGTTTTTCTTACTTTGCGGCGCTCGGCAAAACGAGTCAGTCCCGGGTTTTCGCGTTTCGGACCGCCTGCGGACCCGCTTGGCCGATTAATTCACAGCTTCTCACGGTCGCGGCTCAGTACCGACTTATATCGGTCGTTGTGAGCCGAAGGGTAATCTGTAACTTGCTCACGCGCGCGGTTCCGTAGCGGATTCAGAACCGGGGCTTTACAATCTCTGGATATGACTCGCACCGCTTTTGCACTCTTGGGCCTGCTTTCGACCGGCGCTTTCTCAACGCAAGCAGATGAGCTGAGATACCAACAACCGCCAAAGGGGATTCTGGATGCAATCGATGCCGCGCCTCCTCCTGCAATCTCGGTGAGTCCGACGAAGAACTATGCCGTGCTGATGGAGTCGGTCGCGCATCCCGCCATTGCCGAGTTGGCTGAGCCGATGGCGCGGTTGGCCGGTATACGGATCGATGTTCGTACCAACGGTCCGCATCTGATGCCGCATAACATCGCGTTCAAGCTGGTGAGACTCTCCGATGGGGTAGAGCACCCGGTGGAGGTTCCTTCGGGAGACCGGAAGCTTAGCGCGCCGGTGTGGAGTCCGGATGGGAAGCAGTTTGCGTTTACGAACACGACAGCGACGGGCATCGATTTATGGATCGCGAGCGCGGAGGACGGCAAGGTACGGCAGATACCGGGAATTCGCATTAATGGGGTGATCGGCATACCGCAACGACCTTTTGGGCGCATGCGTTCGCCGATCGATTGGTTGGGAGATAACCGTACGCTTTTAGCGCGGCTGGTTCCCGCTCAGCGCGGGGCGCAACCGCGCGAGCCGGTAGTTCCGGAAGGTCCACATGCGCAAGAAAGCAGCGGGCACACGGGGCCGGTTCGCACTTACGAGGACATGCTGAGTACGCCTTATGACGAAGATCTTCTCGATTACTTCGCGACGGCGCAGCTTGCGTACATAGACACAGCAACGGGTAAAGCGAGTTTGATCGGAAGACCGGCGACATTTATATCCGCGGAGTCTTCGCCTGATGGGAAAGAGCTACTCATCGCACGGATTCATCGGCCTTACTCGTATCTGCATCCGTTCGAGGATTTCCCGACCGATGTAGAAGTATGGGATCGCGGCGCGAAAAAGCTTTGCACGGTGGCCAGCCTGCCGCTAGCGGACCGGGTGCCGATTGATGGCGTTCGCACAGGGCCGCGCGCTTACAGGTGGCTACCAGGAGAGAACGCAGCGCTGGTTTGGGCGGAAGCGATGGATGGAGGCAATCCAAAGGAGAAGGCCAGTTATCGAGATCGCGTGATGATGCTTGCGGCTCCTTTCCGGGGCGAGCCGACGGAGTTGACTAAGGTAGAGCAGCGTTTTCGCGGTTTGCAGCCGCTGCAGAACGGCGATCTGGCGCTGGTGGAAGATTACGAGCGGGACAAACGTTGGGTACGGACGTTTGAGGTGGATCTGAAGCACCCCGGCAAGCCAGCGAAATTGATTTTCGGGCGGAATATTCAGAACCGGTACAAGGACCCGGGGCAACCAGTGGATCAGTTACTGGCGAACGGCCAATTAGCGATCCGGCAGGAGGGGAGTTCCATTTATCTGAAGGGTCAAGGCGCGACTCCGGAAGGGGATCGGCCGTTTGTTGATAAGTATGACTTGGCGACGGGCAAAACGGAGCGGCTATTTCAATCGAGCAAAGACGCTTATGAAGAGCCGGAAGCGGTATTAGACAGCGCGGGAACACGCATTTTGATTCGGCATGAGAGTCCGGCCGATCCGCCGAACTATTACATCCAGGACGGCAGCGGCATGAAGATGATTTCGCACTATGCGGATCCTACGCCACAAATTCTGGGAGTTAGGAAACAGTTAGTAACTTACAAGCGCGAAGACGGAGTTCAGCTCTCCTTCACGCTGTATCTCCCGCCCGGCTACAAACCAGGGACAAAGCTCCCGACGTTTATTTGGGCGTATCCGTATGAGTACAACGATGCCGATACAGCAGGGCAGGTGAGCGGCTCGGCCAAACGATTTACTCAGTTGAAGGGGCATCTGTTGTTAGTGCTGGGCGGATATGCGGTACTTGAAAACGCCGCCATGCCGATCATCGGAGATCCGGAAACGGTGAATAACACTTACTTGCAGCAGATTGTGATGGACGCCAAAGCGGCGATCGACAAGGGCGTGGAGATGGGTGTTACAGACCCGGAATGCGTGGCGGTGGGAGGCCACAGTTATGGGGCGTTCATGACGGGCAATCTGCTGGCGCATTCCAAGCTGTTTCATGCGGGCATCGCGGAAAGTGGCGCTTACAATCGCACGTTGACGCCTTTCGGTTTTCAAACCGAGCGCCGGACGCTTTGGGAGGCGCCGGACCTGTATATCAAGATGTCGCCGCTGATGAGCGCCAACGAAATCAAGGCGCCGCTGCTGTTGATTCACGGAGAAGCGGACGATAATACCGGGACTTTCCCCATCAACTCCGAACGGCTGTATCAGGCGGTACGGGGGAACGGCGGAACAGTGCGGCTGGTGATGCTGCCGCTGGAGGCGCATGGCTATGCGGCGCGCGAGACGATAGGCCACGTGCTTTGGGAAGAGCTGGGTTGGTTGGACAAGTATTTGAAAGCGCGGCCCAGCGATTCGGCAAGCGCGCAGTGAGCAGGGTCATAAAAAGTTTGGATATCCTGCCTAGTAAAATTGCGTTACTGTAGGAACATCTTTTTATAGAGGGGTGGTTCATGCGGGTTTTTGGCTTCGGGAGGCGTAGTGTATCTTCACGCCTGCTAACGACTTCAGCGGTCTTTATTCTTTTTTCTTTCGCAGCGGCGGCGCAATCCAGCCGAGGCACGGTTACCGGACTGATCACTGACACGAGCAAAGCCGCGGTAGGCAGCGCCACGGTAGATCTTACGAACGAAGACACCAAAGTCAGCCGTTCGAGTACTACGAACGGGGATGGAGTGTACCGCTTTGACGCGGTGGATCCGGGGAATTACACGGTCAGGGTGACGGCGCCCGGCTTCAAGACGTTGAGCGTCTCAGTCTTCCCGTTACGGCTTCGAAGGTATCGTCCATTGATGGGGAGTTAAACGTGGGTGCGGTGAGCAGCACGGTGGAGGTTTCTTCGGCGGCGGCACTGCTGCAGACGGAGGCTCCGGTACGCGGAGGGTCGATCAGCTCGATCGCCGCGACGAATCTGCCGATCACGAACCAGAATCCGGTTTCGCTTGTGCTCACGTTGCCGGGCGTATCGAGCAACCGGTATTCGTTCGGCGTGGGGACTTTTCCAGTCAACGGTGCAAGAGCGCGTTCGAACAATTTTTTGATCGACGGCACCGAGAACAACGATATCTCGATTACCGGGCAAGCTTTCCAGATTACCAATCCGGATGCGGTACAGGAGGTTTCGGCGCAGACGTCTAACTTCGACTCCGAGTACGGGCGCGCCGGCGGAGGCGTCATTAACGTGATCACCAAAAGCGGCACGAACGGCTATCACGGAACATTACGCTATTACCTGGACTCCACCTTCACCGATGCATTGACGAACTTGAACAAGCAGGACCCGAACCAGGTGCTGCGGGGTCATCCGTCGCCCGGAACCGACCAGTTTTTCGCCGGCACCTTCGGGGGGCCAGTCATCCGGAACAAGACGTTTTTCTTCAGCGCCTACCAGGAAGAGCGCCAGATTTCGACTTCGGTGACTCAGTTATATTCGCCGACAGCAATTGGACGAGCGGCGCTGTTGGCGGCCTATCCGAACAACCCTCGAGTGGCGCTTTTAAATCAGATTACGGCCGGAGCGGATGCAACCGTTGCCCCTTTTTACGTGAACGGGCCGATTGCGGGACAGCGGTTTCAGTTTGGACAATACAATCAAGCCTATGGCAACAAAAATAGCGACCGCCAGTTGCTGGAGCGCGTTGACCACTCCTTCAGCAACAGCGATCAGCTTGCGGTCCGGTATTTGTACGACAGCAGTACGAATCCAACGGGCGGCACCGTGGGTTTCAACGGTTTCTTTACCAGTCAACAGAACCAAGTAAACAGCGCACTTTTGACAGAGACGCACACGTTTTCGCCGACGCTGACGAATGAATTTCATCTGGGCTATAACCGGATTTTTTACTTCTTTCCGTTCGACGCGACGAGTCCGTTGGCGGGGAACATTCCCACAATTACGATCAGCGGATTCGGCACTGGAAGTTTCGTGGGCGTAGCGAGCAATTTGCCGCAGGGACGAATCGCAAACAACTATGAGTTGCAAGACACCCTGAACCGGGTTTTGGGAAAGCACAGCCTTCGCATCGGTACGTCGTTGCTCAACCAGCGCTCCAAACAGGCGGCCCCGTTTAACAGTCGGGGTACGCTCAGCTATCAGGCTAGCAACGGCTACTCTGGGCTAGCCAATTACATTGACGATTATGGTGGCTCCGGCAGCACAGCGCGTGACTTCGGCAGCGCCAGCTACTACCCGAAGCTTTTCCGGCAAGCCTATTTCGCACAAGATCGTTGGCGCGCAATGGACGATCTTACTGTTTCTTTAGGTGTACGGTATGAATATTTTGGGGAGCCGATCAATTCTCTGCGCACACCCGCTTATACGGGTTTGTTCAACATCGATCCGGTGGCTTTTACTGGTCCTTACAGCCAGCCGAACAGTGTAAAGCCTGATAAGAATAACTTTTCACCGAGCGTAGGGCTGGCGTACGCGCCGGGCGACAAGAAGACGGTGTATCGTGCGGGCTTCTCGATGGGATACGACTCGTTTTTCAACAATATCGCTTCGAACGCGGTGGCTTCGGCACCCAACAATATTTCGACGCAGATTACGTCTACCCCGACAACCGCTTCGCCGCGGGGTCTGGCAAACCTCGGTCAGAACTTGCCAAGCGGCGGTGTTTTCACCGCGTTAAACAGTCAGAATTTGGTTTACCAGAATCTGGTGAATCCGTATTATCTGCATTATTCGATCGGAGCGCAACGTGAGTTGCCTGGGAAATTCGTACTAGATGTTTCCTATGTCGGGACACGCGGTGTAAAGCTGTTCGCCACGGAAGACCTTAATCCGATAGTGCCGGCTTCGCTGGAACAATTTCCAGCGGGTTACAGCGCGGCCAATCTGCCACGGAATCGTTACACGAACCGCATCGATCCATTGCAGGGGGCGCGGAATATCCGGACAAATGGCGCCAACTCAAATTACAATTCAGCTCAGTTTGCTTTGAATCGACGGTTTGCGGAGAACTTCATCTTCAGCCTGTCTTACACCCGATCGAAGTACATCGACAACGCCAGCGACATCTTCAGCACATCAAATAACAACAACAACAACCAGACTGCGAGCGCGGTAGTGCCGACTATCTTTGGCGGGCTGACGAAGGACCGGGCAGTCTCCACCTATGACAGACCGAACCGGGTGGTTGTGACCAGCGTATATGAGCTACCGTTCCTGCGCAGCCAGAAGAGCTGGCTAGGGCACATTCTCGGCGGATGGGAGCTGTCCGGCATCTACACGATGGAATCGGGAGCACCGCTGAACATTCTGAACGGAGTGGATGCGGACGGAATCGGCGGCAATTTAATTTATGATCGGCCGAATTACAACCCGAACGGTATTCCGAACACTCGTGCGGTGCCAAGTGGCACGGGGTACATCAATCAGGACACCCAGCAGCCCATCGATCCGGCGACCGCCATGTATATCGGCCTGGCTGCATGTACGGCGACCACGCCCTGCCCGACTGGGGCGCTAGGACGAAATACATACCGGACGCCAATCTTGAACGACCTGGATGCCAATCTGACGAAGTCAGTTCGAATCACGGAGAGCATGCACCTGGAGTTTCGGGGCGAGTTCTACAACGTGTTCAATCATCGGCAATACGGTGTTGCTAGCGCGAGCGTGTTCGACTACAACTCAACTCCTAACCTGACGATTGGAGGGAACGTGACTAACACGCCAGCCGGACACTTCCTTGCGCCGGGGTTTGCCGATGGCGGAGCGCGGGTGCTGAAGTACCAAGTGAAGTTCGTGTTTTAACTGGTCCCCGTTACTATCGAAGCGTGGCGGATGAAGCGGTAGACCAGTTTGAGCGGGCGGGGGCAAAGTTTGCGGAGCTGTTGAGGGTGATGGCGCGGCTGCGCGCGCCGGGCGGTTGTCCTTGGGACCGAAAGCAGACGTTCGAGAGCATCAAACCGTATTTGCTGGAAGAAACATACGAGGTGATGGATGCGATCAATGCGGGAGACTGGCCGGGGCTCATGGATGAGTTGGGAGATCTGTTGCTGCAGCCGGTGTTCTTTGCGGAGATGGCGAACGAGCGGGGTTTGTTTTCGATAGCCGATTCGCTGGATGCGATCAATGAGAAGCTCATCCGGCGGCATCCGCATGTGTTCGGCGATGCGAGCGCCGAGACTCCGGAGGATGTGAAGCGGCGCTGGGACGAGATCAAGAAGCAGGAGAAGGCCGAGCAGGGGAAGACCGCCGACGCGTCTGTGTTGGACGGTGTGCCACGCAGCTTGCCGGCGTTGGTAGAGGCGGAGAAGATTAGCCAGAAGGCGGCGGGAGCGGGATTCGAGTGGCCGGATATCAGCGGGGTGCTGGAGAAACTGCAGGAAGAAGCGGCGGAATTGGTGGCGGCGAGAGGTGGCGCGGAACACGATGGAAAACCTTCGGAAATTGAGCACGAGGTGGGCGACCTGCTGTTTACGGTGGTGAACCTGGCGAGGTTTCTGAAGGTGGATGGAGAGCAGGCGCTGCGGAAGACGAACGCGAGATTTCGGCGGCGCTTTGCGTTTGTGGAGCGCGGGATTGCGGCTGAAGGCGATGGGCTGCAGACGCCGCTGGCGCGGATGGAAGAGCTGTGGCAGGAAGCGAAGCGGCGGGAGTAAAGGCGGCGTTTGCAAGTGGCTCCGCAGGGTGCAATCCGACCGAATGAGAGACAGCGAGTCACGCCCACCCTGCCATTCTATTTGGATATAGTCACCAAGCAGCTATGTCTATGCCTTTGACTTGCTGGAAATGCCGATCTCTGGAAGCTAGCGGGAGACTATACTGTCGTGCCAATGCAGCAATCCATTTGACAGAAGAGTACAACTGGATTGTTTGTTCGTCGGGGAAGAGGACAGATGTGATCCTTTGGAAATCCGCAATTTTCGCCAAAGACTTTTCTGGTGCCCTCGACCGTCGCGCCCCAAATTGAAGTTCGCCGAGGACGACCCATGGAAGGTAAAGAACTGTCGCCTGTTCCAAGTGGGTCGTGACGAGTGCTTCTCCTCGAAGGTGAGCGATCACGACGCTTGTGTCCAACAGGAAACTACCAGTCGGATACATCTATCGTTCACAGCCGTCTTCGACCTCTCTCTCGATCTCGGCTGCAACTTCGCCGGATAAACTTCCTTTGGTTCGAGCCAGCACAACACAACGCTCGTCGCGCTCTATCAACTGTAGTCGCTGGATGTAGTCGGCCGCCATCTTCAGCTTGACAGGGGGTAATGACTTCAAGTTTTCGACGATCAACTCTAGCCGACTCACACTTCAAGCGTACATCAATACAGGGCCTGATCTCCTTGTTCTCCAGAGGTGAGGTTCGATCAGGTTAGAGGGCGGAAGCTAATGGGAGTCGAACCCACCCGTGACAACGAAAGTGCCGCACTCCGGTTTTGAAGACCGGGCCCTGCACCGGCAGAGTCTAGCTTCCGACTGAGATTGTAGCGCTCTCCTGCTGATCGAATAGGCGGGAGCTCATCGCGTAACGAAGCTCTTCGAGACCGCTGCCGGTGGCGCTCGATATGGCGTAAAACGGCAGGCCGCGATCACTGGCCTTTCCCTTCACACTGTCAATGCGGGAGAGATCTTGGCAGACGTCGATTTTGGACGCGACTACGATCATTGGCTCCTTGACCAGTTCCTCATTGAAGCGGCCGAGTTCGTGAAGAATGACGTCAAAGTCGTGACCGGGGTCGCGGCCGCTGAAATCGGACACATCGACCAGATGCACAAGCAAGCGCGTGCGCTCCACGTGCCGCAGGAATTGGATTCCTAGTCCGTGACCCTCGTGCGCGCCCTCAATCAAGCCGGGGATGTCGGCTAGAACAAACGTGCGATCTCCCGCTTGAACGACTCCCAGGTTCGGTTCAAGGGTAGTGAAGGGGTAGTCGGCAATCTTCGGCTTAGCGGCCGAGAGGCGCGAGATCAAAGTGGACTTGCCGGCGTTGGGGAACCCGACAAGCGCTACATCGGCGAGCAGCTTGAGTTCCATGCGCAGCTTAAACAACTCGCCAGGTTTGCCGTCTTCGTGCTCGGTAGGGGCTTGATGGGTAGAGGTCGCGAAGCGGGCATTCCCTCGTCCGCCTCGTCCACCGCGCGCCACTGTAAAGCTCTGTCCCGCCGCGGTGAAATCGAAAAGCTGTTCACGGGTTTCGGCGTTGTAGACGACGGTGCCGACCGGAACGGGCAGTTCGATGCTGGTCCCTTCGTGCCCGGTGCGATTGCTTCCCTCACCGTGGCGGCCGCGCTGAGCGGTGTGCTCCGGATTGAAGCGGAAATGGAGCAAGGTGTTGTAGTGATCGCTGGCGACCATAGTGATATCGCCGCCGCGCCCGCCGTCACCACCGCTGGGGCCGCCTCGCGGCACAAACTTCTCGCGCCGGAACGCGAGACAGCCGTTGCCGCCATCGCCAGCTTTCACGGAAATCGTTACTTCGTCTATAAACACAGCAGAAATGGGAAAGGAGCCCTAGCAGGGCTCATGTGAGAAGAGCAAAAAGCCGGATGCAGTTGTTTGAGAAGCGGCGCTACGCCTGGGCGGCGATGATGTTTACGAACTTGCCGAGCCTGCCCCGGTCGCGGAACTCAACTACGCCGTGTACGGTGGCAAATAATGTATCGTCCTTGCCGACACCAACATTTTTGCCCGGCTTGTATCTGGTGCCGCGTTGGCGAACGATGATGGAGCCGCCGGTTACGAACTCGCCCGAGAAGACTTTGATGCCGAGGCGCTGTGAATTCGAGTCGCGCCCGTTTTTAGAACTGCCTAATCCCTTTTTATGTGCCATGACAAACTCCTAAAGCAGCAAAGGCGAGCAAACGCCTAAGCCAAGATCTCCTGCACTTCCACGCGCGTATAGTTCTGGCGGTGCCCGATGGTGCGCTTATATTGTTTTTTGCGCTTGAATTTGAATACCAGAATCTTGTCTCCGCGGCCGTGGGAAGAGATTTTTCCGCGGACGCGCGCGCTCTTCAGGGCATCTCCTAAAACCAGCTCGTTCGCTTCGTTGGAGATCGCGAGAACGCGGTCAAACTCTACATCCGTACCGATATCGCCAGCAAGTGTATCTATTTCGATGGTCTGGCCAGGCGCTACACGGTACTGCTTGCCGCCTGTTTCAATCACAGCGTACATATAATTCAAAGCCTTTTCGGTTGGGGTTCGCGGTTCCAGGCGAAGTGCGCCGACTGACGAGTAAACCGCCGGGCGCACGGATAGCCAAACGGAAGACGATCCGAACCCTTACATAATACCAATACCGAACGTTCCATTTCATCACCCGGCGAGCGCGGGCCAAAGCGCGCATCTTGCGCCCTTATGATGGGAAGTTGTTGAACCGTCTTTTCTCTTCGTTCCTGCCGGTCTTCTCCCTCTTACCCATCGCCGCAATTTCCGCCTTCGGACAGACAAACAGGCCCATTCGTGTTTCTCTCGACTTGACGGACGCGCCTCGTAAGATCCTGCATGGGCAGCTTGCGATTCCGGTTCAGCCTGGGCCAGTGACGCTGGAGTACCCGAAGTGGATACCAGGCGAACATGGGCCCACCGGTCCGATTGACAATCTGGCGGGTATTGTTTTTTCCGCAAACGGGCGGACTCTCGCATGGCAGCGTGACGATGTCAATATGTTCACGTTTCGCGTGAATGTACCGTCGGGCGTGAGTACTTTGGACGCCAAGGTTGATTTCCTGGCAACGGCCGCGCCGAGTGGCTTCTCGGCTGGCGCGTCGACCAGCGCGAACTTGTGCGTTGTGAATTGGAACGAAATCCTACTTTATCCCGCCGGGGCAGCGGCATCAGAAATCACGGTCGAGCCGGCTCTGACCGTTCCGGATGGATGGAAGTTCGGCACGGCGCTTACGGTCTCTTCTGTGACCGGCAACAGAACACAGTTCAAGCCGGTGTCGCTAACGACGTTGGTCGATTCACCGGTGTTAGCCGGACGTTTCTTCAAGGAAGTTCCACTCGCTGGAGAGATTACGCCCAAGCATTATCTAGATATGGCGGCCGACGGACCGGAAGATCTGGAATTAAGCGGCGCCGGGGTGAATGCCTTCAGCAATCTGGTGCGGGAGACTGGGCTGCTGTATGCATCGCGGCACTACGGGAGCTATCACTTTCTATTGACCTTGAGCGACAATGTGGCGCACTTCGGACTGGAGCACCATGAGTCGAGCGACGACCGGGTGGAAGCGCGAACTTTTCTCGAGGAAGATCTCAACATGCTGTCGGGTGATTTGCTTCCACATGAATTTACGCACTCGTGGAATGGTAAGTACCGGCGGCCGGCCGGCTTAGCGACAAGTAATTATCAGCAGCCAATGAAGGGCGAACTTCTGTGGGTGTACGAGGGGCTTACGCAGTATCTGGGAGACGTGCTAACCGCGCGCAGTGGGATCTGGACAAGTGAGCAATACCGGGCCTATCTGGCCGCTTCCGCCGCAGACCTGGATCACCGGCCGGGGCGCATCTGGCGCGATTTGCAGGATACCGCGACGGCTGCGCAGATCCTCTATTCAACCAGCGAACAGTGGGAGAACTGGCGTCGCTCAGTCGACTATTATGCCGAAGGAGAGTTGATCTGGCTAGAGGTGGATACAACGATTCGAAAGGCGTCAAACGGCAAAAAGTCACTCAACGATTTCTGTGCGCGGTTTTTGGGACTGAACGGCAATACACCGCCACAGGTGGCGCCATACACTTTGGACGACGTTGTGAGCAATCTGAATGCGATTCAGGTTTACGATTGGGCCCATTTTCTCCAGGAGCGGCTGACTTCGAAAGCGCCGCACGCGCCGTTGAACGGGATTGCCGCCGGAGGGTATCGTCTGGAATACAACAGCCGAACGAACGACTACATTCGCGCCCAAGAGTCACACGATCACGGCGTAAACACGTGGTACTCGCTGGGCCTGCAGATCGGCAGCGACAGCACGATATCCGACGTGCTAATTGGCTCGCCGGCGTACAACGCGGGATTGGGTCCCACTATGAAGATCGTCGCTGTCAATGGGCGGCGAGCCACCGATGAGCTGTTGCACCAAGCCATTCGTGACGCGAAAGGCAGCCCCGAACCGGTTGAGTTCATTGTCGAAAACACTGGCTTCTTCAAGGTGGTGAAGATTAACTATCACGATGGCGAGAAGTACCCGCATTTGGTACGAGACGAGCACGCGCCCGCCGTTCTCGACGACATTTTAAAGCCGATGAGCAAGCATCCCGTTTCTAAGGTTGCCGACTAGCCGGAAGCGGGTTGGTTTTGGTGTTAGATTTCAAGCGTGAATCTTGTGGACGCCAGATTGAATAGTCTGCGCCAGAGGAGTCGATTGACGGTGACCACCAGCATCGCCATCACGATTGTCGCCCCCAGCAGCACCGGCAGGTTGCCTGCATCAGTGGCGTGACTGATCACCGCACCCAGACCGAGAGTGGAAATAGTCCGGCCCTGGAAATGAACGTACTCGGCCACAATACTCGCATTCCATGCTCCGCCAGACGCGGTGATGAAGCCGGTAACCAGGTAAGGAAAGATGGCCGGAAGCAGCAATCTACGCCACCGCTCGATCTTGCCGAAACGGAATACGTTGCAAACTTCTTTCAAGTCAGTTGGAATCGCGCTTGCGCCGGCGATCACATTGAACAAGATGTACCATTGCGTCCCCAAGAGCAGTAACGCAATGGAACCAATCCCCAGGCCGCCGCCAATCCGGATCAGGAAAAGCAACACGAGAGGGAACAAAGCAGTCGCGGGTACCGAGGCTGCAATCTGCGTAAGAGGCTGCGCGAAGGCGGAAAATTTAGGGCGAAGGCCGATGTAAACTCCGACCGGAATCGTCCACAGCGCGGCCAAAACCAAAGTAAGCTCGACACGAAGAAAGGTTGCGCCTGCCCCTAGCAGAATACCGCCAGCTTCGGACCGCGAGAGCGTCGCCAGCGTGACGCCCATCATCACAACCGCGTATGCGAGGCCAAGCAGCACAAGAGCCGTTAGGGCGCGGATGATCCACTTCCTTCGCGGGTGCATCGCTTCGACCCGATGAGGAAGCGCGTGCTTCTTTGCAAAGTACAGATTCAGGCGTTCGCTAGCGGGAAGAATAGCCGCCGCTGTTGCGCGACGGAGTACTTGCGAGCGCCGTAGCATGTTCAGAACCGGTGAGCGAGGCGCAGCCGAAGCTTCCACCTGCTCAAATTTGAACTTTTCACTCCAAGCGATGATGGGGCGCCAGATGAGCTGGTCGATCAACACAATGATTCCGATCATGACGCCGATACCCCACATAATGGCGCGAGTATCCCCGGCGTTTGCGGCAGATTGCAAGTAAGATCCCAGCCCTGGCAGACGAAGATCGCGTTTGCCCAAAACGAACATTTCACACGCCATTAAAAAGAACCAGGCGCCCGCAACCGACATCATTGAATTCCAGACCAGTCCGATGGCGGCATAGGGCAGCTCCAACTGAGTGAACTGCTGCCATTTGCTCAACCGGTACAGTTGCGACGCTTCAAGCATCTCGCGCGGAATATTTTTAAAGGAAGAATAGACGCTGAAGGTCATATTCCAAACTTGTCCGGTAAAGATCAGCAGAATGGATCCGAGTTCGAGGCCCAATTGTCTGGTGGGGAAAAGCGCCACCATCGAAACCATCACGCCAGGAAGGAAGCTGAGAACAGGAATGGACTGGAGCGTGTCGAGGAGCGGGATCATCACTCGCTCGGCTCTGGCGTTATGCGCGGCGACGTATCCGTAGATCAGCGTGACGACAAAGCTGAAGAGGTAAGCTACGGCAATCCGCGCGACGGAGAACAACGCATACTTTGGCAAGGCGCGGGGATCAAGCTGAATCTCCCGCTGCGAGTTCACCGGGCCCGCCCAGTAGTGGGCCAGCGCCAACAATGCATAGAACAGTGCCAGCCCGGCAACGACGATGGGCAGATCTCTCGCCAGCGACGAGACGGTAGGCGAGAGCGCTGGGGCGTGTGGGCTCCGGGCCCGCCCCGCTCGGGATTCCGGCACGATCAATGCAGCCGCAGTCCTGTCGTTTGTTGAGAATCCGCAGGGTAATAAAGCGACAATCGGTCCTTTTCGGAATCGAATGTGAAAATGTCCCCATAGCGGCCCCAATACAAAGCTGTCTCTATCTGGCGTTCCGCCTCTTCGGACGGGAAATACTCGTCCAGAATGTCGTGGAAGAATTCCAGTGGCATGGCATGATCCGACTTATTCAGGAGAGCGTTGTTGATCTGCTGAAGCAGTGCGACATGTCCCAGCGCCGCTTCACGGAAAAGCTTCTTCCGATTGGAGATGTCGGCTTCCGCGAATGCCACGCCCGTTTGAGTGATCTCGACATGGCCATGGTGCGATCTGACGAACCCGAGTAAGCTGGCGGCCTCGACAATCGGCAATAGATCGTCAATCTCCATCAGGAGATCCTCGGCCAGGCGGTAAAGATCCTCCTTCCCGCCGCGGTCATTGAGCAATTCGGCGAGGCCCGCTATGCCGCCCGGTCGCGCATGAGGTATCACCTGGTGCGTCCTGGAAGGACGATCCGAGCTGGAGGGCGGTCCAGGCTCAAGTTCCGGCTGAGTGATCAGTTTATAGATGTAGTCGACGAACAACAGAAATTCGGGACTCGTGCGGCCTCTTGGATGCGCCAGCGGGACCGGGAAATCCGCTCGAATCTTTGCCGGGTTTCGACCGAGAACGATGATCCTGTCCGCCAGTAGCACTGCCTCCTCGATATTGTGAGTCACTAAGAAGATGCTTTTTATAGGGATCTCCTTCTTGAGCCATAGTTCCATCAGTTCGCCCCGCAGATTCTCGGCAGTCAGCACGTCGAGCGCGGAAAACGGCTCATCCATAAACAGGATTTCGGGTTCCACCGCCAGCGCGCGCGCGAACCCTACACGCTGCTTCATGCCCCCGGAGAGCTCTTTCGGGTAAGCAGTTTCAAAGCCCTGCAAGCCCACCGATTGCAGCGTTCGCAATGCTCGACGATGGCGTTCCGAGTGCTTCATGCCACGCGCGAGCAGCGGAACTTCGACGTTCTCCAACACCGTGAGCCAGGGGAACAGCGCGAAGCTCTGGAAGACAATCCCGATGCTAGGTGTAGACAGTGCCAGCGGCTTCCCGTGCCAAAGAACTTCTCCCGCGGAGGGCGAGGCTAGACCCGAAAGCATTCTCAAGAGCGTGGACTTCCCCGAACCGGAGGGCCCCAGGAGCGCGATGATCATCCCGGGCTCGACCGACAAGTCTATGGGAGCAATCACTTGAATTCGGCCGCCGTCCGGCCGCGCAAATGATTTTTCAATCCCGCGCGCTTCGATGATCGCTTGCGCCGGTACGACGACAGTGGCGTCCGCCGATTCGAGGGGCGCCGGGACAGCGCTCGCGGGATCTGAGCCGGATGCCGTTTTGGCGAGTTCGTCCATCAAACACTGCCAGGTTTCGCCGGGTAGCTCGTCGAAGAATTGCATCCGCTCGAAAGGGTTCATCGCATCGATGATCAACTTCATCTCTTCCAGCGGGCGCGAGTGCAACAGGACGTAGGAGTGATAGTAGGGAAAGATACCGCACAGCTTGGCCGCGAACTCGACCGGCAAGCGACGGAATAACGTCTGCTGCTTCTCGTATGGCAGACTCATCAGCAGATCCGCGGCGGCTTCGGGATGCAGGCTTTGCAGCACCGTTACGGCCTGTTCCGGCTTTACTTCAGAGATATTCTCCCTGAACTCATTGATATGCGGCGGGTGCATTGCATCCACAGGCTACTACAGATTTCCGCGCCGTATCACGCTCCTTATGCGTTCTTTAGATGCGCCGCCTTACCATTCACGATAGACGTTCGGAACGACATATCCATTCCCTGCGACCTTCAGTTGAGAACACAAGAGAAGGCAACAGCTTCTAACGACCATATGTCGTTCTGCCTTCATCCGATGTTGGCAACGGGAGAAGTTTTAGCATGATCCAACAACAGAACGGCGAAGAGCAGTTAGATGCTTTCGTTCACGGCGCCAAACGTCATGCGACGGTCTGCATCGACACTTACAGTTCTGAACTGCGGGACTCTGAGGGTTTCATTGGCGATCGAGCCAGCAATCGCGCGTTTCGTTCCATTCTCGAAGATTTGCGCGTACGAATGCGAAGGGTGGGCGGCGACCCTTTGGGAAATCAATCCACCGAAGATTTCAGCAAGAAAGATCTAGACAAGCTACTTGTTAAGGGTGATGTTGAAGCCGCCGGGCTTGTGCATGGGGCTGTTGAGGAGTTTGCTCAGGAGCTTGCTGCCGTGACCAATCGGTATCTCAAGTTGAAATCCTGGCACAAGACGAAGAGCATTGTAGTTGGGGGAGGATTCCGCGCCAGCAGGATCGGCGAATTGGCCATCGGCAGGGCCGCCGTCCTTCTTAAAACGGAGCACGGACACAATATCGAGCTGCGGCCCATTCGACACGATCCAGACGAAGCCGGGCTTGTCGGTAATGTGCACCTCATCTCAGCAAAGATGTTCGACGGCTATGACAGCATGCTCGGCGTCGACATCGGCGGTTCCAATATACGCACTGGCATCGTTGAGCTGAATATCCGAAAGGACGGTGACTTTCGCGATGCGCACGTTTGTTCTTCCGATATATGGCGGCATATTGATGAGAAAGTGAGTCGCGATGAGGCGGTTGAGAGACTTGCCGCAATGGTTCGAAAACTAATTCGCGAAGCTGACAAAAAAGATTTAAAGTTAGCGCCCTTTATTGGCGTCGGCTGCCCCGGTCTGATTCGTGACGACGGCTCAATCGAGAAAGGCGGCCACAATCTTCCTGGGAATTGGGAGAGCACGCGCTTCAACCTGCCGGGAAGCATCCAGAAGCTTATACCGGAGATCGGGGAGAAGCCGACATCTGTGATGATGCACAACGATGCTGTCGTACAAGGCCTGAGTGAGACACCGTGGATGGCGGACGTTGAACACTGGGCCGTTCTTACTATTGGAACGGGGCTCGGCAACGCTCGGTTCACTAACTGTTTGTATACGAAGCCGTAACGATGTCACGAGGGCCTTTCGCACTCAGGCCGTGTCTGCAGGTACTCGCGATGTTAGGGCTGAGGTTCGCGCCTCATCTCAGCGGAAACATTTTCCACTTGACGCATTACGCGAAGCGTATTGCCGCCGTAAATCTTCTTGATGTCACGGGGAGAGTAGCCTTTTTCTAAGAGCGCACGGGTCAGGTTCGGGAACTTCGAAACGTCGTCAAGGCCTTCGGGAGCGCAGGTGATGCCGTCGAAATCGGTACCGATTCCCACGGCGTCTATTCCAGCGATTTGTCGTACATGATCGATGTGAGCCACCACGTCAGCAAGCGTGGCGCGAACGGGAGCATCTTTGGGAGCATCCGCGGACTTCTGGGAGACAAACTGGCAATAGATGTTGATTTGAATGACGCCGCCCTTCTGCGCGAGAGCCTTGATCATGTCATCGGTCATGTTTCGGGGAACATTGGTGATAGCGCGGCAAGAAGAATGCGACGCAACAATAGGCGCGCGGCTAGCTTCGAGCGCATCGTAGAAAGTCTTGTCGGCGGTATGCGAAATGTCAACTATCATGCCCAAGCGATTCATTTCGCGAACGATGTCTTTGCCTTGAGGCGTGAGGCCGTTATGGTGCTCGACGCCGGGTTTATCAACGTCGCCTGAGGAATCTGCCCAGTGATTGGTGTTCCAATGGGTCAGGGTCATGTAGCGCACGCCCAAGCGGTAGTAGTCGCGCAGCAGACGCGGGCTGTCCTCGATGGCGTGACCACCCTCAATGCCCATGAGCGCGGCGATCTTATGCTTGCGATGAGCCTTCTCGATATCGCCGGCCGTAAGCGCCAGCACGAAGTGGTTCGGATACCGGTCGACGATGTCGTGGTGAACGGTGTCAATCATCTCCAGAGCGCGATTGGCGGAGTGATTGCCCTCCACATA
>JAABUQ010002437.1_pt1 | contig 36818 bp, 30 predicted proteins | sample 5560001 | NCBI WGS metagenome assembly JAABUQ01 (sample SAMN10711888, study PRJNA513371) | rock metagenome | isolation source: Antarctica rocks | place: Antarctica: Victoria Land, Finger Mt nord | collected 2015-12-18 | reverse complement strand
TTGCGGTTGAAGAGGCGCGTGAGCTTGGTCATCACTATATTGGAACAGAACATATTCTACTTGGTCTGTTGCGTGAAGGTGAGGGTATTGGCGCAACGGTGCTAGAAAAGCTAAACGTAGATTTGCATCATGCACGCGCACAAGTACTGCAAGTGCTTTCAAATGTGGAGTCAGGAAAGACTGAGGCCGAACCGCCGACCATATAGCCGCATTACCAAGTGTTAATGTTGCAGGGTGGCCGTTAAGAGCTTCCCTGCAATGCGTTGATTAAACAAGGTCCTCCAAGAATAGAATAAGCTTCATTGCAAACATCTTTGTATTCTTTCTCGTCAGCTTGTATTACATCGGCACAAGCTAGCGCAACATTTCCAGAAAACTCCACGACTTCAAGTCACGTTCAAGATGGAAACGTAGCAAACCATGCATAGCCCGTTCAAGTTCAGTATGAAGGTGGGCGTCGAGGTGGAAGCGCGGAACCTGTGTCCAGTCGGAGCGATGCAGGAGGCGCAGAACTTTGAGCGCGTTCATCGAGAGCGATTGGCTCCACAAATGTGAGCAATTTGGGCAGAGCGCACCACCAAGCGAGGGCGTGAAGCCATTCTCTTCCGGCTTTAATTCCGTATCGCAGTTCGCGCAGGTACGCAGCACTGGTTCATAACCAACACTTGAGAGCAAATAGATTTCAAAGTAACGCATGAGGAGCTTTGTACGATCATGCGTGTCACGCTCTCTCTCCTCATGGGCTGATCCCTCCGTCGTTACTTGAGCATCCTGAACTCTTTGCTGCTGTACTTCTGCGGCGTCTATGTCAAGAGCGCGTAGCGATTCTAACAAGAGTTTGTACACATCTGTATGAGGCGTGTTGTCTTCAATAAAGCGTTCGACGAGTTCGGTCAAATAGAGACCGCAGGTGAGATGCCACAGTTCATCGCGCAGGTGTAGAAAACTTTCAAGCCCCTGCGCCTGTGTCACTATATCGAGGTTACGGCCTACCGCTACCTGCAACTGTGAACGATATAACAGTTCGAGGTGACCCGTCTTCTTGCTAATTGGACGCCGTATACCTTTAGCAATAGCACTAAATTTACCTTTGTATGGTGTGAAGAGCGTGAGTATGCGGTCCGCCTCACCAAGATTAGACTGTTTAAGGATGATTGCCTCAGTGGGATAGCTGCGCTGTTCTCGCATGGGAAGATATGTCCTGCATAGAAAAAAGAAGAGACGTGATACATATCACGTCTCTTGGAGGCGACGAGCGGATTTGAACCGCTGGTGCAGCTTTTGCAGAGCCGTGCCTTACCACTTGGCGACGTCGCCTGAAAAGGGGGAGCGGGAGACGGGGATCGAACCCGCGACTTTCTCCTTGGCAAGGAGATGCTCTACCACTGAGCCACTCCCGCTAATGCCATTGCATACCACCTATGACAGATGGAATAGTGTTTGCAGGATTAAGATACCATACCCTTAGCGAATTGTCAACACTTTTCTGAATATGTTCAGTAAACAAAAGAGCAATTGTCATGGCGTGCCACCGAGCGGTACGCTATGACAATTGCTCTTTTGTCTAGTATAACTCTTCGTTGGTGATGTTTGTGTCGAACGTTCCAACGACCTGAAAGCTTGTGGTATCTATCTTTTTGTATTCTTTATCAGCGCCAAAGCCACCACGCACATAGGGCTGTGCGCGATTATTGATTACCTGGTACTGTCGTCCAAAGGTAAAGACGTACTGCTGTATCTGGCCTGTGCTACGGTTCAGCACGAGAATATCGTCACCCTTGCCACAACTGCCATTTGCAATACATGTCGAGCGATTCACAAAGGCCCCAACCAGAATCTGATAGTGTTGATCCCAGCTATGGACGGTGTGTAACATCAATATTTTAAGCGCATCATTGAAAACGATGAATGTACTGGTGCCAGCTTGTGGATCATAGAGCATTGCATTCAGGCGGTTCGTTCCGAAGTGACCAACATAGAATACCTCGTTTGGTGTCCAACCTGTGTAATCTTGCCGCTTTTGCAGAGAAAGATCATCATTCAAGACGAGGAAGGCTCCCATACCTCGGCTCGGCTCATAAAGCATGACCTGGGCGCGTCCCGACCCATTGAAGTCACCACTAAAGACCTGCCAGTTACCACTCAAGTCATGTACCTCTTGATAGTCATCAATCACCATATTTGTGTCAAAATCCATGACACGCGCCTCACCAATACGTCGATCATAGAGGAAGACTCCATCCTGATTCGTATGCTTGTAACGTCCAACATAGACTTCCCATGAGTTGTGCCACTGTGTATACTGCTGTAGATGCTGCACACTGAGATCCGCATTAAAGTCTAAAATGACCGTATTCGCTGTACGTCCAGTCATCTGCCATTGTTGTAATGAACTTCCCGTCTGCACAGTAGTAGCGAGCGACGATGGAATACTTGCATCGGCAAAGCGATTGTACATGAAGAGTCCTGTACGTTGTCCATCAAAATGGCCCGCATATAGTTCCCAATTCGGTCCCCAGCCAGTGAGAAAAACGTGTGTCTTAATTCTAAGCTGCGGTGTGAGAGTCAGCATTTGCATCGTGCCATGGATGCGATCATACAGTAGAATATCAGACTCACCTGTCCCCGCGAAGTCTCCCACGCGGATATCCAGGTTTGTACCCCAACCTGTTGGAGGCGTTTTAGCATCTGAAAGCATAATCTTTTGCGCTAACGGAGTGTCAGAAAGCGAATGCTGTATATCCGTCTGGCCGCTTCGTATCATGTGAAAGGCAGCAGGACTCTGGTAAGGCGAAAGCGAAACCACACTTAAACTGCCTTGCTGACGATTATAAAGGAGAAGATCACTTAAACCATTGCCAGTAAAATCAGCATTAAACTCTTGCTCTGCCGTACCACTACCACCAGGAAGACCAAGTGTTGGACGACTCTCGTTCACCGTATTTTTCGTTTGTGTACTTGTCTGACTACTGCTTCCCTGTATCTTGACCTGAGCATTCGCTGTTTTTACTCCTGCAAAGGCGTTTCCATTGATACCGGGAAGATGTGCGAAAAGTGAGATGTCAATAGTCGTTGGAAAGTAGATGAAGCGCAACTGACTTTTCTGAAAACTTGCTGCGTTGATTTGGTTCACAGGATAGTTCAGCCCGACATGCATCGGTGTTGGATCACCATAATTCTGATAGGTAACATTGAATGTACTGGCGTCATCACTCACCGATGTCACAAAAGCAACGTGCCCTTCTGGACCGTAGGCCCACACACCATCGGCACGTGGAAAGACAGCGATAGCACCCACGCGTGGCTGCGTTCCTATTGGGAACCCTGTACGCTCGGCATCGACAACCCAGTCAGCGGCATTGCCCCAATTTAATGGAAGGTCGTAGCCAAGCAGATGCCATTGTTCCCACACCCACCAGACACAATTTCCACCACCAGGAAAGGGACCAGGGCAGAGCTGGTATGGATTGCCATCGCGCGAATAATACGCAGCTTTACAGTTTTCATCCACCGTCGCACTGGTATGTGCAGCCGTGCTTCTATCGGATTGTGCATGTGAACTGTAAAATGGACCAATAGCTATACAGAGAAATAAGAGAACCGCAAGGATCACGGTTATAGGAAGGAAAAGTTTTTTCATTGTGCGGCGAGGCGACGACACACGCTCGCGCTTCTTTGTAGGGATGGATAGTAAAGCGGACAACATACAAAGCTCCTTGAGTGCGTAATGTAGAAATTGTATTCATATAACACTACGCTTGCTTTTGCTTTGCGGATTGCTTGTTATTCCACCACGAACCCACGTTCTCTGAGGAGGTCTACGACGTGCTCGACATCTTCTGCTTGTATATGTACGAGGCGACTTTCCTGCTCTATCTCACTACCCAAGAGAGGCGCGAGTTCAGCATCGGTTCGTAGGTCTTGTAGTACATGTGCGGAGAGGCGTACCATTGGCGTTCGCTCAACGGTTACAGTGTGTTGACCAGGATAGCCACCACCCCACAACTTGAGGCGAATCAGGAACGATGGTGGTATGCCGCCTTCGCAATACTGCCGCAAAAAGTGCGTGATAGTGTCGAGTGAGATACTTGCCTCACGCGCACGCTGTAGCGCCGTTGGAGTTATCCTTCGCCATCCTGTCAGGTCATCGCGGTCACTAAAACGTTCAACCGCGGCCAATAAATAGAGATCGGTGACGGCGTAGAAGGGTTGGAGTAGTCCATCATCGTGCAGTTTCCATTGTGCTTCGCGTGGCGCAAGATGCCCGTTATCCGACACGATATCCTGTGTCGGAGCCGTAACGAGCGAAGGCAGATAGTCGCGTTGCCAGAGAAATGCTTGGATTGCAGGGAGATGCTGTGGCGCAACTTCGGCGAGACATGGCGCAAGACGACGACCTAATAAGGGACGTGTTTGCTCATGCGTATAAAGTTCATCCAACAGCGCAGATGCGTCAACTTCAAGCAGTGTTGCATTGCGCCACATCTCTATACGTCGCGCCTGACGCTCCCACTCAACGAGTGAGTACTGTACGTTTTGCGGAACATCACCGCCTGACGCCTGCTCCAACGTGGTTTTGATATTTTCAGCATGTAACCCTGTTTGAATTGCACGTGTTACGCTTGCTTTTGTGAGGCGATACTGTGCAATATGTTCCAGGCTGATGCGCTCCGCAAAACAATCAAGCTTCACAAGTAATGCTTCAGAGACGGGAGCTAGAGCCACAAGCTCGAAGTTCGGCTGCACAATGAGCCGTCCTGCTGGTATCTCTTCGCTTGTAGGAACCGTATCACTCAGCAGGAAGAGTGCGCTAGATGTCAGGCGAAATGCTGTTGGTGTAGACTCGTTATCAACCTCTACAACTCCTAACCAGTGAAGCGGACCTGTAATAACAGTGCGAAGAAAGCCCCCTTCAACCATGTGCCAGCCCTCGCGATGGGTGAGCCAGCCCCGCTTGAGCCGAAAGTCCCAGCCATACGGATTACTGCTGCTCATATAACGTTCCGCACGCGGTCCATAGTTGCGTGGAAAGAGCAGATAGGGCGCGTAGAGCTTGGTACGAGCGATAAAGGACGCCAGGTCATGCCACCCATCTAGCCGTTCGTGTTCAACGCGTTCTATCATCACGTGGCGTGCTCGTCTTATCTCCTGATGTGGTGCATCAAGAGGCGATGGGCCCGGGCGCACATTGATATCCGGTAGGTAGAGCATCTCGTTCCAGAAGGCAGTGTCTTGCCAAATTGTATAGCAGCGCCGCGCCCGCTCTATCAGGGGCAACGCAAAAAATGCCACTGCGTTGAGTGCGTGCAATGTTCCCTGCCGTTCTTGCAACAGAGAAAGCTTCATAAGCAAGAGTCGTAAAAATAAAAAATATGGTACATCACTCTCTTGACGCGCCAACTCGCTGAATGCCTTTTGCCCCTGTTGTGGATTCTGCCCCATATGCTCTATAACCTGGCGCAATGCAACTCTTGAGAGTAAGCCGTTGTTGACCAGCGCCAATCCTTCGCGTAACGAAGCGACAAGCGACCAATACAGATAGAGCGCACGTTGCAGGCTACGTACTCCTTCACCAACATCTTCTCCCTCTCTACCAGCTCCACGGTTTGTGAAAATTGTGCTGAACGGTTCCTCTGTACTCCATAGTTCGCGGACTACCACTTTTACTGCTTCAGGAACAATCAACACACCATCATGAATACCACTCGCATAGTCACGTCCCACAAAGTTCGTCTGTTTGCCCCAATAGAGCAGGCCATGTAGGAGCAGATGGCGGATAGTCTGCTCAAAGACTCCATGCGGATGCGCAACAGGGTATTGAGGTGGTGTACCCAGACTACTTGTGCTTCTAGATACGTGTCCATGCCTTGGTTCTGCTAGTGCTGGAACCGCTTCTTGCTTTACTGCCGCAAGCACGTCTCCATAGGTGAGATAGAGTGCAAGATCACGACTATTCGCCCGCCCTCCACACGCGACTAACTCACGAAGAACAGACGCTTCAGGTGCATTGAGACTTCGTATGACGCGTACAAGGTCTGGACGATTAAGCAGATATTGTGCAACCTTTAATGGTTCTGTAGGAAGAGCGGTCGTTGATGGGGACTGTTGATCTCTAGTAAGTCGCCCTTTAAGGACCGTTTGTAGATGATGTTCGGGTGCGGTCTGCAATAATTCAACGTCGCTCTGTTCCATTATTCGTTATTCCTCGTCATGTAGAAGGGGAGCTTGCCCACGACGCTTAAGGTCATCAATAATATGCTCTGTCCCTGACCTTTTGAGAATATGTAGTGTAGGAGAGATTGTTTGTACGATCTGTTCGTCTACATCGGTAGTCGCAGCTAGTTCGCGCATTACGGCCGTGTCCGCGGTCTCCAGCATATGCACCCCCGTGTACATACGTACTCGCCCATATCCAGCTACCCAGCGTTCAAGTTGTGCAAGGAGAAGCGAAAGCGAACTGGTTGTTGAAACGACTGCATGTTTTTCCAGGGCGCGCAAAAGTTCCAAAAGGACGATTGGTGAGCGTCCTTCGCCCAATGCAAGACTCAATGCTTGAGGCGTAATGCGATAGTGAAGCCGACCCTGCTGTGTCCCTGCTGTCTCTGTAAATGACTCCATGGTATCAATGATGGGCCATGTCGCAACGGAACACAAAACAAGTGCATCTTGCGTGTTGACGATCTCTACCACATCAGGAAGTAAGGATCGTCCATCTTGGAATACCTCTTTTGACTGTGCTCCCTCTTCCTGCTCGGTTGGTATTCCATTGAGAAGCCATTCTGCGAAAGACGTAAGCCGAAATGCGAGAAGTCTTCCTTCACGAGAGAGTGCGACATCGCACGCTCCCCACCAGTGAAGCGGACCACACAAGAGACGTGATAAGTAGTGAAACTCGGCATGCAACCAATCGCTCAATTTCGTTGGTTGCAGAGGACGTCCCTCTTCCTGTTCGACCCACCAATGTGGAGAGGCATACAGACGTTGCCGTTTCTGTAAAAAGAGCGGATTGATACGATAGACAAAGCGAGCAAACGCGTTGAAGCTAATCCACTGATGAGTTGGCGTTTCTGACAGGAGCGCAATAAGAAATTGACGAGCCTCGCTATTCTCCGCCTCCAATTCACCTGAACGTAGAATGGGATGGTTCAGTGAAACTGTGCGGCAGCGCAACCGTAGGCCATCCTCCTCCAATGCAAATAATTCTTCATAAGAATTATGCGTAAGCCAGAGTTCAAAGAGATCGCGAAGAACTTCATTTCGTGTTGGACCGAGTAATAGCTGTGCAGCATTTGAAAGAACACGCAGGTGAGCAGTACCTTTGTCGTCTTTATAGAGAATATCTGAAAGACGCAATAGACGCGTGGCAAAACGAAGCAACGCTGGCGAAAAAGCGAGTGATGCCTGTGCTGCTGTTACAAGGAATGTGGCTGGTTCGTCGGGAGGTGGTGGTAAGGCTATTGAACCATCGCTGGTAAGTGGACCCGTGGTACGAGCCGTAAAGGTGCCAGCAGGACGAATCTGCGCGTCGCGCTCCTCTTTTCCGCTCTCGTTGCTCGATGGCATGCTACCGAGTGTGCGAGCCACAAGCAGTAATGTTGCAAGTAACGCATATGGCTCTGCTTCTTGAAGAGTCTGCACTCCGTTCTTTTCATCATGTACATCAAAGAGCGTCACTGGTGCTGAAACATGAAGCGCTGTACGCACCTCAATCGGTACGTACCACCCGATATCAAGAAGGACTCCATGCATGCCAATACGCTGCTGCGAAGAGCTATTCAAACTCGTCCGAAAAAGCAGCGCCTTTGCTTGTAGTGCAAGCAGAACGTTCTGAAGTTGATGTGGCTGACCCAGGTTAAACCTCTCGAAGAGCCCCCGTAGGTCCTCGTCCATCATTGAGCCGCCCGCAAGTGTTAACGCTGCAAGCAATTGCCGTTGTGGCTTTTCAAGCGTTGCCGCAACTCTGCGCACGGCTTCTGCGTGTTGTAATGCTTCCAGAATTGCATCGGCGAGTTGCTGTTTGTTCATGCCATTTGTGACGATTTCGTATTCGCGCGCTATGCCTCGTAAATCACTTAACCCGAGTTGCGCAAGAATATCTATAAGGTTGCCTAATGGCGCTGGACCACGCCGAGGGAGTGTAGGCTTATGGGTGCCAAGGAAACGTACTGGCTGTGAAGTTATTTCGTCTGTATGCGAGGTATTTCCTCCTGTTTCGTGTAGAGGTATTTCGAGTGGAGGAGTATCGGTTACAAAAACCATAGGACGAGCCAACCATTGATACAATAGTGCGGCAGCATGTGGGCAAATTGTTGGCATTGCAGGCGGATGTTGCCCACACAGACAGTTATTCTCCCAGTGTGTAACGTCTTGTATCTCAAGATCGACAGGGTATGCGGTAGATTGTGATGAGAGAGATGTTCCTGCTATGTTTATTTGTGACTCTACTGCTACTGTATTTGTCGCTAATGCAGTTTTATGGGACGCGTGAGGAACATCAACGACGCCAGCAATACGCATCCCTTGACGTTGTGTTGTGTGTACTGCCCCGATACGATAATACTCTTGTCCCAATGATGCAGCCGTCAGACCTGCCATATGAATAATATCAGTGGCGCGTAGACGCTGCAAAACACTGGGTACAACATTCTCCATAGATAATTGCCTATTATAATCGATATAGAGTAAGCCAGTAAAATAATCCAGTCCGCCTATGATAACATGAACAAGCAGAAGGGTCAATCTTGGGGAGGTGACTCTTTACAAAGAAACTACAAGACATTTGTAGTGTAGTTGTACTATAATGGAGGAAAATAACGTAGAGAGGGCCTTCTGGATGGATGACTTGCTCGGCATAATACAACGACAGGTTGTATCTGAGGCAATCCGTGTTACACAACATGCACGGCAAGAGATGGCGGCAGAGCAAATCACGCTTGATGAAGTCATTGCTGCCATAGCCGATGGTCAAATTCTGGAAGATTACCCAGAACATCAAAGAGGTGCTTGTTGTTTGCTTTACGGATGTACACATCAAGGGCGTCCTCTACATATTGTTTGCACTACAACACAGCCTCTACTTGTTATCATTACTGTATATGTGCCACTACCTCCAAAGTGGGTGAGTGCTACTCGAAGGAGAAATATATGAAGTGTTGTATTGACGGATGCTTAGGCGAGTATGAGCAACGGGAAATTGTGCATCTGGAGCGTCATGGCGATGAAATCATGGTGATTGAGCATGTTCCAGCCGAGGTATGCACAATCTGTGGAGATGTGTTGTTTACTCCAGAGACGGTGCGCCAACTTGAGCGGCTGCAACATAGTTCTATAAGACCAACGCGCACAATTCCTCTCTATGATTTTACAAACGCAAAGTCAGCATAATGCGAACATAAATTTCTATCCTCTTGACACAAGCGAGTGTATGCACGTAATATTCTATAAACAGAGATAAGTTGTAGGATAATTTTTATGATTGATAACTATTGCCCTGTGAAAGGCTATACTACTCATGTCCAACATTTTTAAACTGCTTGCCAATCAGGAGAAATTCACTGACGAACTTTTTGCGTTTGTCACTGATCCAAATGCTGACAATCGTAATGACCGTGCTATTGTAAGTGTTTTACACGAAGTCGCGCCGCAAATTGTCTCTGTTGCAGAGTGCATGATTATTGACGGTGTTGACGAGCGACACTATGTCGAAGACTACGTTCACGCCGTTCTTAATGGTGAAGGAGTAGAGAATTAGCCGTAGGGGCATGACAGGGGCAAGCCTCATGGACTCCAACGAACTCATACAATGGCTCTATGGGCGGCATGACAGGGCTTGCCCCTGTCATGCTCCCAACCCACTCTACAAGCCATTGTAACAATAAGGTGGAACTCAATGGGCTTGTCCCTGTCATGCCCCCTATTCTAATTCGTACATGACATTTGCTACCGCTGCTAGCGCAGCGGTCTCCGCACGCAGTATGCGCTGGCCTAATGTTACTGATTGCACACTATATTGCTGTGCTAGCTGCACCTCTTCTGATGTCAAGCCACCCTCTGGCCCGATAAAGAGCATCACCGTTTTCTTTTGTCCATTGAAGGAGCGTAATACATTCCGTAAGCTCTGACTATGTTCTTCCTCCCACGGCATGAGCGCGAGTGCGGTGGGTGTGATATGTTCTAGGGCATGCGTTAGTGGACGAATAGGTAAAAGTTTTGGTAAATGGGCACGTCCACATTGCTCTGTTGCCTCTTGAAGAATGCGTTGCCAGCGTTGTATTTTCGCTGGCCCTGCGTCCTCTAAGCCTGCTGTAGAGCGTTGACAGAGTATTGGCGAGAACACCGATACGCCCAATTCTGTCCCCTTCTCTAGTATCCATTCAAAGCGTGCCGACTTGAGAAGGCCCTGACATAGCATAATGCCTACAGGTGATTCGCTTTTACCTGCCCTTCGTTCTACCACCTGCACTTCAACCACTTTACGTTCAGCTCTTGTGACCTCTGCAACAAACTCGTCACCGCTGTTATCAAGCAATATCAGTTGTTCACCAGTATGCAAGTGAAGTACGTCGCGTATCTGGTGTGCGAGTTTTTCGGGTAGTACTAGTTCACTCCCCAACGATGTTTGTTGTAGAGAGAGGCCAGTATCATGTACAAAGAAGCGATGCATACAACTTAACTCCGTCTCCGTAGTACAAGAGCCATCCAATCGTCGATCATTACCTGCTCGACCAATTCGAGACCAGCCGCTAGCAACGGGTCTTCAGCATCATGACGCCGCGCCTCAATAATGCCGCTAACGACAAGCACTCCTGTTGGAGAAACAACTCGCGCAAGTTGCGGTGCGATAGAGCCAATGACATGTGCAATAATATTTGCAATGACAAAATCGTATTGCCCTGCCATTCGTGTTGCCTCTGCATCATCAAGGACACCCAGCACCACTTCTATACGATCTTCCAGCTCATTCATCTTGGTATTTGCGAGTGTACTTTCAACGGCGACACTACTATTGTCAATGGCATATACACTTTCTGCACCTAACCTCGCTGCCGCTATTGCCAGAATGCCCGACCCTGTACCAACGTCAAGTACCTTCATGCCAGCATGTACGCGTTGTTCTACCTGCTCCAGGCACATACGTGTCGTGGGATGCAGTCCCGTCCCAAAAGCCATGCCTGGATCGAGTGTAAGCATTACCTCACTGGGCTTCGGCGTGTACTCGCGCCACGATGGACGAATCACAAGACGTTGCCCAATGTGTGTAACGTGAAAATAGTCTTTCCACGCATTGGCCCAATCTTCCTCATTTACCGTGTGCGTCGTTAACTCTCCAACGAAGTGTGAGCCGAGGCAGGAAAAATGCCAGAGACCCTCAGCGATTCTTTGGTGTGTCTCCTCTTCTTTGCCATCAATCGGCAAGTAGGCATGCACAAGCACAGGCTTCCCTGTAACCACGCGATATTCCTGCCCCTCATCAAATAGCTCAATCGGTTCTTCAATCGCTACTCCACCAGAAGTGTGCTGGCTCAAAAGCTCGCTCACCGACTCAATCGCCTCTGGGTGCGCCTGTACCGTCAATTCTAACCATCGCATACTAGTTCCTTATCTAGGGTAGGGACCGATGTATCACGTCCTCCTTGTTTGTTGATTGCCATAGGGACGTGATACATCGGTCCCTACATATTGATATTGTAATAATCATAGGTTGCCTTGATCTCAAAGCCACAGGAGAGGTACAGGCCGAGCGCGTTGGTATTGGTTACATCCACGTCAAGCATGATCTCGCGTGAACCTTCACTGTGAACAAGGCGAATTACTTCTTGTAACAAATGCCGTCCATAGCCTTTCCCACGATACTCTGGATGTACCACAAAACCATAGATACCCCTTCTCTGCCCCATTTTAGCCAGGCGCAAACTGCCTACTGGCTCATCACAGCCAACCTCTGGGCCACCAAAGGTCATGAGATAGAAGCGTTGGTCACTACGCTTTGCCATATCCGCAACGTATCTTTTCGCTTGTTCGACATCGCCCATATCAGTTGCCATAATTGACACAATCAGCGCTAAATCTTCTGGACTTCCCGCTTGCCGAATGGTCAGACGCTCATCAAATACAGGACGATCTATGAAGGTCCCCAGCACCATTTCATGTTCCGAGAAGCTCAAATGAGCATGTATGGCTTTCACAAAAGCCATGCCAGAAACTGAGGTACGTTCGCTATCTAACACAAGTTGCTCTATGCCGCTATGCCTGGCCTCCTCTTTAGCAACTTGTAGCAGTTGACGAGCAATACCTTTGCGTCGATGTACAGGATGAACCATCCCTGTACATTCTTTTTCTTTGACACCATAATTGTCTATACCCAGATAGCCAACGAGTTGTCCTTGCTCATAATACAGAAAGTCAAGCGTCTCATTTCCTGGACGCTCCCTGAACATCCCTATGCCAGGTAAGCGCATGTGCAAGCCTTCAAAATCGTTACATAGGGTCGCTAGCTGCTCAATAGCCGCTATTTCACTCTCTGTCAACTTCTGTATCGCAAATATCCCCTGTCGTTCATACTGTGTCATGCTGGTCTCCTGTGCATTGAGGACATGACAGGGGCAAGCCCCCATTGAGTGGGAGCATGACAGGGCTTGCCCCTGTCATGCTCCCACGCTGCTCTGCAGGCCATTGTATGAGTGAGTTGGACTTAATGGGCTTGCCCCTGTCATGTCCCCAACATGCTGCCCTATACAATCCGTCATTTTTTAGAACACTGCTGGCTCCATATAATCCCCAAATGAGGCGCGGAACACGTCCATAATCTCACCGAGCGTCGCATATGCTTTGACCGCTTCAATAATTGCAGGCATCGTGTTCTCAGTTCCATCACAGACACGTCGCAAGTTGTCCAACGTACGCTTGACCTCTGACGAGTCGCGCTCACTGCGCACACGTTTGAGACGCTCGATCTGGGCGCGTTCGCCTTCGCGGTCAACGTAAAGTGTTGGCACCTTGATATCTTCATTTACAATGTAGTCGTTGACGCCGACAATCGTGCGCTTGTGTGTGTCGATCTCTTGCTGATAGCGGTACGCTGATTCTGCGATTTCGCGTTGGAAGAAGCCATTTTGAATACATGCTAGCACCCCACCCAGCGCATCGATGCGATTTAGGTAATCAGTTGCTACCCGTTCCGTTTCGTCGGTCAGTGCCTCGATAAAGTACGATCCGCCCAATGGGTCAACGGTATTGGTGACGCCACTTTCGCTCGCGATAATCTGCTGTGTACGTAGGGCGATCAGCACTGCGCGTTCTGTTGGGAGCGCAAGAGCCTCATCGAGCGAGTTCGTGTGCAGCGAGTTTGTACCGCCTAACGCTGCCGCAAGTGCTTGGATAGAGGTACGCACAATATTATTTTCGGCCTGTTGTGCCGTGAGCGAGACGCCAGCCGTTTGTGCGTGACAACGCATCATCCATGAACGTGGGTCCTTTGCTCCATAGCGTTCGCGCATGAGCTTCGCCCACAAACGCCGACCCGCGCGGAACTTGGCAATCTCCTCAAAGAAATCGTTGTGCACATCAAAGAAAAATGAGAGGCGTGGTGCGAACTCGTCAATCTTGAGACCGCGCTCTAACGCTGCATCCACATAGGCAAGTCCGTCAGCGATGGTAAACGCGAGTTCTTGTATCGCTGTTGCGCCAGCTTCACGAATATGATAGCCACTAATACTAATGGTATTCCAGCGCGGCATATGACGTGTGCCAAACTCAATAGTATCTGTGACAAGGCGTAGTGATGGCTCTGGTGGAAAGAGAAATTCTTTTTGCGCACTATATTCCTTCAGTATGTCATTTTGAAGTGTGCCACCGAGTGACGCCATTGGAAAGCCACGTTTCTCCGCATTGACAATGTACATGGCCCAGATGACTGAAGCAGGACTGTTGATGGTCATCGACGTGGTGATCTTGTCCAATGGCAGGTCTGCAAATAATATCTCTACATCCGCAAGCGAAGAGACGGCAACACCACATTTGCCAAATTCACCAGCCGCCGTTGGATGATCGGTATCGTAGCCATAGAGTGTCGCCATATCAAAAGCTGTCGAAAGCCCTGTCTGTCCCTGCTTCAACAGGTATTTGAAACGGGCGTTGGTGTCCTCGGCGGTGCCGTAGCCAGCGAACATGCGCATCGTCCACGGCTTTGCGCGATACATTGTGGGTTGCACGCCGCGTGTGTAAGGATACTCACCAGGGAGTCCAAGATCACGCGTGTAGTCAAGTGAGGCATTATCTTGTGGCATATACAGACGATTAATGGGAACGCTGGACGTGGTCATCAGGTTATCGCGTTCCGGCATGCGCTCCTGGGCCTTCTTAACCATCGTGTCTTCCCACTGCGTGCGTTGAGTTGTAAGACGTACTAGCTCGGCTGTATCAAAAAGCGTGCCTTGTTCGACAACAGGCTGCATTGACTCTGTCGGTTTCTGCTCAATCATGACGAAGAATTCTCCTCACTGGGTACAAGGCAAGAAAGAAGTGTATAGCTTCTGTATTGACCCTCTTTATAGTACATTTTGTATTAGAGGTATTGTAACATATTGTACTGGAGGAGTATGGGATGGTTACTCTTTCTCTTGTTGAGCTCTTTGATCTTCATTACTCCATGCCTGAAACGTCTGACGTAGCATCTACTTAACCAGTGTTGCCCCCGATGTAATAGTTGTCGCCGCACGCCTGTCACGCAGATGTTGCGGCACACTCACCACGATAATGTCTGGACGGAAGAGTAAGGCCGCCTTCAAGCGGAACGCAACCTGATTGTGTAGGAAATACTCCCACCAGTGTAGAACCACGAACTCAGGTAGAATCACGGTCAGCGTATCATCTGGATGACGTTGATGAACCGTGTCGATATACGCAAGTATCGGACGAACAAGCGCACGATATGGCGACTCAATGGTGAGCAGATGTGTTTCTTCATAATCTGAAAAGTGTTTTTGCCAGGTATCCCAGCCAGCTCGTACCTTGTTCGCTTCGTCCTCACTCGTGCTGACATGCACTGCTGTCACATGTGGTGAAATGGAACGTGCATAGGCGAGACTTTGCTTCGCGGCACGGTCCAATCTATCAATAGGTACGATGATGCGGTGATGAATGTCGCCTGGATTAATTGGAATATCAGAGGTGCGTTCACGTGCAACATGCTCATAGTGCTTATTGATGCTAAGAAACATGAACACCAGGAGTGGAATGAGCAAGACGACAACCCACGCTCCTTCAAGAAATTTGGTGACAGAGATGACCGTAGCAACCACAAGTGTAGCAAATGCACCGGTGCCGTTGATAATCAAACTGCGTAACCACCCCTTGTCTTCTTTACGCAAACGCCACCAATGTATAACCATGCCACTCTGTGAAAGCGTAAATGATATAAAGACACCTACCGCGAACAGATTGATCAGTTTATCTGTGCTGCCCTGGAAGACAATAAGTAAGAGACCAGCCAGAACAGCCAGCACAATAATGCCAACCGAAAATGCGAGACGGTCGCCCCTAAATGCGAATTGGCTGGGTATAAAACGATCACGTGCCAGCAGTGAGGCAAGGCGCGGAAAGTCAGAGTAACTCGTCTCGGCTGAAAGCGTAAGAATACCGAGCGTTGCAAATGTGAACACCGGATACATGAAACTGAGAGGCCCCGAAAAGACGAGCTTGGAGATTTGATCAATCACGGTTGGCGCACCTGTTTTACTGGCCTCAACCGCATACGTCATGACCAGCAGCGTGATACCCAGGAAGAGTGTGCCAAGAATCGTTGCCATCCATGTCAAGGTAATCGAGGCGTTACGTTCGTGGACTCTGTTTGCATGCTTTATCCTCATCAAGAAATATCGTCTTTCCCTTTACTATACGTTGTTGAATGAAAATAAGCTACAGTTTTGAACAGATGAAAATCTCGCGTCTACCTGCGTACAAATGGGATGACATAGAGTACCATAAACGTGAAGAAGGCACCGTTGGCGAGAATCGTTGCGAGGTGAAAGACTTCGTGAAAACTGAAGACACGCGACCACAGCGTGGGCTTGCGTAAAGCATACGCAACAGCACCAAGCGTGTACAGAATACCGGCCAGCAGAAGCAGTAACATACCACTGACGCCCACTCGCGCAACAAGTTCAGGCAACGCAGCAATAACAACCCAACCCATTACCACATAGAGCGCCGCCGTTATCCAGCGCGGCAGATGTACTGCTGGTGCCGCGGTTGCAACACCTACTATAGCAAGCACCCAGATAAGCACAAGAATACTTACGCGCCATCCACCCGTCATAACGTTGAATACAATAGGCGTGTACGTTCCTGCAATAAGCACAAAGATATTGGCATGGTCGATCCGGCGCATGAACACGCGATGAGGCACCGACCATGTACCAATGTGATAGAACGCGCTCCAACCAAAGAGCAGAATAGAGCTACACCCATAAATGAGCAGCGAGAGTTGCTTGGGAACATCGCCCACTGTCAGTACGAGCAAAAGAATTGTTCCGACAATGGCGAACACCGCCGCGAATGCGTGAAGGTAACCACGTAGCAGTGGCTTGACAATTGCAGCAGACTGCTCACTTACAAGGGGTTTGCTCATACTTCTTATAGCCTGGTCTTTTCTCTATATTTGTTTATACCAAGACCTCTTCAGGTTCAGCAAGCTGGTAAAGTTGCTCTACCGTCTGAGTACGCGCGCGTCGAATACGCTCAACACGCTTGGTGAACTGCATCATTGCGTAATTCATATCTTCTTCCGCGTTCAAGCCAAATGCAGGTTCCTCGCTCTCTACTGGCGGCACAGCATCCTCGGGAGAAGTATAGGATTCTTGTACAATACCCATTGCTAACGGCAATAGTTCGTTCATGCGTTGCTCTACCACGTCCCACAAAGACTCATCCTGTGCCACGAGACGCGAAATTAGAAACACACCATATGCGATATGACGCGACTCATCACGTTTCAAATAGCCAATGCCTTGTTTGAGGCCAGGCAGAATGTTGCCTCGATCAAGCATATTGAAGTAGCCGTGGTAGCCGGTTTCCGCTAACACGCCTTCGACAATCATGTTGTAGGTAACCGAGGCCACAATTTGTGCTTTCGGTGAAGAATCTTGGAGGAGCATATACATCGTCTTGGGCAGTTCTTCGTAGAAGAGTTTGCGATAACTCGGTCCGTGATAGCGGCTCAAATCGCTGTTGTCATGTGCGACTTCATCCAGGAAGCGACGGAAGAATTCTGTATGCTTTGCCTCCTCCCATAAGAAGGTCGTTAAAAACATTTCTTCTTCGATGCGTCCCTCGCGTGCTACCGCCATCATTAATGGAAGCAGGTCGAGTGTCACGCTCTCTTCTCCTGATGCAAAGAGTGCTGTTGTGCCAAGTAGAGAGTCTTTTTCCAACTGTGTACATTTTTGCCAGTCGAGAATATCTTGTGTGAAATCAATACTGCGTGGATCCCACACGCCCAAACGCTTCGCCTTGTGGTAAAGACGCATGGGGAGAATATCGTGTCTTAAACCTGTTGTACTAGTGGTTACAAACGAGGTATGTGCTATGGAGTTCGTCGTGTGCTTCTCGGAGAGAGATGTCATTAGGAGCTCTGTCTTTCTCTGACAATACGTGTCAGCAGATACAATAGAAAAAAAATACTTGCTACTAACATACTTGCTTCTGCATGTATTTTAGCGCATAGTCGATCTCTTTGCATACCTCTCTCTCCGCTTCCGTCTCTGACGCAATCCGCAACGCTTGTATCGCCTCTTGGCTGCCTAATCGTCCCAATGCCCATGCTGCATGGCCGCGAATTAATGCTTCATCGTCGTGCAACGCGCCAATCAATGCTGGTACAGCACGCTGATCCCCACAATTCCCTAAAGCAACACACACATTTCGTAGCAGTCCACGCCGCTTTGTACGCTTAATTGGGCTACGACGAAAGCGTTCGCGGAATTGTTCCTCTGTCAATGCAAGCAGAGGTATTAGTTCAGGACTTCCCCCCACTGCTTGCCGTGGTTGAAACATAACTTGATGCTGAAATTGCGTTCCGTTCCGTAGACCTAATCGCTTTTCAGCAACTTTGTTTACTGGACATACCTCCTGACAGATGTCGCAACCAAAGATAAGATTACCCATTAAGGGACGCAATTCCAAAGGAATGCTACCCCGTAACTCAATCGTGAGAAACGAGATACAGCGCGGTGCATCTAACTCGTATGCATTTGGAAGTGCCTTTGTAGGACAGGCATGCAAGCAGAGCTCACAACTACCACAGTTTGCTTTGAGTGGTGTATCAGCATCCAACGGCAGATTCGTGACAATTTCTGCTAGAAAGACCCATGACCCCCAGCCCTTTGTCAGAATGTTTGTGTTCTTGCCATACCAGCCAAGCCCCGCACGTTGTGCAACGGCACGATCAACCATACGGCCTGTATCGACAAACAGCCGCGTTTCGACAGCATCGCCTATTTCGTCGCGTGCATATGCGCGTAACCATTCCGTGAACTGGTACAGTTTCGGCTTGATGATATCATGATAGTCATCGCCCCACGCATAGCGCGAGATCCGCCCACGGGGAGTATCTTCTTCTCCCTCCTCTGCTTGCATGTCAGGCACAAGATAGGTCATTGCCAGGGAGATAATAGAACGTGCCTCCGGTAACAACGCATCAGGATGGCAGGAGACATCAGCACGCTCCGCCGTAAACCATGGCAAACCATCCATGAGCCCTTGTGCAATGCGTTCTTTGATGATACGCTCGGCTTCTGGAAAATCGTCCGCAGTGGTGACGCGTGCGATATCGAAGCCGAGCGAGTAGGCGTATTCTTTAATCGTGAGTGTATTGAGCATTTTTGTGAATTCGTTTTTGCTAATTCGTTATGTCTCGCCGTAAACTAATGAATATCGACAAACCAATAAACAAAGCAAGGTAGACTAAGAGTACAAGCAGTGCATGTACGTCAGACAATGCATTAGGACCAGTGCCCATGAAGTACTGACTCTGATTTTGTAACAAGGCCCCAATATTGTTGCCAATAAAGTAGTCAGGTACTGCCTTTAAGAAATCGCCAAAGGGACCCTTAATAAGAAGTGCAACGAGACCTAGCACTCCTGTCAACACATTTTCAAGTACCCACCAGACGAGCGCACCCGCGACTCCCGCCGCCGTTGCACGTCCTGCTGTCGCCAGAAAGAGCGCAAGCATGGTGTACACAAACAAGCCAAACATAGAGATAAGCGCGTACAGTAGCATATGACTAAGATTACCATTGCTCAAAAAATCCGTACTTGTTGCAACTCCCGAAAGTAGATTGAGCAACGCACCTACGACCAAGCCTATCAGCACGATAAAGACAAAGCCAACAACCGTGCAGATAAGAATTGCCCCCACCTTTGATAATAGGTATTGTACACGTGTTGGTCCACGCGTGGACATCAAGCGCACCGTCCCCACACTATACTCCCCACCTACAATTGTACCAGCAATAATAATCAGCAAGACAAGCCCTACTATCTGCATGACCTGCACAGCAGCATATAAAGAAAGGGGAAGACGTAGCGGTGACGAAGTGCCACGCAACTGCTCTTGTCTACTCTGCTCCGCCTGTGCCTGTTCCGCCTGTGTAGGAGGATGGTTGAGGCAGGGACGTCCATTAGGGTTTGATGGTCCTTGTGGGTTATTAATTGCTGAGCATTGCGGCGGCAAGTAGCTCGATGTTGGTGCGTTCAGCGTGTAAATCTCGCCAATCGAGAGAATCAAAAAGACGAGCAGCATAAGCGAAACACCGATGATGCCAAGCACCTTTGACATGGCTCGGCGACGCAGTTTGTATAGCTCGACACCGACTAAACGCACCAGGACACTCAAGAAATCGAGCCGACCCATAACAACCGTATCTGTACGAGCTTGTGCAGGCATTGGTGTTGGCTGCTCTGGTGTTGTTGGAAATGTGCTCATCGTGTGCCTCGCTTTCCACCGCTAGGAAGCTCAGAACCAGGTACAGGAGGATACTGCATCGGTGGTGCATCAGCTAATGCTGCCATCCCAACACGCGGTCCCTGCCCCGGTTGAGCGGCTTGTCCTGTAAGTTGTAAGAAAACCTCCTCCAGACTGCCTTCGCGTGGATGCAATTCTGCCGCAAAGAGGTTCTGGCGCGCAAGTAGTGCGTTAATCTCAGCAGAGCGTACAATAGGAGCGTCTATGAGCAGGAGCGTTTGGTTTTGACGATTGTGCTCAACACGAACCTGCGTGATCCAGTCGGCTCCCTGCACCTGCGCCTGTTGCAAAACGTGCTGCGCGTAGAGCGTCTCATCTTCTCTATTCAAACGTACCTCAACCTGCTCACTCGTGCGCATCAATTCGCTCACATCGCCTTGTTTTACTAGATTGCCCTTTTGTAGAATAGCAACACGATTACATACTTGTTGTATTTCATAGAGAATATGGCTTGAGATGAATATGGTTTTACCCAACGATGACAAGCGTTGAATAAGTTGACGAATTTCAAAAACTCCTGCCGGGTCAAGTCCATTGGTCGGTTCATCAAGCAGTACAAGCTCTGGATCGGTGAGCAGCGCCGCTGCGATGCCCAGGCGTTGTTTCATACCAAGCGAATATTTGCGATAGGCCAGCTTTTCATAGATCCGTAGTTCGACAATTTCAAGTACTTCGGCAAGACGCCGATCATTAGCAGGACCAGAGACCATGCCCGAAGCTGCAGCAATCACGCGCAGATTGTCGAGGCCAGACAGATAGGGATAGAAAATGGGCATTTCCACAATGGCCCCGATACGTTGTAAAATAGCAGGGAGTTGGTACGCATTATCCATACCAAACATTATCGCTCGTCCTGCCGTTGGGCGAATCAAGCCAAGTAACATACGAATAGTTGTTGTTTTACCGGAGCCGTTCGGCCCAAGAAAGCCAAACACGTCACCGCGCATCACTTGTAGATGCAGGTCATTGACCGCGACTAGGTTCCCAAAGACTTTTGTCAATCGACTCGTACTGATGATTGTGTTACCATCATACTGAGGAGAGTTATCGTCCACTACGATCTCCTTTTTTACAAGAATAAATCTTTTTGTGTTCGTTCCTACGCGATATACGTTTCACGTATGGAAGAGTTGCGATACATATCAATGGTAGGCCCCTACCGTCTACCTAGGCTTCTGTTCAACGTCATCATCGTTTCTACAACAAAGGAGTGCAGTGAATGCAGCAAGACCCCTACAATACTCATCCCTATGACTCCCAGAGTTATGATTCCCCTGCTTTACCTTATATCCCATATGCGTCGCCTATAGAAAATACATCTCACTCTTATAACGCATCAGAAAGTGTATCATCCAGTGCTGTGTATTCACCCCTAGTCTACGAAAGCACTCCTTTACACACACAGACTCCTGCAACAAATCCACAACCAGGAATTTCCGTGCCTCTGCCTGAGCCGCTTGTCGCCTCTGTTCCACGCAAGCGAAAACGGCCACTTTGGGTTCCAATAGGCGTCTTCATTCTTATCACGCTTGTTGTCGCAACTTCAACATTCGCGCTTGCATCATATCTCAATCGGTCTACTCCCACAAAAACGCTTGATACGTTCTGCACTGCCTTACAGGATGGCAAGTATCAGACCGCATATGACCAATTTACTCCAACAATGCAAATGAACTTCACAGAAAACCAATTTGCAATGCTTCTCTCAAGCGATAGTGTTGCCACCTGCAAGCATGGAAATGCAAGCGAGAATGGCACAAGCACAACAACCGATCTGCATCTCTTGCATAAAAAATCAAAAGGAACAAACAATGATAAGGTCATTTTAACAAAAGATAACCAAAGCCAATGGAAGATTAACGACATACATAAAGCGTAACACGAATAATCCAATGAGATAATAGACAACTTTCTGCTCTCATGATACACTCATGCAAGCCGAAGTGTGTTAGTTTGGAGGAAGCGCTTATGGAAGCAGCACTAAATGGTCCTTTTGGGCGTGTTGCTCTCTCGTCAGATGTTCTGACGATTGGGCGACAACCGAGTAATAAGCTGGTTATCAGTGACTCGAAGGCATCGTCACGACATGCAGAGATTCGTCTCGAAGAGAACGTATATAGGATTACCGATCTGGGTAGTACAAATGGCACCTTTGTGAATGAGCAGCAGCTTCGTCCTAACGAGCCGCGTCAACTAAACACGGGTGATAATGTACGTGTTGGTGATACTCGTTTTAGCTATGAGTCGAATGCAACTCCACAAATGGACCCAACGATGTTTGTTGAGAAAGCAAGTGGTGCCGTCCCAGGCTATGATCCCACTGTTGCAGTGCCGCCTCCTGCACCATCGGCAAATACGGCTTATGGTTCCCCACAGCAAAACAATCAACCCTACCCACAAAATTCACAACCAGCCTATGGACAGCCAGCAGCGTATCCACCGCCTCCTGCACAAGCTTATGGGCAACCAGGAGCAGCGTATCCGCCGCCACCTGCCTATGGACAACAACCTGCAGCACCTCCATATGGCTACCCGCCCGCTGTACCACCCAAAAGGAGCAATCGAACATTATTCATTATACTTGGCTCAGTCGTTGGTGGCATCATCCTTCTTTGTATACTCTTAAGTATCATTGTCTATGCAACTCGCTCGACGCCCGAGAAAACCTTGACCGCTTATTGTAATGGCATCAAGGGTGGTGATTATCAAACTGCCTATAATCAACTTTCGCAACACGCTCAGAGTGTGGAGTCGGAGGCTCAATTTGCAGCAGCGTTCACTGCTACTAATGTAAAGATTACTAACTGTAGTGTAAGCAATACGAGTGATAATGGCTCATTAGGCAATGGTTCAGTCACATTCATAACAAACGTTGGTGCTAGTGGCACAGATGATTACCAACTTATTCAAGAAAGTGGTGTATGGAAAATTAATAGCGGGACAATTAGGAAGTAAAAGAGGATTGCTGGGCTGGAATATAACATCACAGCCCAGCAAACACCGAATCTAGGTCAAAGCATAGGTATCTGTACTCCCATTTCTTCTGCACACGCTATCGCCTCATCGTAGCCAGCATCAACATGGCGCATGACGCCCGTTCCTGGGTCGTTTGTGAGTACTCGTTTGAGACGTTCAGCGGCTTCCGGTGTCCCATCTGCAACAATGACCTGTCCAGCATGTATCGAGTAGCCAATGCCAACTCCACCACCATGATGCAGCGAAACCCACGTTGCGCCAGAGGCTGTATTGAGAAGCGCATTGAGAAGAGGCCAATCTGCAATAGCATCACTGCCATCTTTCATGGCCTCAGTTTCGCGATATGGCGAAGCTACTGAACCACTATCAAGGTGATCGCGTCCTATTACAATAGGAGCTTTGACAATACCCTTTGCAACTAACTCGTTGAAAGCCAGCCCTGCCTTATCGCGCTGACCGTAGCCAAGCCAGCAGATGCGTGCAGGTAGTCCTTGAAAAGAGATTTTTTGGCGTGCAAGTGTCATCCAACGCTGGAGCGCAACATCTTCTGGAAAGAGTTCAAGCATCGCCTCATCAGTACGGTAAATATCTTCCGGGTCGCCAGAAAGCGCGACCCAACGGAACGGACCTTTACCACGACAGAAGAGTGGTCGAATGTAAGCGGGTACAAAACCAGGAAAGTCGAGCGCGTGTGTCTCACCAGCCGCAAGCGCTTGACCACGTAAATTATTTCCATAATCAAAGACGATTGCCCCCTGTTCCTGCATCGCTAACATCGCACGCACATGAGTCACCATTGAGTCCGTCGAACGCTGTACATACTCTTGCGGATTCTGTGTGCGTAACACATCAGCTTCGGCAGGTGACAGGCCAGCAGGAGTATAGCCATTTAAAGCATCATGTGCTGATGTCTGATCTGTTACCATGTCTGGGATAATGCCACGCCGTACTAATTCTGGATACACCTCGGCTGCATTGCCAATCAGACCAATCGAAAGTGGCTGGCCTTGCTCACGTGCCTCACGTACCTGATGCACTGCTTCATCAAGCGTACTCGCCATCTCATCACAGTAGCCCGTATCCAGGCGACGTTGAATATGGCTTGGGTCAACCTCGACCGCCAGACACACGCCCTCGTTCATTGTCACTGCAAGTGGTTGTGCACCACCCATACCGCCAAGTCCAGCCGTCAACACAAATTTCCCTTTGAGTGACCCTCCATAATGAATGCGCGCCGCCTCTGCAAATGTTTCATACGTACCCTGCACAATACCTTGTGAGCCAATATAAATCCAGGAACCAGCCGTCATCTGTCCATACATCGTAAGACCAAGGGCTTCAAGGCGGCGAAATTCATCCCACGTTCCCCAGTGTGGCACAAGATTCGAGTTTGCAATCAAGACACGTGGTGCATTGGCATGCGTGCGAAAAATACCAACAGGTTTGCCCGACTGCACTAACAATGTCTCATCGTTTTCCAGGTCTTGTAATGAACGTACAATCGCGTCGAAGGCCGCCCAGGAACGTGCCGCCCGTCCAGAGCCACCATACACCACAAGCTCGTCAGGTCGCTCAGCTACATCAGGGTCCAGATTGTTCATGAGCATGCGTAATGCAGCCTCTTGTTGCCAACCTTTACAAGAGAGTGTTGTCCCTCGTGGAGCGCGAACAGGACGTGGACCTGAAAGGGCTACGTTTTCGTTCTGTGCCATTTGATGATGTTCCTTTCCTCATCGCTAAAACGTACTTATCAAATAAAGATAGTATCAGAAATTCGCTTTTTGTGTGTATCAGACGAAGAGATTAGTGTGCGCCATTCTCTTGAACTTATGCGGCGCGCGTGCGAGGACTGTAATGGAGCGCTTATCTTAGAGGCTGCACGTGCGGATGGTGACATTGTGAGTGCGCGTAAGGCAATGCCTGGTATACACTAAGCGCACAGGGGCATTCTGCACATCCAGGTGTCGAGCTGAAAAAAGGCCGCAATGCCATCCTGGAAATAGCTCACCAGACACTACAACTGGCAAGTATCAACGGATGGCGTGAGGATATTTCTATCACCAAGGCTACTTTGAGCGTAATTTCAAAAAAACTTTACCAAACATATAGTAGTCATTAACGAGAAGGCTGTTCCCTTCTTGGATTGCGACGCCGATAATCTTGCGCTCCATCCATAACAACGCTGTGGACAAGGCTTACATCACTTAGGCGTGAAAGCACACGATCATCAACGCTTCCCAACCCTCCCTTATTTGCAGTTATAACAGTAGGATACTGGGAATTATAACGATAGTTCAGTAACTGAAACAACTTCTCGTTTGCCCAAGGAGAACTTTGATGCGAGCCCAAATCATCCAAAACGAGTAACTCTGCCTCTCGCATTTTTGCAAAAAGCTGATCGTATCCCTCTGAAGCCGTTGGTGCAAATGCTGAACGAAGATGAGCAAGCAAATCGGGTACTACTGCAAAGAGTACAACTGAACCACTATCAAGACACTTGTTAGCAATAGCAGCGGCTAAATGTGTTTTGCCACACCCGTTTGGTCCAACAAGGAGTAACCACCCATAGGGGTCTTGAGCATAGTCTTGCGCGACTTCAAATCCTTCTTGAACCGTAGGGTGCATTCCAGGGAAATGAGTGCTAAAGTTCGTAAGACTTTTCGTCCGAAAGGCACTTAAATCTGATAGCTCAAGTAACTGCTGGCGTCTCTTCTCTTTCTTTTCGGCCTCTTTGCACTCACAGGCAATGGGTTTACCAAAGTTTGGATGACCAAATGGCACGTTAGCCCGTAAGTATCCTGCTCCTCTGCAGCGTGGGCAAGCACTTTTCATGGGTGCCAGAGGCATTACCTCTGGCAGCGGTGCAGACGAATATGGCAGGACAGTTTGCTCACGTACCTGTGCCTTTTGCGGTACAATTTGACGCAACGGTCTTTGCTGCATCTGTTGTTGCACTTGCTGCCCTTGTATCATAGTCCGCTCACGGCCTACCGCAGGTATCACATGCGTCTCAAGTGGTTGTGTTGTGCGGTGTTGCCGCACCTCTTGCACGCGTGTAGACGGTGTTGGTGGCTGAACCTGTTGTGCATCACGCAGACTACGTGTCCCATATCCCTGTGTTCCTGTGTTTGATGACTGGCGTGAAAGCTCGCGCGTTACCTGTGGATGTTGGAGGTAGGCTTGCCCATAATCGTTTCTTGGCGAAGTCGGCGCAGCCCCTCTTGGACGCATTTGGACCCCTGGTGCAGGACGCTGATAGATCACGACCTCGCTTTCGCCCTCTTCCCAATCCCCGTACTGCATCCCTGTATCTTCGTCCTCTTCCCCTTCCCAATCCGCCACGACATCTGCCTGCACTACTGGCGAGAGTGCGTACCCATCTGCATGATGATAGACATGTATGGGTCGTGTTTGAAGCGGATGAACAATTGGCTGCTCTTGCGCAACGTGTCGTTCTGAATGTTGCGGTTGATAAGCCGTTGGGCGGTTCGCAGCAGGACGTTGTGGCTGACTAGCTTGCTGCTGAAGACGTGCGGATGTTGGACGGGCAACAGATGGAGGTCCGTAAGAACGCTCCTCATAACTTGTTGGCTCCTGCTGAATACGGTTAGAAGGCGTTGACTGGCTCTGCTGCACATATGGACGTTGCTGACCCTGACGCGCGTTCTGCTCGCGTAGTTGTGGACGCGAGGCTGGACGCATGCTTGTCTGCTGGCCTTGCTGTGCTTGAAATGGTCGCTGCGCCTGCTGTGCTTGAGGCTGTTGCTGTGACGACCGTTGTTCTGAATTGTGTTGGCGTCGCTGCGCCGTCCTGCCCATAATATCATTCAGGCGTTCCATGATTGCCTGCCTTCCGTTTCCCAACGCCGTAAAATGGCGCGAATATAACTCCATTTTCGTTTGTTCTGTTGCACCGCTTCGCGGAATGCCGCTTCAATCCATTCTGCTGGATAGTGATCTGCCGCGTCTTTCAGTTCTTCAGCGATCAACGGAGAGAGTAGACTGATATTTTGCTCATATAATACAAAAATATTAGGACGTTCTATCTGCACCTGAATATTTTGCGCATGTCGTGCTATATGCTCTTGACTACTAGTATACGCTTTTCCTACCTGTGAATCTAGAGTTTCTAGGCTTTCCTGACTATTCTCCTGTTCATCTTGCTCCTCCACTGGATGAAGTAAGCGAACAGGAATCATCTCACCTCCCTGCAATTCTGCGACGACTTTGCGACTACGGGCCGTATTAAAGAAATACCATACAATACTTTCGGCTCCATCTCTGCCCTCGCTCATTAATTTCAAATGTATACGTAACAGAGTGCCACGTGCCACCGCCTGATCTAACCCCTGACGCAGTCGCTCTTCTGCTGGACGTGGATCGCCCCGGCGTCTCAAACTACGTAGTAAGGTAGCATCGGAAAGCAATTCACGATCACTTGTACAACGCGGATTGCCCTGTTTTTGTGCTAGGAGCCAGAAGAGGTGTAGTGTAATTTTTAATTCGGCACTATCCTCGATCTCCGGTAGCACTTGCGTAAAGAATATCTCCGGTATCGGCACAAACGGGTTTTTCTTGCCCGAAGGAAAGCCCGTGAAAGAAGACATATCAGCATGAATATTATTTATATTGTTCATAGGTGTCCACCCCCTATTATTCTGTTGGTGGTGAGACTTCCAGATCACGGAAGCGTGTCTGGCTGGCCTGGAAAAAGAGACTGACCTCGCCAACTGGTCCATTACGATGCTTGGCGATAATGATATCTGCGATGTTCTTGCGTTCCGACTCTGGATTGTACACGTCATCTCTATAAATGAACATGACAATATCCGAGTCTTGCTCTATGCTATTATGCGAAATAACGTTATTAGCAACAAAACTATGATGTTCTTCTACCGTCAAGTCGTAAACGTCTTCCTTGCCATCAGGCTCTATTGAGAGAATTTCGTCCCAGTACACATCACTACGTGCCAATGCTGTATCTGCAACAACTTCAGCAAGCGTAGGATCGTTTGTTGTGTATTGCATAGCATGTTTAGGTAAAGTGCAACCATCACCAAGCAAGTGTCCAAGTAAAGCTAGCTCGTCGTTGCTCATTGTTGCTTGCGTTGGTCCTGGCAAGATGCGTGGTAAAGCTATTCGCTCATCCTTTGTAAGCTCATCGAGCCGCCTCCATCCGTATATTGTCAAAAACTTATGATTTCCTGTTGCTCGAATAGTACGTCCCAAGCGCGTCTTCATTTTATACACTAGCTTAATCCCAGTAGCGAAGGCATTTGTCACTGGTCTTGGTTCGAGTTGCCATGTTACTTCGTTTAGTGCCAATACACGAAATCCACTCTTCCCTACTAGCTGCTCAATCGGTCGGTAAACACCCTCATCTGGTAAATAGACAGGTGTATCGCCCGTAAGACAGCCACTCTCTCTTAGATCTGAAAGTTGCGGGATCTTAGACGACCTACTTTCCACTGCACGCGATAACTGTGCCAATGCCAGCACCGGTACATTGATCTCACGCGCCAACCCTTTGAGATTACGGCTGATCTCAGATATTTCTTGCTCACGGTTCTTATTGCGTGCTCCCCCAGACGTTGATTGCATAAGCTGCAGGTAGTCAACGATAATCAGGTCAACACCATGCTCCGCTTGTAACCGTCGCGCTTTACTTCGCATTTCCATCGTAGAGATACCAGCCGTGTCGTCAATCCAGATGCTCGTCTCTGATAGTGTTCCCATTGCATAAATGATGCGTTCCCACTCGTCATCCTCAATCCAACCTGTACGTAACCTCTGTTGATCAATACCTGCATCCATCGAGAGGAAACGCTGCACCAACTGCTCTTTACTCATCTCAAGACTGAACACCGCAATAGACTGCTTGTGCTTAATCGCTGAATTATGCGCCAGACTCAGAGCAAACGACGTATTATGCACAAACACATCCTGCGCCACAAAGTTTGCACCATCAGGTACTGTCAGGTCATAAACTTGATGTTCCCCAATAGCCTCGATAGCTACAATCTCATCCCAATAGATATCTGGACTAGCAACAAAGCGTAACGTTAGACTATCAAGTGCGTCTGCAAACGCTGAAAGGCGAGTACGAGAAATACTTTGGTTTGTATGAGCATGATAACCTGCATGTCTACCCTGCTTCGTTGTCTGTCCACTTACATAAGCCAGGCGTGACAATGACAGGCTTAACTGTCGAGCATCAGCACGTATAATTTGCCATACCTCTTTAGGCGTGTGTCCATAGTTTCCACCTCTTGAGGTTATCACATGCTCATACTCTGCAAAACGCGTTGTCTTCTCGCCAATCCAACCAATCTCACGTTGATATCTTTGTACACTTTCAGGTGAGGTAATTTCAACGCGCCACGCGTTATTCCCCTTACGACAATATTTTGAAATAATGCCGAAACGAGTAAATGCGTGGTTTACATCCGCTGCTAACTGTTGTGATGCTATCGTGAATTCTATGATTGGTACACCTTTGAACGAGTAAATACAACCATCACAACTCATTAGCACACGTAAGAACGCCGCGAGATAGCGACGACTCCATGTCCATACACAAGCGGGAAAGAATTTATCTTTCGCTAGCTTGCCCATTAGTCCCAATTCTCTTAACCATTGAGTAACGGGATTTGCTGGAAGTATAGCTACACCTCGTTGTGTATATGCATTTTTTTGTTGTGCAACGATATATGTAATTCGCTCTTGTCTCATATTGCATGTAGGGAAACGTGTCGCAATAATTGACTTGAAATCATTGACGATGATAGGGTCTGTATTGGTAAATGCTGGTGAGGTTCCTGTGAGTCCACCTTCTGCAAGAAAGTATGCGAGCAATCGTACTTTATCTAACGGCAAACTTTCGTCATTGCCAAAGACAGGAACACAAGCGGGTACGCCAATCCGTTGCCCTACGCTCAAATCATGGAGTGGTTTCCATCCTTGAACCGTGAGAAAGGGGTGATGTCCTGTGACTTCTACCATTCTGCCCAAACGCGTTTGCACACGAAAGCAAGGCTGTATGCCACTATCCACCCAATGCGATATTACTGCTGAGCGTACTTTACCCTCGTCTGAAATACTCAGCACTTGCGGTATTTGACGCTTTACATACTCCTCAATTGTGAGACGTTCCCCTGTTAAAGGATCATCAATTAACGTCCATGCAGTCAGGCACTTTCCCATCGCCGGTCTGGCTGCTAAAATAACTAAATCGGAGCGCTGTAGCCCTCCAGTGAGGCGGTCAAGGTCGGCAAAACCCGTAGGCACTCCAACGATGGAGCCACGCCGATCATGCAATTGGTCCAGCTTCGACATGTAGTCAGATAGAATGTCGCGCAGGGGCGAGAAATCAGCGTGTGCATGGCGTTGGCTGATGTTAAAAATAAGTTGCTCAGCTCTTTCGAGTGCGACATCGGCATCGCTCTCTTGATACGCTGTTGCCGCGATTTCCCCTGCTGCATGAATCAGGCGACGCAAAATAGCAGTACGCTCAACAATACGTCCGTAGTATTCGACGTTGCCGCTTGTCGGCACCTGATTGATGAGCGAAGTCACATAGCTTGGACCACCCACACCCTCTAGCTTGCCACGACTCTCTAGCTCATCACAAATGGTGATAAAGTCGGCTGGCTGCTGCTGCTCATACAGTTGAATGATAACCTCATAAATGGTGCGGTGAGCATCACGGTAAAAGTCCTCTGCAACGAGAAAGTCCGCTACCTGGACTATCGCCTCCGGGTCGATGATGATACTGCCGAGTACGCCACTCTCAGCTTCAATATTTTGTGGTAACAGCTTTTCCACGTCTTAAGCTCTCCATCTACAAGTCCATGAGTTACTACATATAAGTACATCGTTTGATTGTTGTTTATGCGATAATTTTGACAATAGCATAGCTAGGTTCAATGAATAAACGCTACGGATATCAGAAAACCGAGAACATATGTACGTGCGTCAGCTCATTAGCGTGCATTATAGCACTTCATTGGCACATATGTTCGACATAGAGGCACGTAAAGCATATCTTTTTATTCAAACTGCTCACAATTCTAGCTCGTCTATCCTCGCTTAGGCAGTCAAAAGGGAATAGCATACTACGGCTTCAATTTGTGTGTTGCTCTCTCCACTCTCGCGTGTTCACAAAGTGTAGACTAAAATGCTCCGTAAATCAACCACCACCTAATTTGGGGTAATGTGGATATGTGGATATGTTCGGATGGTTGTTGAGCGTGAGGAGCTAGTATAGGTGACATAACTCCGACTTATCCCCACTTATCCACTGGAATAGGACAGTTATCCCTACTTATCCACAATGTTATCCACGTACTTATCCACGAAAATTGGTCCCAAATTGGAGAAAAAAGGGCTATCATTATGGTTCCATACACTATCTCTTAGGGACTTGACCCAAGCAGATGAGAACGTTATTATAGCGTACATACATACACGGGGTGGACGTGAGTCATACATAGTACCGTGTAACGAAGAAGGAGCATCTGCAACAATTCCATGCCAAAAACGACAAAACGAGCCGCTACCAAGCGTGCGGCACAAATAGCGAAGGCTCACGCCACCCAGCTGCCAAAACTGGAGGTTAAAGAGTCACCGATACGACGCTCTCCAGGCTATAAACCCCCGGCACGTGGTATCGCACGCTATCCATGGGCAACTCTATTGACTATACTTATTATTGGACTCGGCATCTATACCCTGTATTTTTACCATGTGGGTCCATTCGCACTTCCTAAGCCACCAGCAAAATCAAAAGTGTCACTGACCTCTGTGTGTGCGGTGTCGAGTATTCTCACTAAGATTACAGACACGTCACCTGCTCCCGATCAGGCGACATTTAACGCAACAAAACATACCTATGCACAAGCTCCCACAACGAGCATTGACACCAAGAAGACCTATTGTGCTGGCATCAACACCAATCGTGGTCTGATTGTGGTCGAACTTGACCCTAGTCTTGCGCCCAACACTGTGAATAACTTCGTGTTCCTGGCACAAAACAAGTTCTACGACGGTATGGTCTTCCATCGCGTAATGCAAACAGGTACGGGGCTGCACATCATCCAGAGTGGCGATCCGTTGGGTAAAGACCCAAACAAGCGCGGTACAGGCGGTCCGGGCTACAAATTCGCTGACGAACCTGTGAAGGGCAACTACTCTGATGGCGCGATTGCAATGGCGAATTCTGGTGCCAATACCAATGGCAGTCAATTTTTCATCTGCACAGGAGATGATACTTCGCTGCCAAAGTCGTATAATCTCTTTGGGCGTGTTGTGCAGGGACTTGATATCGCTAAAAAAATTCAAGGCCCGGGCGACGATGCGGCCACAAAGAGTATTACTCCTGACATCATGAACCATGTGGTTGTGGTGCAAGCGTAACCTCTAAAAAGTGTTGTAGGGACAACTCCGCAGTTGTCCCATGAGTGTGACATGTTGTTACACGTATGTGAGGAGAAAAATTCGTGGCTAACCAATATAAGACGCAGCCAGAGATGCAAATTGATCCGTCAAAGAAATACACGGCGATTATGCACACCAGCAGGGGCGACATTCAGATCGAACTCTTTGCACGTCAGGCTCCTGTAACTGTCAATAACTTCGTCTTCCTTGCTCGTGAGGGCTTCTATAATGGCACCACTTTCCATCGTGTCATCAAGGGCTTCATGGTGCAGGGAGGCGACCCAACTGGCACAGGCACAGGTGGCCCTGGCTACAAGTTCCGCGATGAAGCTGGCGCGCTTGATCTCAAGCACGACAAAGTTGGTATCCTGTCAATGGCAAATGCAGGCCCCCACACGAACGGCAGCCAGTTCTTCATTACCTATGGTCCACAACCGCACCTAAATGGCAAACATGGTGTCTTTGGTCAGATCACACAGGGACTAGACGTACTCAACGCCATCCGTGAGCGCGATCCCCAGCGTGACCGTCAACCTGGCGATACAATCATCGCCGTTGATATTGTCGAGAGCTAGTCTCTTTTCTGAAACAACATCTAAAAAGAGAGTGGGAACTCATTATTACAATGGGTTCCCACTCTCTTTTGTTTAGCGCATCGGACCATTTGGCAAAATAAGCGCCTTGATGCTCTCCTGTCGCTCCGTAGCCTGCAATGCCTTTGTCGCGTCGTCCAGGCTATACTGACCATTAATCATTGAGCGCCAGGGGAAGCGTTCTGCATGCCGAACCACTGTGTGTACAGCACGATATAAATGTCCAAGATCGCTTCCCCAGCAACCACGTACCTGTAAGTGAGGTCGATTGAGTTCCGTATGCGGGTTAATCTCGACTGAACCGTGATCAGTATATTGTCCCACAACAACAAGAGTACCAGCATCACGCGTGAAACGTAGTCCCTCAGCAACAGCTATAGGCACTCCCGTAGCCTCAATAGTAATATCAGCCCCACGTCCTCTCGTAGCTTCGCGCACAATGCGCAACCGCTCCTCCTGGTTATGCTCGGCAATATCAATCGTCAGGTCTGCCCCTAATTCACGGGCTAGTGCTAAACGATGTGCCGGACCTCCAACGACAATAACCTTGCTAGCACCTTGTAATTGAGCTAACACGACACTACATAATCCAACTGGACCTGCTCCTTGCACAACAACAGTATCGCCAAACGTCACGTCGCCACGTTGTACTGCATGTAGTGCGGTAGGTAGTCCGCACCCACCTGCCATAAATACATCAGGAGGAAGTGTTGGTGGCAACTTCACAATATGCACACCTGGTAGGAGTACAATACGCTCACTCCATCCTCCCAGCAAACCGTCATTCGCCGAATAGGTAATGCCATAGACGCGACGTTCGGGACAGCGCGTAGATGCCTTTGCCACAAGACAATACCAGCATTTGCCACAGGTCCTATGCACATCCAGAAAGGTAACAACCTCTCCAACCTGTATCTGTTCGCCCTCTACATCCTGTACATCCCCCTGCACACGCAGCACGCGTCCAACACTCACATGACCAGGAATAATGGGATAAGGTACACCCTCAAGCCGCCCATGAAAGAGATGTACATCAGTTCCACAAACCTCCGACGCAATAGTCTCTAAAAGCACCGATCCACTTTCTAGCACTGGCTCAGCAAACTCGCGTAACTCTGGCGCAATCTCCGGTGCAGAAAACACGACCGCTCGTACTGTCATCCTCTACTCCTTGTTGTTCTTTATCATAATCAACGGGTATTCATCACAAACAAAACTGTAGTTAAGTGTATCACCAACCGCATCAGAAATCGGGAGGGGCCCAATGATGCTGTTTGACAACCAAATACGGTAATGAAGGGAGGATGTCGCCTGTAGGGACCGATGTATCACGTCCTTGTGGGCATGGTCAATTGTCACAAGGACGTGATACATCGGTCCCTACAGAAGACGTATCCGCAGTATTTTGTCAAACAGCATCATTGCGCCCTCGCACGAGCGAAGCCATGTACGAGTCTTCGTATCTATTTTGCCTCTCTTCTCCCTTCTCATTCGTGTATAGTGTAGAAGTGAAAACGAAAGAAGGGCTATGTTATGAGTGCTACAGATACAGTAAACACATTTATGACCGCGCTCCAATCGGGCGATATCGAACTAGCGGCAGACACCATGTCGGATGATTTTGTCATGAGCGGCTTTGCGCCCAAGCAACTCAACAAAAACCAATTTCTCGCAACGTATAGCAACTTGCTTGCATCTATGCCCAATCTCTCATTCAATATGGCGAACGAGCTAAGTGAAGCAGAAAATACCGTACAAATTGAGATAGAGATTACTGGGACGCACCTCAATCAACTCGCATTACCTGTGCTAGGCGTCCAACCAATCGAACCAACAGGACTAGATGTCGCACTTGCACAGACGAAGACTACCTATTCCGTTAATAGCGACAACAAAGTAGCAAGTATGGAGATGCAGACCATCGTCGGTGGTGGCTTAGAAGGTCTCTTGCAGCAAGTAGGAGCCGAGTTGCCTCTAGCACCAAGAGGCGTAAATTTCCGCGATTAAAAAATCATGTTCGGTAGGAAAAAGCCTCATAATAACCTATGGTGTGTAATACGGATGCCTACGTGTGGCAAGCCATGTTCCAAAGAGACTAACAAGGCCACCAATGATTGCTGAAATGAGCAGAAAGAGGACCACTATACCAAGTGTAGCAGCGTTTGTTGCACTGCTTGTGACAGTATTGCCAGGATAGTTGGGAATGTAACGTACCAGGAAACTGGCGAGATAGGCAATTGCACCAATGACTGCACCTGCTATAAAGCCAAGACTTCGCTGCACCGCAATTCTCCCAATGATGTAGCCTGTGAAACCGAAAATGAGCAGTTCGATAAAGAGATTAAGGCATAGCAAACTTGTTGCGAGACTGGCAGTGCCAAGTGTGACAGTATTTCCTTCGCTCGCTATATGTTGATAAGTTCCGGTATTTAAGAGCGTAATAGCAATGTTTATGCACACATCAAGAATACCAGCAAGAACACCAGCAATAACCGCATACCAGAGACCGCGCTCTGGTAGCAGAGATCGGCGTGGGCGAGAGGCTATAGGCTGCCCACCTGTACTTTGTACTCTTGATAAGCGTACCTGTCTCGGTTCATCTATTTCAACATCATCATCCGACGAATGACTGCCGTTTCGCCGTGGTGGGTACTGTTCTTCTGAGTCCTGCATCCCTCAAAATCTCCTTTAGTGTGCTTTATTGCGTCAAGAGCATGTACCATTTGCAGCGGCAGTGGATGCCTTTACTTTTGAGTAGACCGGAGAGTATGTTGGAACAACCCCCCATTTGTTGACGGGCCAGTAGACGGCCACCGCTTTGCCCACCATAAAGTCTTTTGGCACATAACACCAATCACGCGAGTCATCGCTCACAAGGCGATTATCGCCCAGGACAAAATAAGAGTTAGTAGGTACCTTCCAACTAATACCACTTGGATTATATTTCTGAGCAATGTATGGCTCATCCAGCTTTATGCCGTTAACCCACACATTAGCATTATCTGTTTGAATTACATCGCCGGGAAGTCCAATCACACGCTTAATATAGTCTTTGCCAGTATCGCGAGGAGCGTGAAAGACGACCACATCACCGCGCTCAGGAGCACGGAAGAGATACGCTGTTTTATTGACCAATACATACTGGTCAGAAGTTAGTCCAGGTTGCATACTTGCACCCTCGACATGATAACTTTGCAGCACAAAACGGATGGTCAGGAAGATCAGAATGGTCAACGCCACCGTTTCAACTATTTCCCTTGCTAGATGTGAACGTTTCAATGTAAAAACCTCACTGTATCTCTCTATCAGGCACTCTAGAGAAGCCTGATGTATCACGTTCTTGTTCACCCTTTGTACACGTTGTTGTTCTATCTCACCTGACATTATAGCTGATATGGGAAATACTTGCACACTTTGCAGAACAAATAGGGTGTTTGTCTCTTCTTGGATATCGCGTAGGGACTAATGTATCAACGTTCTTGACATCTCCTGTTCATTCTTGATGAAGTGCTTGTTTATATATTTCAACGACGCGTTGCGCATATTGATTCCAACTATTTTCGGCTTCTAGTGTCTTCCTATCCTTGACCTTCAGGCGAAACTCATAAGCCTGTACCTCTTGCATAGCCTCTACTAATGACGTTCTATTCAGAGGATTGTATACTGCTATGGCGCGTGGTGGTAGCATACCGCGAAAACGGGGTAGGTCGGGTACCACAATTCTGCGTTCAAATGAGAGTGCAAGCATAGCAGTCTCTAACATACCTGCTGTATGTTGTGCAAAATGTGGT
>JAABUQ010002436.1_pt1 | contig 36840 bp, 36 predicted proteins | sample 5560001 | NCBI WGS metagenome assembly JAABUQ01 (sample SAMN10711888, study PRJNA513371) | rock metagenome | isolation source: Antarctica rocks | place: Antarctica: Victoria Land, Finger Mt nord | collected 2015-12-18 | reverse complement strand
AAGATAAGATAAGATAAGATAAGATAAGATAAGATAAGATAAGATAAGATAAGATAAGATAAGATAAGATAAGATAAGATAAGATAAGATAAGATAAGATAAGATAAATGTGACGAAGTTAACTTAAATTCTTGACATTAGCTTAACGAAATTCAATTCTAAAATCGAATTCGCGTCTTAATCTTAACTTAATTCTACAAGATTTAAGAGAGTAAATCGAGTTAAGAAAAAAGTATTTAATTCGATTTAACAATTATATTAATATTAAAGTAGCAATATTGCGACAAAAATAAGATTAAATACTTTTGCTAAGAACTTAAATGTCTTTTTGCTTGTTAATATATAATTAATTTACAATAAGATTCTATCAAAGAGAACAAAACATTTTACGATAATACACAAGAAAAGTCAAGATTGTTGTTTAACTTTTCTCGCATAAAATGTTAAACAAAGATAAAGAAAAGAAATGCAAAAAATCTTTTTATAAATACAACTAGATAACTAAGATAAATGCGCAAATTCGACGTAACAAACAACATTTATCAAAAGAATAAAAAAAGTTTATAAAAAGATTTTTTCGATAATTTAAATTCTTTTTTTCTTTTATACAACAATAAATAGAAGCAAATTATTGTTATATACTTTGCAAAAATATGCGTTTACAAAAAGTAGAAAAGCAAAGTATTATTATTATAACATTTAAAAAGTTATTAATATTGTAAAGAGATAAAGTCGCAACGTAGTTGCGACGTCGAATACATATTTTAAAGATTAAAATTCTAAAAAGAAGAGCAATTGTAATATTAGCAATTAATAATTTAATAAATACGTTAGTATTAAGCTCTTGTAATAGCAACTTAATATCGTGCAAAGTTCTCTCTTTAAGAATTTTCTTCTAAAATTCTTACAAATTAATATCTCTCTAAATTATAGTTCTACATGTTATATAGCTTCGTCTTGTGTGCGTCGATATAGCGACGTCTTGTTACACGTTCGTATATAGTCTTACAGAAATAGACAAAATAAACTAATCTATTGTCAATAATAGAATTTGTCTATAACAATAATTATTACGTCTTAGTTAAAACTTTGTCGTTCTATTTAATGTACAATTATTATTCGAAGATTTATTTGTTTTGTTCTCTCTTAATTAATAATATATTGCAACGACTTAATAAATTCTTAATAATTCGTCAAACTTGTCTTAGACAATTATAGAAAATTATTAAACTTATTTGAAAATAAGTTGTTAAATTTCGCAAAGTTATTTGTAAACAAATTTTTAAAATTACTCGAAACACTTGCGTTTTTTCGAGAAAATTAAATTGTAAAAAATTTGCTTTGTTTAATCTTTATTATCTTTGTCGCAAATTCGATCTTGCTACTTATATACATCTTCGCGTTCTTTATTTTTTATAAATATATAAATAAGCAAAGCGCGAACAAAAGTAAAAGAAAAACTTATTATATTATTATTTGATAATCTTGTTAACAACTTAGAGTTGCAAAGAGATTTAATTGTAAAATTGTAAAATCTTGTAAAAAAATCTTTTAAATTTGTTTAATTTAAATGGACAATAAACTTAGAGACAATTTATCTTAATAACAATATTGTCTTAATTTCTTTTTGTCTTTTTGAGTTTTTGCTTAAGTTTAATTTAATGCTCTAGAACGCAAATTAAACTACATTTAAGTTAACAAATATAAGATTATATTTAATTTGTTGTCAATAAAATAAATTTTTTATTATGTTGTTAATTTTTTATATTAAGAATAATATTCTTTCGCAAGCGTTTTATCGATCTAATAATTGTATTTTTGATCTCGAATATCTTACAATATTTTAGACTAATTGTTGGGAATCGAATTTTATGCAAATTCGATTCCCGATGCAAATATTATGCAAATGCTAACTATATTAGGCTAAAACATAGCCTAATGCAGTTAGAAATTCGGTTCGATTCCTAGATTTGAGGAAAAAACCGAATCGAACAATTAGTCTACAATATTTGTCGATAAGAATTTTTATTTAATTTCGAAAATATTTAACAAACTAGTAAATATTAGCAATTGTTGTATTGTAAGAGTAAACAAAATATATTGCAATATAACAATTTAATTTACGATAAAGAATTTTGCAATAAATATAGATAGTTTTCTTTTTGCAAACGTATATATATTTGTTTACGCAAGTTATGTATAAGAAATTATTACAAATTATAATATATTAGTTTTTGTAAAAAATAAGATATCGAAATTACTTATTCTTTTAATCTTTTAACTTCTTCGAAGATAAAGATAAAGATATAATAATTTAATATTTGCATTATATATATAAGTCTTACGCATTATTGTCTTTGCAACATTTTATTTATAACAAAAAAGCAATTGCAATTAAGAAGAATATAAGAAAAAAAAAGAAAAAAAAGAGAAATAACAATATAAGTTTGTGTTTATAATTTATTTAATATTTGCGCAATACTAAATTTACTTTAAATTTTGTTTAGAACACTAACAACAACAATAACAAAGCAATAATTTATTATAAATTATTATTGTCGTTATTACGTTGTTCTACAAATTAAGTTAAACTAAAGCATAAACTAATTTCTATTAGATAGAAGACTTTTTTTCTCTTAATTTTCGAAGAGATTTGAAAAGATTTTTAACAAGCTCTTGTAATATTAACGCTTAATAGACGTCTTTATCTTGTTAAGACTAATATAGCTTCTTATATTACTAAAAATTAATGTTCTAAGAGAGAAAATAACTATAATATTATAACGTTATTAACGCGCTAACGTCTTAAAATATAATAGAACACGTAATTTCGATTGTCTATAAAAGTCTTGAATTGTACGACTCTTCTTTTTAATTAAAAAGCGAAGAGTAAGCTTGCACGTTATAACGAGTATTAGATAAAAAGAAAGTTCGTTTCTTGTTGTTCTTTAATAATTAGTCTTATTACTATCTTATATAGTTGAGAATAGTAATAAAAGTTTATTATATCTTACGTCTTTTATATTTTAGTGCGTCGACGAATAGCAAACGCACTTATATCTTACAATAAGATATTTTGATATAAATAATGCTATTAACAATAATATTATGCTAGAGATTATCGCTAAGAAGTTTTATAAGATAAATAACGTTTATTATAATTCGATTAAGTATTGTCTTTGTTACATTGATTACGTTATTAATCTATTCGTTTAGACATTTCTATTCGACAAATATTCTAATATCGAAAACAATTGCAAAGCTCGCAATAATAACAATAGCGACAATTCTTCTAATAAAGAGCTTTAAGAATATTGCAAGCTTAATTCGCAAGACAAGTTATATAATATTATCGTTTATATTATGCGAAGTTCGCAAAGAATTTAGAAGTTTAAGCGATTAAGTAAGAATTTAATGTCGAAAAGAGATTATTGCGTTCAATAAAACTTTTGATTTATAATGTTTAATTAATTTATTAATAGAATTAAGTTCTTTTTATAATTTTTTATTAGTGACGATTCTAATATATTTAATAATATTCTAATCGTTAATAATTGAAGAACGTTAATTAGTATAAAAATCTTTCTAGAGTTGTTCTTTCAAATTACTAAATACACTAAAGAGCGACATATTACTATTGATAAAGTTCTTTTGTTATTAGACTTTTTTTTCGATAAATACGAAATCGACGCTCTTTTACATATTGTCGATAACTTTATGAAGTTATTAGTCGACGTTAAATAAAAGAAACTTAAGAAATACTAAAACAAGAACGTTAATCTAGTCTTTATTTACATTGTTATTATCGCACTTAATTTTACAAGAAAGATATTCTACTTTATTGCGCATTAATAGTTTAATTAAGTTAAAGATGCAAGACGACAATTATTGCAATTGTAACAAACATACAATATTCTTATATTAACAAAATCTTTGTCTAAGATAATTACGAAAACAATCGAGATTTTAGAGTTTTTGCAATAAATAAACATTACGCGATTGACAACAACAATAGACGAGTTAAAACAATATCTAAATAAGTCTCTTATCTATATTAATAGTCTTAATATTACAAAAAAAAAAAATTTAGATATAAACAAAAAACAAAATAAATATAGTTTTTTAGTAAGAAAGTTAAAGATTACGTCTATCGATGCTTACACAAATAACTATAGATACATTTTTTATTTCGACGATATTATTTGAATTGAAACGCGTCTTTTCTTCTACAAAGCATATTCTTAGTAACGAAAGAGCACAATTAAAATCTTATACAATAAAGATTTTAAAATATGTCAAGCATTAAATGCGATAAAAGCTATATACGAACGTAAATTTGATCGTCGTTATAATTGCAAAGATAACGAAGGAAGATTATTAGATGCGCGACAAAGAGATAAATATATACACGAAATTAAGTCTCAATTGCATTACTAAAGGTCTAAATTAGCGTACATTATTAGTTTAAATCGTGCAGTTTGGTTTAAGGCCTAAAACGCACGGTTTAAGGCGACGGCAGGCAGTTCAGTTTGGTTTAAGGCCTAAAACGCACGGTTTGCACGGTTGCGACCCTTGAACGCACTTACCACTGAATTGATGAATATTCCGCCTGTCCTCACATGAAGTCGTCGGGAGCCTTAATACATTAGTTTGGATTGCTTCCGTAGGGGTCTAGTTTATGACATGGGCGCTTGGGGGAGTCCCGGAGCTTGGGGAGGGGCTTTGAGTGTGTGGACTGGTGATGGAGGATGGGTGGAAGAACAGGGGCTAATGCTTCTTTAGGAAGGTTGGTCCTATCTTACTGTATAGCTCGTCATAATGATGACCATTCATCGCTATTGAAAAGCAGAGAACGAAGTAATAGATATACGATTCGACGCAGGCATTCGCCAGTCAGCATATGACTGATTTAGGAGGCCTGAAATTCTATTGTCTGAGCTTGCTGTTGGTGCCAGAACTAGCTTTTCATCAAGTCTCAACGCACAGAATCTACAGTCTACACCGTCATGACGTAGATTCATCAGCGGTTTTCTTGCTATCATGATCGGCAGAGTAATCACAAAAGAAACGTCGAAAAATATTCAGTCGGAGAGTGGCTGAACAGTGCTAGGTGGTGGGTGTCATGGTGTGCACTGAGACAGATGGGCAGGTGTAGGTGAATCAAGAAAAGGCAAGAGGAGTTGTTCAGCCAGACGTGGAAGAGGAGGGCACTGGGATTACTGGAAGAGACACTACGGAGCGCATCACAGAAGCCTGGGCCGCTTTGACGGATGGATGTCTCGAAGCCGCCAGGATCTCAATAGGTGGATATACCTTGTGCTGGAACAAGTAATGCTAAGCAGAAGATGAGGAGAAAGAAAAGTAACTTGACCAAAGGACATTGTGGGCGCCTAAGATTGAGCTACGATTGGCTCAGGAGCATTAGGCCCGAATCAGGGGGCGGCGTGGGACCCGCTCAGCCTCCGAAATCCTGAAGTGACAAGGTTGTCTGAAACACACGGAGGCGGAAGGCCGCGTGTACATTTCGAAAGCTAGCACATATCGAGTACAGGAGCCAAGGTTACAGCAAGGATGACATATTTGCCAGACGAGGACTCATGTTAGATTCGTATCGCTCTGTGAGGGCTCGAGTACTCTATGATCATTACTCAGATGATTTAGATCCTGAGTAGCCTCCAATGTCTGACCGGCCAACACTGAGTGCAAGACAATGTTTTTCCAGTCTGTACTCCTAGTGGCTATCTCTTCCACAGCCTTGCAAGGCGCTGCCGCACAGCGATGGGAACCGTGGCCGACTTGCTGGGGTTGCGTGTCTAGATCGAACATACTGTCTCCAGCCATTGGTATCGATTTAGAGCCCTCATACCTGTATGTAAAATAAGGCAAAGGGGGATATCTGTCCATCTCGCTGACGAGCATAGAACGGCTGCCATACGATTCCACAACGGCTCTGTGACTCGCTTGGTAAAGATCGACGCTTCAGTTCAATATAAAGACCTGATGAGAAGGTTGCTTGCCGGACGTACGGAGAGCTCAAGGTATAGACGCTTCATCCCGGTCCGTATGCGGTGCATTTGGACGGTTGAGCTGACCTGTCATGGAGTAGTCGAACTGCGGAGCAGGTGCCTCCAGGCGAGCAGTATCCGCTTCTGAGTCTGACTGGACACGATCCCGCGGCAGACGTGCATGTTGTGGCATCGCAACTAATTGCTCTCAAAGCAGCCATAGCGCCCTTGCTCGAGCACCCCCTGACGGCTGCTCTCGCTGCATATCCCACCTTCCCGGACGATCAATTGAACCTTGTTCCTGACGCCATGCGCCATGCCGGTATCGAGCCTCTGGATCGAAGCCGCGTTGCGCCCATAGGAGCAGCGGCAGCAGCCACCGGTCTGGGTCTCTGCGCTCACTATACAGAGCCTAATCTCTGCGAGTTTGAAGAGACGCAGATGAACACGACGCGCGTCCTGGGAATCGAATACACTCCTACGGCTTTGGCCGTAACGTACTCATCTTTCAAAGCATCCCGTAAGGGCTACGATTGGAGAACGGACCGAGCTTGGGGTTTGGGTTCCGATGCTACCCCGAACGATGGCGATGACGTGTTTGAGGAGTACTGGAAGCGGGTCAAGGTCGAGCTTCAGGATATGACTCGTGCCTTGAAAGGACGAGGCCGCATCACGCATGTCTTGCTAATGGGTGATTCCGTCCTTGATGAAAGATTTTTACAGATCATGCAAGATGCGTTGCATAATGTGCTCGACCCGAACGTTATGCTACGAATCTCGTCGGATTTTTCGTCGGAGTTGAAGAAGACTTCGGTTGACCCTATGTTCGCAGTGGCGATAGGTACCGCAGAATTTGCCAAGAGGGGCATGGAAAGCCCAAGTGGATGTGTAGAGTCTCAGATCTGTAAGTGGTGGCGGAGGCAGATCGGTTAGAGTAGTAAGGAGCGACAATGTGGCGACTTTGATACCAGACGACGCCCACGCCAGATGAACGACGACATGAAAACTGTATACTGAGATCGTACAGCGCTTCGAATATGTTGCAGAGAGTATGTCGATATCAACGACAGATTTGTTGGTTGCCAGACGTCAGGCCCACCTTTCGGATTCCGTTCTGCCATATCGGCGAGCTTCGACTTTTGACTTTCCGGGACTGAAGATTGACTGCTGCTAAAGAGTCTTAAGTGACGGCGCCTGTAGAATACCCTACGACAACAATGATGAACGTGGTTTTTGCAGTCGAATCAAGAGACAGGGTTATCTCATGTGCTCTTAGATGGATACCCCTGGAATCGGGATCAGCATAATAGTGTCAAAGATACTGTACTTCATTGAACTCGCGGTTAACACTGCACTCCACTCCGTACATTGAAATTAATACAATTTCCAGCACCTGTTGAATGGTACGACAATGCCACGGACGTTTCTACTGTTCCATCACTGCTGTAACGTAAGGGGAAGCAGAATAATACTAATCCTGCCTATTGGGTAATGTCCCAATGGGATGACCTACCCACAAGTGTAAAATAGCATCACGGCTCCTTGAATTCATCAGCTTCTACATTGCGTAGATCTTTCAGTCTCAGTTTCCTGTCCTTCCACTTCCAGTACCCGAAGGTGGCCGCGGTCAATGGAATGGCAAAGGCGAAGAAAACCCAGAGCTGGGATGAAGCCACTGTCAACTGACCCACCGAATCCCTCGCAAAGAATTGCATTCCGAACAAAGTCTAGAAGAGTCAGACTCCGCGCATAAACGGCTCACTGGGTATGAGAGCTCACAGCGATGAAGTTGGCAGGCAGGTAAACCAAGGTCACGACGGTGATAACACGAATTGTAGCCGAATCTTTTACTGCGGCATCATTCAGTGCGAGTGTGTTTTCACTGACACGTTGAGCTGTCTGCTGATGCTTGAGGTTTAGTGTGTCTGCGAGCAATTGCGCTGTACCCCGAATCTTGTCAAGAAGATATATTGCGTTGCTGTTGTAAGCTGCAACCATAGTGGCGTAGTTTTGCAAAAGCTCTTGAATACCGTTATGAGTTTCATCTAAAGTGCTGCCATCGGTTTGAAGGGCATCATTAAATGCTTCGAGTATCTGGATACTATGGGCCAACGACTGGAATATAGGTGGTAACAGCAGAACGCGACCCTCAATACGCCTCAGGCCTGAAAGTGTGGAGTGACTGACTTGCAGCTCCTCATTGATGACAGCACTAATGACTATTCTTGACTGGGGGAAAAGTAAGATTAAGGCGGGCAGAAGAAGGCCATTCTACGAGTCTGGAACCTACCATTCGCAATTCCTCTTCTTCATAGAAAGCCAAATATGAGCGCCAATTGATAACAAACGTGGATAGCACGACGAGACCAATAAGTGGTGGTTGGCAGTGTAGAGGTGAGATACATTCTTGCGCGTTGAGTAGATTTCTAACTCTATCGTCCGCAGCGTTGCCGTGTCGTGGATTGAGAAGGATCCAGAGTGCTGATTTGGTCGTGGGGTTAAAGCTTTGATATACACCCGTCTGACGTATTGACCAGGGATCTGCCCCATCAGTTCGACCATTGCTCTCTGGATACTTCAGAACGAAAGCCATCTCTGCCTTCTCTTAGCGCATGCCCATTGATTCTGTAGGTCACTGTTATAGCACCTTTCGAGTCTGTGGTAAATCTTCTCCAAGACGTGCCGCCGAAGACCTGCTCTACATTAGAAGTCTTGTCTTGGAAACAGCGTACGACATTCAGAAACTCTGGCATAACGTTATGAGTGTCAGTGATGGTACGGAGCATTGACTGGCAGATATCGAGACTAGCCCAAGAGTTCTTCTGAGAGATCGATCTGAGATATGTGTTATTTGATCAGATCAGAGACTTTGAATGGGAGTGCAATCACATGAATCTTGTTCTGGAATCCATCGGTGCTTCCCTGAGATATTCCTTCAAATGCTTACCATTTTCGAACGTCAGTCGATGCATTTTAGCTTTGCCATTGACATCTGCTACCACATCGATACAATCTGGAGCATGTACCCGGCTGGTAGAATTGAAAACCTTCAAGGAAGCCAGCTGTGTCCACGCATTGTCTGAATTGCTGATAAGTGAGTAATTGCAATACATTAAACTCCGGCGACAATTAGGATAGTCGTTCATCTCTTCCTGCGGATAAATTCTGTTATATATCCTATGGTGGCTACTTTGGGAAAAAGATATCTGACGTTCAGGCATAACTTCATGGATGGGCTACAAGGTAAGCAGACATGATAGGCTGCACAGCCTCGATGCAGAGTGCCCCGCAATTCAGAATTGATAAGCGTGAGGCGCAGATGACCAATACCTCGCATGGCTGCATACAAAAATCCTCGCGTTGTGACAGCCACCCTACGTATCCTTTTTGAGGCGTCTGAGAAGCGATTAGACTGAAAAGAAGTCGACAAATCCCAGAATCAGCTCTCACTCTTTTTCAGACTAGAACTATCTTTAGCCGGCGACTCCTGATCGTTCTCGAGATAGACCTACCGCAGTCAGGTGGCGAGGTGTAGCAAAGGTGAACACATCGTTTGTCATCTACTAGGTTATCGATCGAAGAACGAAAACAATATGGATCGCCGCTGGAGCTTACCTTGATCTCGAACTCCGATGGAATGCTATTTGGGAATATGCTTCGTAGCTTTGCCGTCAACTTTGGGGCACTGGTATATCGAACATCGACCTCGTTCATGACTTTTGAAGGCATGGCTATGAGTCTCCTGGAAGCTTGTGAAATGCAGGTCAAGTTGCGACGATGGATGTGTTTACTGTGTCTGTGCGGGGCTGACTTGGGTAAAAGTCCAGGAGGGTGGCAACGAGGCTGTGGCTGCGCATGTAAGTCTTATCGAGTGGGTTGCGAATGCGTTGGCAGATCGTTTCGCCCGCGTTCGTAACAACTTTTTTTTAAATTTATCTTACGGAGGTATGTTATGCACCTGAATCGATATGGGTTTTTCTAAAATCCACGCATGCATGGATGGCCTCAATTTATTACGAAGTGGAGTTTTATGAAAGTTACAATTCCAAGTTTTATGATAGAGCCCTGCTTGACAGGGGTGCTAGTGCCAAGAGACAGCAAATTATCTAAGGGGGTCGGAGTATCGGGTCGCCTGCATACTCTTTAGTATGGTGAACGCCCGATTCTTATCGTCACCCTATGGCGTCTCTTGAACCTATCCACTCCTTTACTCTAGCCGCTCAGGTAGGGGAAGTTGCGGCATGGTGGCAGTCCCATTTCTAGTCCTTGTGTGGCTAGGCTTTCATGAGGCAAACTCTCGCTGTGCCCGCCTAGGTCCAAGCATTCATACTGTTCATAGCAGGCGACGCAAGCAATGGCCATTGTGACTCTGATGCTTGCCTGTGGTGCTGCAAGAGGAATGTTGCCTGGATTTGCCACTTCAGCCTCGTTCCTGCGCGTTTTGATGCTTTTCTGGCAAGATGGCGGTGTTCTACGAAAACTGGCCTGCATTTGCCACTTCAGCCTGATGCCTGCTCGCGTCTCAAATACTCTCTCTACTTCAGTCTTCAATCATTAATATAAGCGCCTGCTACTGTCTGGTCACAGCATCTTCCGATATGTCAAATCATTTGGTACTGCACGATCACGATCTTGAGCTGCACAACATGGAAGGGTCAGTGTTGGCTGCTAGCGCGTCGCCAGCCCGTGCTCCCCCTAAGAACGAGAATCAATCCAGTCGTGAGCTCCCGAATATCGATTCAGCGATGGGATCGACTCGGCAAGGCATCCAATTACACAAGCGTGACAGACATTCCAATGACGATGGGATTCCACCGCCCATGCCCAACGAGCGACGTCTTACTGTGCATGAAGCAGGTGCCCCCAGTAATCGAACAGTCAGGTATGCTCTTGCAAGATTTGTGCATGGAGCTAAAAATATGTTAACTTCGGATATACATGTAGGCGCGTTCTATGGGGCAAGCATGTTTTCGTTCGTCGCCAATCCATCCCCAAATAGCGTGATATTACTAAAAGCGATACAGATGATCACTATTAGCGCCATTTTGGGCATAGGCTTCTATGTACGCATTGGAACAAGTTTTGCGGACAGCAGGTCCTTTGGCACTGGTCCTGTCCTTCATGCTGCTTACCATTTTTGGATGGGCAGTAATGCAGTGCATCACGGAAATGCTTTCCATCTGGCCCGTTCCAGGTGCTTTAGTGGAGTTTGTGGGATGCTTCGTCAATGAAGATCTTGGCTATACAATTGGAGTCGCATATTGGTCAGTACCCTCAATAAGATCATGTCTCCATTACGGCCATTACTCGGGGTCCAAGTCCAGCTCTGAAGCAGCCCGTCTAACAATTGATGCCCCGTAGGTTCACGTACTCCATCAATTTTGCAGCTTTTATAACCGCTATTGCTGGCGAGGCAGCTGTCTGGAATGTGCCAAAGGGCATCGATGGTGGTATCATTTTTGTACTAGTTCCAATCGTTTTGATTTGTATCAATAGCCTTGGTGTGAGGGTAAGGTCCATCTATTCTGGCCCTGTTCTTCGAATAAGCCTCGATTTTGATCTGAATCCTAGCTTTACGGTTTCATTGAGTTGATAGGCGGTACGGTAAAGTTAATCCTCGCAGTTGTCGTGGTTGTAATTTGCATGTCTGTCATCAACAATCGTCAGGGTGGGCAAGCCTCTACGGGAAAAGAATTTCGGGATCGGGCTGACTCTTCTACAGCAACTGGTATCCATAGTGCTCTACACAAACAATGTGAGTGCCACCACTCAAGATATCTCCAACATTAGAGGTCCTGACAAGGTTGGACTTCGATAGTTTGGAACGGTCCTATAACGCCGTACGACAACGGTGCTGCCCAACACTGGTCGATAGCATTCTTGTGGGTACAACATAAGAGACAGTCAAGAATAAGCTCAAATCCTTTATAGCATATCGCTATCACTTACGGCCTTCGCTTTCATCGGAATGGAGGTTCCAGCTGCGACTGCTTTAGAAGCCCGAGTTCAAGACACCACTCATAGCAAAGGAGGGCCTGTCGACAAGACAGTCAAGTTCTCGGCTGTCTGGGCGTCTGTGATCGTTGGGTTGATTTACATTCTTGGCGCACTACTTGTCAGCTTCGATCTCGCCTGGGATGACCCGCAGTTGCCACGATTGAGTTGGCTTGCAATTCAGGATTCTCATAACATCGATTCAACTGTGGACAGTACTAGCAACAAACCCGACTCTGCTTTTGTTATTGCTGCAAGCAATTCAGTCATTGCGGGATCTCAGATACTTGCTAATTTTATCACCGTTTGTATACTCATCACGGCACTAACGACCGCTAACACTACGCTATACGTAGCTTCTCGCACCCTGTTCAGCCTCACCAAGGGAATTAAAGACAGACCGGACAGTCCGCGAATAAAGAAGTTTTTAGCTTTTTTTGGAAAGACTAACCATCGTAGAGTCCCGATGAGGGCTATTGCCGCCTCTACCTGTTTTTGCTGGGTTCCGTTTCTATACCTACGGAAGTCAAACGCTCCAACAAGACTTGCATCTGTAAGTGGCAGGCTTTTTGGCAAGTCTCCGAGGTCCTAACATCGAGATTTCTCCGTTTTAGATACTCGATGTACTTGTTGATATGGGCTCCGTAAGCGGTATAATAGTCGGGGCAGCTGAATGCATTGCATTTATACGTTTCTATTATTGGTACTATATTCAGCCATGATGTTTTTTGCGGCTCATGCTAACCAATGTTAGCCTCAAACGACACAAAGGAATACTCGAGCAGCGCGAGATACCATACCTGCGCAGGTTCTACTTCGGAGAAGGAGATGACTACCTTTATCGATCTCACGGTCAGCCATTCACCGCGTTTGCAAGTCTGGCGGGCTGCCTTTTTATCTTGATTGTCGCAAATGGTGCGAGCCTGTGGATTGGTTTTCGACTACAAACGTTATTTTCCGCCTATCTAGCGGTAAGGAGTACATTCCATCCCCACACAGAAATCTCACAACTACTCACTGGGCATGGTGCTGACTTCTCTAATGGTTTAGCCAATATCTTTGCTAATCTTGTTGGTCATCATCAAATGGTACAGAGGATCACAATGGGGATTGGTTGACCTTAGTCAAGCTGATCGAGTCCTTGTGATCATGGAGCGGCTGAATGATCTGCGATCGCGTAATACTGCGCTGGAGGAAGAGCCAGATGCCTGGTATAATCTTTGGGGCTGGTTGGAAAGACGAGACCAGAAAAAGGTCAGCAACTGAGGCGCTTTCGTGGTCAGCTTAAAGCTCGATGATGGAATTACGGATAGACGGTCTTTCAAAGGTATAGAAATTGTGGATTTATGCGGCAGAGTTGTGCAACGCAACACTTACAGATTTAGCGTACCCTCTGGTACATTTCAACGTGAATAACGAAGGTTATTACAATTTATACCCTAATGGCATGGCGTTAACGACACAATCGGAAGGGAAATTGGTAGTATAGATAGTCGCAGAAAGTGAATTCTGCATTCAGGCCAATGCCTTATCGCCACTGCTGATATGAGATACATTTGAAGGTGGATAGTATTCGAGCATGTGCAAGCAAAGCCCATTCCACTCAGCACGGAGCGCAATCCAGACCAAAGATTTGCGCAGCTCTCTCGTGTATCTGCGACCCAATTGACCAAGCATTAAGTCTTCCAGGAGCGACATAACCACGATGGAAAGCGACGAGAGTAATATAAAAGAAGCACAGATATATTTACCTTATCTGTTCCAACGGTATCTCACACATTTTTCCTTTCTGCTTTCTGGTATCCATACTTGCAACCAACAGTACTTTTCCCTCGCTTTTCTCTTGAACGCAACACGCATCTCTCAATGGGTCGTATTGCTCTACACCTATAGGGATACCACGACCCAGGCTCTCGAGATCCTTCACCTTGTCTACGGGAACCTTGAAAGCGTTTATTTTCCCTCTCCAATCAGTTCTGCCAATTAGAATAAGCTGATCCTTATCCTCATCGACGAGGACGTCCAAAAGCTGGTCACCCATGATGTTAGTGAAGATGTCGTACTTGGGAGGATCGTAGGTCCCGAGATGGATTTTTTTCCGTGAGATGGTGACGAACGAGAGCTGGTAAGCGAAGATGGCGAGAGATCTGATTTTCCAAGTGTCTCCCAAGTCGTCCGATCCCTGGAGATAGATGATTAGTTGCTGATCTTCCGTTTATTTAAAAACCCATACCTCAGTTCTGCTGTTGATGTATGACAGACGTCTTCCGTTGATCGCATCCCAGGTCAATATGCTGTACAACATCGACTGGCCTGCCTCGTCTATGAAGGGTTTTGTGACAGCAATCAATACCTTGCTATTGCTACAGAACTTGAAGTCCACTAGTTCATTCGTTGGTGGCAGTTCGGCTTCCTGAGGCTGTCGAATGATGGTCTTCAGCGATAGATCTTCTCCTGCATCGAAGGCATGCGACACAAAAGATTCATCTGACCCCGTATAGCCAGAATTGTTTGTTGTGCTGAAACCCATTAGACATGAGAGAGAAGCTGTGAGCCTGTTTACTATTCTTACCTTGATATCGGCTGACCAAATATATCTTGGGTGTGACACAAGGCTACTCTCAACGATTTTCTTCCTTCTCGGTGATATTCATGGAGGAATGCTACCAGTTCGTCATTTGGCGACAAAGCTACGCTTCGGATAGGCAACTCCAGTTTCTTCTCTATGTGGCTCATACTTGAGTTGTTCCCAGCGGATAAGGGGAAAAAAAAGCACTGCACTTTGTCAGCATACTCTGCATAAGCATCTTCGATTATTCTATATTTGCCTTGAAGTAGTTTGAATCTAAAGCAACGCATAAGTACTTTGATCCTAAACTGAAGTCTGCCCACGAATTCTCATCTTGTGATTTATAAGTGATCCCCTGCCGATCATATCGTATGTCTGCCGTCGACTTTACAGCGATCGTTTCGTTGCTTACGATAGCTAGATGGTTGCCATCGGGACTGAATTTGCATCTCTTTACCACTTTGGAAAGCTCGAAATGCCAATCGTCCCAAGACCTGGCGGTATGTTTCGAGTTCTGCATTATATGATGAAAGGGCAAATGCGGAAGCGGTAATCTCCATGTATGTTTCGCTTCAGGGGGCGCATCTGCTGTCTGGAGGCTTAAAACTGGATCCGCGAAGCGCAATTGAATCTCTCCCAACTCTCGCTCTACCTCTTTGGCGGATAGCCTTTGCAACTGGTTCCGTATCAACAATCTGTCTTGTAGCATTTTCGAAGCCTTTTGGATCGCTATGCTTTCGGCTTTGCTTCTGTTCGAGGCCTTTTTGGTGAGCGCATCCAGCCAATCTGATACAGAAGAGTGTAATATCTTTCTATTGTCCGATCTAGTCTTGAGTGCTTCAGAGTCGAAAAACCAGTCATGCTTTCTGTTCTTCCCGCGGGCTTTCTGGAACTCATGTATGCCACTTGACTGGCTTTCCAGGAAAGTCAGGACAAGAGCTAGCACACAGCCCAAAGACCACACATCACTTTTCCTTGTCACCATGTTAATTTCTTCCCTGGCCTCGGGAGCGGCATACGTTCCCCCAAATCGTGCATTCTTAACCCCAGAACTGGGGTCCATGTTCTTCTTCGGTTTGAAAACCTTGTCGAGCAAGTGTTCCGATTCGAGATCTGGTTGACTTTGCGATACTGTCTTGATCTTCGAGATGCCGAAATCGGATATCTTCCAGATGTCATTGCCGTCCATCTCAAAAACTAAGATGTTTTGAGGTTTGAGGTCAAGATGATAACACTGCAGCTGCTCACGCTTAGGCTGCTCATTCGTAGGATTTAGATATAGCTCCTCGTGGAGAAAGGCTAGTGCACCAGCCAGTCCAATGGTCCGTCCAAATATTGTTGCTTTCTCATCAACACCGTCGATAATGATCTCTGTATCAATGAAATACTGCCATAGGTCTTGCTTGGCAAGATCGAAGAAGAGACTGTACGTATTGCCCCATTCCAGGCTTGCTTTTGTCGTCAGGATATTTTGATGCGTTTTTGGAGTTTTTATCAATTTGGTAATAGTGGCTCTTTCCGCGGCGGAGTCCTCTCTCGCCTTCACATCGTAGCCGAGAAATTCTTTCTGCGCATATACATTGCGCTATTAAACCTGTCAGACAATAGGCTAGAACCTCATCGGGACAGACCAACTTCATGAGCGACCTTATCTCGTTCATTGACTAGATGATCTTTCTCGATGACCACTTTCCTGACAATGGCATAGGCACCTTTTCCTATCTCCACGGGTTCTTCGATGAACGGCATTGGGCAAGATGCTCTGTTTCCTACATATCTAGCTTCGTCATTCTCCTTTAGGACCACAGGACAGAAGACATATTGGTCCACCCAGAACTGGTATCCATCGTGATTTCCAAAAGCCTCACGAGCGTCTTTCTGAGTTAAGGGCAGATCATCGTCGGTAATCGGTTTACCCGGCTCTGTTAGAAGGATTTCGCTTGAGAATCTCCTTAAAGTCTCATTCGTACACCGGGAGTACAGCAGAGTGGCGAGCACATTGCAATAGGTCACAGAGTTCCCTGATCCTCTTATGCTTTCGGCGATGCGTTTCAAGTCAAATGAATCGTTGTGGGCTACAAGATTACTTTCGCTTTGGAGCAAGAGTCCGAATAAACGCTCGAGTCTACTTTCTTCGAAGATCTCTCGAGTGATGCCTCTGCGTGCAAAGGCTTTTTTCGGGTTTGGGTCGTCTCTTCGGGCAAAGCAATTATCGAGTTTATCCTTCAGAAGTCGGCGACATTCGGACAGAAGTTCTGCTTCATCCAAGACCATAATCGCAGAAGTAGGTGAGACAATGATCGCTCTTCGTTGCTGCCTAACGGGATCCTTGAAGGGAGACATCTTTCACGCTCTGTGCAGCTTACCCCACCACACCACCTCAAGGCTGAAGATAAAGGTAAAGAAATTACGCTCTCGCTCCCACAACCCTCGTTATCTAATGCTTGGCGTTCTATGTCCCACACGATTTCTCATCAAATTAGTTCTGAGAGGTTTGAATCACTTCATCCGCATTCCATTAACCTTGATTGGATTTCTAGATGTACATAGATCTGGCATAACAGAAGTCGCAATTTTGTGTTCGTCAAATGTGGGTTGGATCTTAAACCACTTGCGGAAATGTAGGGTTAGCGCTCTCAGAACGGTTGTCGCCGCTTGGCATTTTTTTGTTAGATTCCACCCCCAACTTTTGGCAAGGTGATTTCGATTAACTTTTGCGATTCTGGAGACATCAATACCAAATTTTCATAATCAAAAGAGTATACTTCACGCTTCTTGGGAACGCAATTTAAATAGAATTCTAATTGGAATTGAGAAACTTATATTATTTGATTTTGCACTTCCAATAACTCTGGCATTCCTTGATGGAAACTTACGAACCAAGCATTCTTAGAAAGCGCAAAGTGTCTAGATTCATAAATGATAGATCTTATGCGATTAGACAGCTAGATGCAAATGTGAATCAAAATTATCTTGCCATACTCTGGGGGGTGGGATCTTAAAAACAAGCCGAGCAGCGACAGAGAGCGCTACTCCTTATCACCTAGTAATGCAGTCCACCCGGTAATGCAACCGCTAGTGATCTTAGTGCAAAAATCAGGGGTATAATTACTAACCCTAGGCTTTATCCGCCAAAATCGCTAGCGCTTGCATTACCGGGTGGATTGCATTACTAGGTGATAAGGGTTCAAGCCAAGCTTTTCGTAACTCCGTAAAGTACAAGTAGTATTTCCTTCCACCTCTTAAACGCCAACGCAATGGCCTCAGAGCTTCGCGCTCGCAATCGCCCCACCCGCTCCACCGTCGACTCCTCATCACTAAACAGTAACACCAAGCCTCAACCCCGCACCCCTTCTCCCCGCCCGCCGCCTTCCCGCCTCACCCTCCTCGACATCCTCCGCCCCCTCCTCGGTCTCCTCCTCCTTTCCTCCACCCTCTCCTACCTTATAACCGGCACCTCTCTAATCTGGAACTACCCGCGCCCCGCCTTCACCCGCCCGGTCCGGATCCGCGCCTGGCTGCGCGGACCCCTCCTCCTCTCCCCCTCCGAGCTCTCGCTCTACAATGGCTCGGACCCAAACCTCCCGATATATCTAGGACTGAATGGGAGTATATACGACGTCAGCGTGAGTCCGCATTTCTATGGGCCGGGCGGGAGCTATGGGTTTTTTGCGGGGAGGGATGCGACGAGGGCGTATGTGACGGGGTGTTTTGAAGAGGATTTGACGGGGGATTTGAGGGGGGTGGAGGAGATGTTTGTGCCTGTTGGTGAGGAGGATGGAGAAGGTGGTGGGGGAGGGAGGGTGGAGGAGGAGACGAGAGAGGAGAAGAGAGAGAGGAAGTTGAGGAGGGAGCGCGAGTGGAGGGTTGCGAGGGCAAGCGTTAGAGATGTGGTGAGGGGGTGGGAGAGGATGTTCGACGGCGGGAAGGGTGGGAAGTATTTTTGGGTGGGAAGGATCAGGAGAGAGGACGGGTGGGAGGAGAGGGAAGGTCCAGTAAGGGAGTTGTGCCAGAAGGCGAGGGAGCAAAGGCCGAAGAGAAAGAAAGATGGGAGTCAATAGCGTTGAGAGTATGCCGTACATGATTATGAGATTCTGAAAGTAGCACTTGTTTCGCTCGAATGTGCCGGGTCTAGGAGAACGACCATCGGAGCCCTAGATGTAGCTTATCGGCGCATACGAAAGACGAACCAAGCCTCGCTAGTACATCCAGTCCAGCCCTTCCGATATCATATGCTCATTGATTCTTGCCAGCTCCAAGCCACTCGTCCTGCTTACTCCGCAGCCGTCACCGCTCTCGCTATCATACAGTCAGCCAACCGGAGCCTACCATCTTAGCCACCCTCCCCCTTCTTCCCCAAAGCGACCATAGTGTCCTCCTACTCCGTCTACCTGCCACAAGCCTCCACTGTCAGAATCAGGGAAGACTTACTATAGATGCTCAATTTACTGTGCCCCACAACCTTCTTAATCTGCCCCTTCTCCTCCAGATCATTCAACGCTTTTCTCGCCAGACTCCCGTTGATCTTCAGCCGATCCACCAACGTCGCCACTGTTATCAAGCGATACGACTGCACGTCCTTGTAGAGTTTGTCCGAGGTGGCTTTGTCGAGGACGACGGCGTGGTTGGCTTTGTCCTTAACTGCTCGAGGATGGGATCATCAGCGGATGCTCCACTGAGAGTAGGCAGATAGACAGCGACATCGATGGATCAGGGAGTCATGGGTATGAAGGAGAGTCAAAGAGAGCAGGATCGATCGCACCTTTGCCTTTAGACCACTTCTTCTTCTGCTTCTTGCCTGCGGAGGCGGCTGCTGGTGCCTGAAAATGTCTTAGCATGCGATAATTGCGTTCGGCAGATGGGACTCACCATGATTGCAGGTATATGTCGAGATATTTGAAGTCGGGAATAGATCGCTGTATGAGTTCACGATGTTTGAGAGTGGTGCGGACTAAGCGAGCTAGTTTATTCCAGAAGCGGCATTAGCGCCTCGATGTCTTGGCATGGGCGCTTGGACCAAATATGATCTCGACAAACCGTGGAATCATTTCTTTGGTAGCCTTGCGGTCAGAACAGCTGGGACCAAATATTGCTCGCAAAGCTGTCTGTCGAAGAAGAGATACCCTTTGCATCTATAGAGCAGATTCATTGATGCTACCACCTATCGAGTTATGACCTTTTCAGCTATCTGGGTGCTAGGTCCTGGCTTGCTTTGAGCCCAACAAGGTAGCCCGGCGCAGATCTATTCGACGGAAATATCATCAATTGAAGCTTTCAACTCGATGTGACGGCCTATGTGATACTTCAAGCCTACTTGGATTCTAGGCATTGCTCATTTCAAGGGCCCTGGTCGATGACCTAGACAGTCCTTGGAAGAATGTGATAGATCTGATTCCAGCAATACTACGCACATTGTGTCCTGCATATAGGCGTTACACCCCCACGTACAGCTGCATAGCCCAACGCCTTTTCTGCACTCGGCTTCCTCTTGATTACCCCATTCTTGCCATAAAGCTCTCTATTGCCCACTTCCATAGCGTCTCGACCATCCCGTCATCCCAGCAAGACCGTTCTCAGCCATCCGAGATGCCTCGAACTTTCTATTGCACTTCCGCAGGAGTTGTCTCGACCAGCCCCTCATGCCAGCAAGATTCATCTCACTCATCGGAGCTGCCTCGCTCACCTCTCGCACGTTTCAACTTGCTCCGTCTTCCCTTAGAACTACGTCAGCCGATCTATGCCAATGTCCTCCCCAGCAACAAGCCCCGTAACGACATCTCCGACGGCGGCTGGATCAGCGGCAGCGTTAATATCCTGCGGGCCAACCGCCAGGTATACACTGAGGCCATCGCCGTCCTGTTCGCCCACGTCACCTTCCACATCCGTGTCGAGCGGGATTGCGTCCTCTTCATCAAGACATACCACTTCTTGGACGGCCGTATCCTCAAGGTCCCCCTCAGTGTCCGATACGCCTTTCCGGAGGCGTTGGGCAGGAACCTGTGGCGTGTACAAAGGGTTGCGATACAGATCAAAATGGGGATTATGAACGTTGGGGGTTTCATAGTGAACACCCGCATCGATCTAAAAGCAATGGACCAGCTCAATGCGTATCAGGGGCAAATGGAGATGTTGTGCGTAAGCTTGCGGAGAATCGAGCGGATACGGCTCCTGCATATCTCTGTATCGGGACTGCCCCACCTAGCAATACTTATTCTGAAACCCCTGGGACAGCTGTCGAATGTCGAGACTGTGAGCTGGGAGGGAAATGTAGCTGAGGAACTCAGACTAGCAACGGTGAAGCGGGTCGAAAACAGCTGGGGAAGGAATTCGATCCTAAGATTCCCGCCAGAGATTCGCGAGAAGATTTACGAGTATCTGCTCCCACGCCATAGGATCCTCCTGTTTTCCTCACAGCTCTCACAGAGGGCTCTTTGCCAGATAGAAAGTACGCCCCTCCCAAGGGAGAATCGGGGCTACACAGCTATACTTCGGACCTGCAGGAGAGTCAACAACGAAGCAAAGAGAATCTTGTACGCCAAGAACATCTTCCGGATCGGGGTCCGCGATCTGGTGGAGCCCAATCGCTTCGATAGCTTGCGAGCGGACTTAGTGAGGATCGGAGCCTCCAATTTCGGACTCACTCGACGGTTTGAGCTTGCGACTCGACGGTTTGAGCTTACGACACGGGACCGGAGGTCACAGTACGATCAGTGGGGTGACGCCTTTACATGTCTGGTTCAAAACAATCCCCATATTGAGAGCGTGATATGTCGAGAAAACCGAGCAAGCCGAGCAAGCCGAGATAAGAGGACGATAGAGGTTCCTAAGAGAGTGTATTGGGAAAGAAGGGGCTGAGCCATATAGATTTCCTCCCTATGCGCAGTTGACTTCGCTTGCTTTTGACACTCCAACTATCCTTCTCGCCGGCAGGCATGGGCGCACATTGTCTTGTAACTACTTTCATTCTCAAATCTTCTCTTGAACATCGTAGCATTCGACGTATTACGCCAAAACGTTTTGCCTTATCAGCGGTTGCGCGTCACTGGTCGATCAGTCCACCTCATTAATAGAATGAGCGCTCATTCTGCTCCTTGGAAGTGCTCGTAGTATAGATGGTATAGGTCTCAACACCCTGCCATAGCTTAGCATATGATTATAGCTGTCCCAACGAACCGCAAAACCTTCACTCGAAGAATCGAGCTAGCTCGACACGTGACCAGCAAGCGAGCAACACCTATATTAGTAACTCCGCAACCCATCGCAGGATCCATCCAAACCCAACCCATGCAACACCACAACGTCTTCTAAAATGGAAGAACCTCAACATCCAGACACCGATGAGCCGTCACTGCAAGACGAGACAGACAGCAGATACGTACTCTCCCAGATACCGACCCGAAAATCCTATGGTATCAAACAGGGAGTCCCTCTGCAGTATGAGTACGTGAAGGTCAGCAAAGGTGGAGCTGATCAGACGCAAGAGGGCTGGGAGAAGCCAAGTAGGAAGGTTAGAACGCGTCGCGGTAAGGCCAACAAGTCGTCGCTGGGAGTCAGGCATGATGAAAATTTCTATGGAGCTCTTGCTTCGGATGGAGATGATTCGGACAGTGAGCCTGCAGAGGCTGAAAGCTCTGTGGCTGAACAAGCAGCGGGATCGGAGCGGGATGACGACTGCGGGCTTCAAACAATCCAAGATCCTGAGGACAGCAAGCCTTCGCAGTCTCAAAGCCTCGTTGCTGAAGAGGATGAATGCCCGGGACTGGAGGTTATTGGTAGGGTTGAGGCTACCCAAGGTTCTAGCGATAGGAAGCAAAGCGCTTGGGACCAGGACATCTGGAATCCGGTTGACTTTGCAAAAGCAGTCTGGGGTAGCACACTCCAAGAGAAGACGAAGGACAGGCAAAAAATTCCTGAGAGACTCCAAAAGGGAACACCTGAGCCTAAGCCAGACGCCTCCGAACAGGACAGCGATGACGATGGAGAAGGAGACGACTGGGTGACGACTGATTCCGAACAGGACAGCGATGATGATGGGAATGGAGATGAGTGGGCAGATACGGTAACGACTAAGCCTCAGCTAGACGCCTCTGAACAGGATAGCGACGATGGAGAAGGAGATAATTGGGCCGATGCGGTTTCGATACAAGATGTCCAACCTCAGGATTCTTCCGAGGCGGCCGTGCTCGAGGTGGCTGACTCCGAGCCAAAGCTTTCTGGGCCGGACGTTAGAGGAGAGCAGGCTGCAAAAACAAAGAAGAAGAAGAAGAATCGAAAACCCAAAAAGAAGATGGAAGTCAAAGATACGGACCCGAACAAAGATACAATCCCAGTCAACGAAGTATCACCATTCAAAGATACATCCCCGGTCAAAGACGCAGCCACTCGCAGATATATCGCAGATCTGACCAGCCGTCATCGCTTTGTAGACCCCGAGGGTCTGTCTCTGGCGCCAGAGGCTACGCTTTATCACCTGGACCATAAATCCGAGGGCGCAATTCCTAGACACCAGATCGTAGCTCTAACCCTCAACGAATGTTGTGTCACGGCTGGCAATGGCGAGGTGCAGTGGGTGCCGCCGCCTATGGCAAAAGTATGAAAACCAAGAGTATCGGAGTCTATACGCTGACATCCTCGTTCAGGCCCGGGGTCATATGGACTTGATCTATAGCGACAAGACATGGTCCAAGAAAGAGCAGCAGATCTTCTGGAACAAGAGTCCACTGGCCCGTATGTTAGGTTAGTCTGCCTATGCGAGTCTCGGCGGTCAGTACTGATGGCATGGTCGCTCCCAGCGGCGAAACGTAGCTACCTCCCCCAAGAACCTCGAACCGATGTGATCTCCATCACTTTGGCCTTCAAAGATAAAGAAATTCTGCGATGGCCCAGACGCAGCAAGGCAAAAATGCTATTGTGGTACGGTCTTGTGGAGACACAAGAAATCGTATTCCTGTGGGGTATCCAGCAGCTCCGTCCATTGGCAGAGATTGAGGCTGAAGGCAAGTTGCTCGTTGCATTCAAGCTTATATAATCCCACGACTGATCGAGTACAGAGTGTGCCGTCTATTGGAGTGACCTACCGGGAGATATTAGAAAGGACTGGGTCCTTTGCAGTCACGATTCGACAAGCGACCGTTTACGTCAAATGATGGTAGCTTGTAGGAATGTGAATACGAGACAAGCCAGCGAGGCTATCGTGAAGGAAAATAACAAATTGGCACAGTGGAAGATAATCGCCAGGCCTGGCTCGTCCACCAACAAGGAAAAACTGAGGTCGTTGGTGAGAGCTGCAGACGAGCAGACACAGGCAGTAGCCACAGGAGAGATGGAGAAGACGAAAGCTGAGGCGTCCATTACTCGAAGCGCAGAGACCCAAGAATCGGAAATTGCTACGCCTTCGGTACCCACGGCTGACTGGTTCAGGCCGAAATTCGATGTAGGCTTCGCTGTTTCGTCCAGAATGAAGGGTAAGGCCTTTCGGAACGACAATCTCCCATCAGAAGATACAGCGATCCTTACAGATCCAATCCAGCTATCTAGCCGCTCAAGGATCATCAGATCTGCCGTGAGTCGTGCCACAAAGCCTAAAGCGAGGACAGACGTGTCCCAGAGTGTGGACCAACCATCATGGTCTGCCTCCTTTATCCAGGCAGGCACTCAACCATACCATTTGTCGGACCTAGCCGCTACCCCATTCATGGTTGCGACAAGTACCAATCCTAGGCTTCCACGGCCCTCAATTTGCAGCAAAGAGCGCCTGCCGATCTCCTAATCAGCCAAAGACAACTGTCGCATTAGGTCGGGCTCCCTTAGCTGCTTACAGCGAATCAGTGGTGTCAGAAATAGCAGCTTGATAATGCAGCTGTCAAGTCCTTGCGATGTCCTCAAACTTGGACTATGTGCTGGGCCAGATTACTGGAGGAATCACTCCTTCGGTCGCTAGGAACAGTATGATGGACGGGTGGAGCCTTCAATTTCTTCTCAAGACCCTCCTTAGCGTAGTTTGCAGTCTCTGTATGTTGTGGTCGACTAGGGGCTTCTCCAGCTCGAATCTTGACTCTCTCGATACGCCAATCAATGCGAGATAGCTGAAGAACATTAGCTGACACTCATATCCCTAGATCTGGCTTACGTATTGATCTCCTTGAGATAGAGATTGTAACCCTTGATGTTGCTAACGAAAGACTCAGCACTTTGTGCACGTATATCTCTTGCACGCTGGGTATCCTCTTGTGTTCCACGATCCCAGCCATATACTTCGGAAAGATCGACGATGACATCGATGTAGTCGGAACACAGGCCATAAGTAGACATATCAATTGGCGTTGTATCGGATGCAATATAGATCTTGCTCAGGACATCGAATAGATAGACTTTCTCAAAACGACAGTTAGCGGCAATCGTGTTTAACAAAGCCTCGAAAACAGGCAGCTGCGGTACCAATCCCTGGATAACTTTGCTAAATGCTTCGAAGATAGCATAGTCATAAATTGATGTCGGGTAGAAGCTGACTGGAGGGTTCTCCAAGCCTGCATCGTACAGATCGTCAGAGACACGCTGGATGATATCACGTATGGTGTCCTCGCGGTAGTCGTCGGTTAGCGAATCGGTCTTGTGGACGAACACAGAGTATTTGATCTCGGGAAATGATTGCTGTAGGTGTACGATGGTCTCGGTAAGTCGCCCTATGGCGTCCATGTAATTGTCCTGGGAATCTAGGACCCATATCATCGCTCCGACGCCGCCAAAGATGCTCTCAGCATCGAAGCTGGGATCTAGGTAATCGATCTGTCCTGGTAGGTCCCAGACTTGGAAATCCATGAAAGAGCTACATATTGTGTAAGCTAGAAGCATCTCCGTTGATCATGTTACTCATACTGCATAGATTCCTTCTTGATAGCCGTGGTTGCCTCCAGGAAAAGCGTCTCATGAGGGGCCATCTTGTGGAAAACGACATTGGATATGGAAGTTTTGCCACTCCTGCGCATACTCAATCAAGCTGGACATATACTGTAAGTCAAACCGGGCTCTCTTACCTCTTCAGACCCATCAGCAACAGACGCGGCTTGTGCTCCTCCTGGTAAACACTCGTGGTCTCACTACTACCTGATCTGATGGATGAGTTGTCAGGCTTGTCTGTTGCCTTGCTGTCCCGTCCGTGTTCAACACCCAAGCCAGCTGTGCTCAGATCCTAGGAGCGCAGTGTCAGTCCAATAACAAAGAGAGGGACAGCCCCAAAAGCTACGAATATGGCCATATCTCAAGAAAAGGGTAATCAAGAGCCAGAAACGAAGCCTAGCGAAGGCATCCGCCATATTAAACCACGAGAGTCGGGGACGGCCAAAATACAGGACCTACCTCGCTCCTGCCGTCACCGCCCATCGTCACGGCTCGTGGTGGGTGCAGCTGGTGGAGCGTTCAGAGGGTAAACAGCCTACGAGTATGTCTGGATGGTACAACGCGAAGGATGGGTTAAAGCAGGATCCTTATGCACGAATAGTAGTCAAAGCAAATATGCAGCAAATCCTAGAAATGAGAGATGGAGAGAATGTAACACATGACTATGAGATATGTGTGTCAGGTAAACTAAGACAAGATCAACAATTTTCGGCCCAACGGGCCGTCGCGCCTAGGAAGAGAACACCAAAATATTAGCCGCGGATCATCCATTACTGAACATATAAAGTCACTGTTGTCTTTCCAATGCTCATATCTTTTTCTTCGGGCCCAACTTCCTTGTCTTGAAGACCACAGACCAGCATGGCCGGCTTAGCTAGTTTGAGCGAGGTATTCTGGACTCTGCTATCTAGAGGCAACAGCCCATCGGTTGGCCTCCGCATCAAGCACAACCTCTCCCTAGGGTAGCTGATCAACCTATCGCCCAGTGCCAACGCCTTGCACGCCACTCAGCAGAAGACAACATCTCACAACCCGAGCTCGGAGCTATTCTTACCAGACCCCTCCCACCTCAGCGAGCTTTCATGGAACCATCTCTCGACATCAACCTTCGACTCGACATGATTCGTGGGTTTTGGAACGATCGTGCCACGCTTCGGCCTAGCCGTGGCCCCTCAGAAGTTTCAAAAAGCCAATAATATAACGTCACTTCAGGACTTTCTTATAATATATAAACGTCTCCTCACTCTGCTCCGCTGTTGGAACAGCTTACCTAACTCCAACAAAACAATATTTGCTTCAGGGGTAGGTACTCCCCACATCCGTTGCTAGTACCATTCTGATAGTCCGGAGAGACGGTGTGATATAGAGCAACACCCTTAAGAGACCCTCAAGGAACCAATCCTCGGTCAAGATAGTACGGGCAAACTGTATAGGAGATTACCTTACCATGTAAGTGATCCTATGTTCGTCGTTTCTATGTCTACCTTACTATGCATGTATCACATCTGCTTGTGCAATTGTCCTTGCATTTGTCCTAATTTACTCCATGTACCTCGAAGGCTAGAAGCTTCCTTGACGGCGCATGCCGACTTATCTGTTCACCTTCAATGGTGCAGTGTAAAAGAACAAGGGGCATAGTCTGCGATGAGACCAACTCCAGATTGTATGTCGATGGGGGACAGAAGACGTAGCATTAGCGCCTCGACTAATTCGGCTCCGGCGGCCGTAGGATCCGACCCGAACGCAAAAGCACGCAAAGAAGCCGAAACAGACGTTTACCTTGTCAGATTCACCACAGGCGCATGACGTTATCACAACGTAATATGTCGAAGACACGGCCCGTATCTGACTGTGCGACGGAGCTGTGGGAGACGATATTGGGTCATGTGAGTATGACGAAGCTTCGACGGTGGCCGTGCAGCTAATAATGCGTGCAATAGCTCCCAGCGTGAAAACCTAGGCAGCTGGGCGAGACATGTAGCGTATTCGAAGCTCCAGTGCAGCGTGAACTTCACAAACACATCGTCCTGACGAATTCACAAGAACCGCTGTTCTCGCGAAGCTTCAGCGACTTCCATTGTCCCCACCGCTACGTTCTTGCGCTTCATCACAAGCCTGAGCGTCGTCACACATGCCAATGTCACAGATCTGTTCGCCGCTGAGTTACCCACGGTCGGTGAACGGCCGGGTTTTCCGAAAATCGAGCTGCTCAATTCTGCGGTGTGCCGATTTCTGGTAACAATGCCATCAAATCAGCTTTGGTCCTTCAGGTGCGCAACCGCTGCATTATTCTTCTTCCCTCTATGCATACAACGGCCAGCCTGGCCTTTGCTATTGCGGTCCTCCTGAATCAATCTGTTTCCTGATGTGAGCGTCTATGAATGTTGCTAATTTTCAGCAGCTGGCAAGTACCTTTAGAAATACAGCTTGCCGCACTGCAAATGCTGCATAACCGACAAGCTTATAGTCTTGCGGATGTCAGCATCTGCGACAAGGTCTCAAGAAACATTCGAAGAAAAGCATCTGCTGTGGAGAAAGGGTCCACCCTTTATCCCAACGAACTCGACCCGAAAATGGCAAGGGACACATACGGATTTCAGCTTTTGCGACTGGATGAGCAAGTATTGCATCGACTACTGTTGGGGGTAGAGTCATGCATAGTAAACCGGTTTCCAGGGCCAAGATACGAAGCGACCATGCAGGCGTTCACCGATCGACTTTTGTTAGCAATCAGAGAGCAGATCGCAGGACATGCAAGAGATAGATTTCGAGAATTCTGGAGCTAGTTACACTCCTTCTAATCGGCATGGCCTTGGGACTCTTCATACTACCGACCGCAATCCTGTCGGTTTCAAATGCTAGAAATACTTCCTGCACCCCGGACCTGCGTTACTTCCGGCCCCTGATCTGGGCAAGGGCAACGGCCCCATCAATCTTTTTTATGGCTTGGACATTGAGAAGCCGAGGGGCCCGAAGGAGCAAAAGAAATTTGATCCTTCCCTGCAGAGCACACTGAGGACGGACCTTGGGAGAGTGTAAGTGTTGAGGATGGCGGTGAGAGGCTTCATAGAGTGGTTCATGAAGTGCTCAACGAGCTGGTTGATTAGGGGTTTGAGGGCAGGGAAGATAGTCTGGAGATTGGCGATGTTTACGTCAGAACTCCTCAACGGGAAATCAACATGGAGGCAGAAAAGGCAGGAAATGCAGCAAAGAAGGCAGCCAAGATGGCAAAATAGATGGCAGAAACGAAGGTTGAGGAGGACGCAGATGAAGCGCAGAAGCCGGATACGGAACCTACCAGAGGACCTACAAAGTGGCTTGCAAAGAAGCCTCCGCTTCTTGCTCGCAAAGACCCTGCAATCAAGCGTGCGACGGCTGCTCGCAAGGACCCTGCAAAGAAGTCTGCGTGGTTTAAAGCAAACCAGAAACTTATCGCTACCCACAAATGCTATGCCATGACTGCTACGACTGCTCTGACTGTGCAGGACACTAGCAAGGACCCTGCAAAGAAGTCTGCGTGGTTTGCTAGCCAAAACTCTGCAAAGAAACCTCCGAGGACTGCTAGCAAGGACCCTGCAAAGAAGCCTCTGCGTCTTGCTCGCAAAGACCCTGCAATCAAGCGTGCGACGGCTGCTCGCAAGGACTCTGCAACCAAGCGTGCGACGGTTGCTACCAAGGACCCTGCAAAGAAGCCTCCGAAGGAGATCACGAGTTTCTGGCAATGAAATTCTGAACAATAAGCATTGCACCCCTGAACTTTGACCTAATCGCTATCTGTGAGGGGTCTCCGAAGCTGGAGGAGCTGGGCATATGCTTTCGAAACCATGGTAACTCTGTTTTGCTTACAACTTCAGTATTTGGTAGGTTTAGCCGGACCGCTGATTATATATGCTCTACGTATCCCGCGCTCGAAGAGCCTCGAGACCTAAATATCCGCGACCTCCCATCGTACACGGGTGAATCTCAGAGCGTATCGATGCATGAGGGGCTTGTGACCACCTTCATTAGGGAATAATTTAATGTTAAACAGGTCATGGACCCAAATTGGCGTCCGCATCTCGATCTAATCGCCACCAGCTCGATCACATTCCTCGACACCGGTTGGAGCAACGAATCTCGCCGACAGAATCATCCATAAGCCTTTGCCCAGACTGACTCCGCGAGAAATTCCGACACAAGCGTCTCATCAGTCTAACCACCTAAGGATCTTTGAACCTTACTAGCTATGTTAAGCTAGGAAAGGGGAAAAACAATATCGTCCTCACTCATTCCTTCAATAAGCTCCCAAAATGTCTTACAGCCAGAAAATTCTTTTTGCAACTGCACGGCTGAACACTATTGTCACTCGGTGGATCAGATATCTCGACACTGGGGAGAGCAGCATGCCGCCGGCAGGGTCATCTGGCGGGGATACAATTTCTGAAATGCTTGAATGTGGCGTATCATATTATCTTCGAGGGTCTTCGTTGGCTGTTCAAGACATATGGAGTCTATAGTAAAGGCGAACAAGAAAGACTTGAGTCATTGCATATACTAGTCCTTTTGCCACAGTGGACTCGATCGATTCGTCAAAAAGAAACGTCACTACGTTTGCCCAAGTGACTAACGTGCTATGTATGGTGGAACTGCGTTGCAATAAGCCTCCATTCCAGAATCTTCTGACGCAAGCACAGTAAACTTACAATAACTGTGTCTTGCGTTGTAAGTATAGGAATGCAGTCTGGCTGGAGTAATATATGAGTCGCTTACACCAGCCATAGCAGAAGACTCAGCATTAGTTCATCTCCACCATTCATACAACATCTTCATATCAATCACCCCTGACCGCCCTCCAGAAAGCCTAATATCAAGACCAAGAACCGACAACTGAGACCACCCCAAATTCCTCCTGCGATGCCTCAACGCCCATCCAAAGACCAAGCAGACTGCGAGCGCCTGCTCCGAAATCTCTCCCAGTCAGAGGTATCCACCCTCCTAGCCGCGATCGACACCGACACGCCCAAAAATCACAGATCGCTATTTGCCCGCGCAGAGCGGCTCTGGAACCGCCCCCTGGAGGGCCACGCCGGCGAGGGCGCCAAAACCTCATTACCAAAGGACTCGGATCGATTAGCAGTAGCTCTGCAATGGAAAGCATGGGACTACCGTCATCCTGGTAATCCACCCTGGGACCATAGCCGCTTGGATCATAACATAGCTGTGAAGCTATCGGTGTTGCGGATATATACTGTCCGTGATTTGAAAATCACGGAGCGAAAGACTGTTGAGAAGTATTTGAGTGAGATTGTGCGTTGTACGGAGGTGCTGAGAGGTGCGGAGAGGTTTGGTCAGGAGAAGGAGGTTAGGGGGGTTATACTGAGGGTGCAGGGGCTGGTTCTCCATTTGGAGGATATGTGAAGCAACAAGTGCTGGACGCATGGGGAGACTGCGGAATTGCATTGTGAAGGCATGCTAAAGTAGCTTTCTTGCATATACGGTGGGCTTCTGGAAGGATGCTGCAAGGGATGTGGGCTATATGCTGATTGCTCTGCCCTGCGTTTTCAGCGATGGCAATAATCCTGATGGTATTGAAGACAGATAGAAGCTATTCGAAAACAAATGTTTCAGCAAATCTGTTCCTCAGTTACGTGTCGCTCAACTACAGACGCTACATCTTCTGATATTGTCCGCCTCCGTGTTGGCGCCCCATGTCTGAAGATGAATCATCATACTCTGCAGTATGGAGACCTTTGCCTGTATGACGAGAATACAAAACATGCTCTTTCGAGTAGTCTTTGTGGTCGAGCAACGTGTTCCATTAAGCACACATTTAAATACTCATAGCTTACTCCGAGTAGAGCGGCTTTCCGCCAACACCCTCTTGAGCACGGCCAATTAAAGTTTCGCTATCATAATAGAGAAAACCCGAGCTTTTCATGAGGAGTCTTTAATATGAAGGTCGTAAGAATGGAATAGAAGACTTGAAGGATGGCTTGACCAAGCTGCAGCAGCGGAATGGATGGCGATCGGCTAGAAGCTCTCCGAGCTCTCGAGTCCCGATTTCAAACTAGTGGATCGCGGGCAAGACAAAAGATTGTGTTCTGCGAACGCCTGTAATAAACCGATGTTGCTCGAGGCTCTCGGTAATCGCAGCAAATGGCATTTCCGTGTTCCATTCGTGCATCATCGCAGAATATGGCTGATTCTGTAATTTGCATATGTCGTACTGGCCGATCTTTCCCTTCAGACGCTCGTGTTGAATGACATTCATCATCCTGGATAGGAGATGTCACAATCGGGTGGACTCATTCTACCACATTCCGTGCCAGCAGCGGAAATCTACCAGACCCTCACTCGTAGCCACCCAGGTCTTGCGGCTTGAGAGCCTCTCGGTGCGGAGATAGGCGCATTTCCTCTAGGACCCGTGGGAGCGTTCAGAAGCGGTGGAGATCAGTTGACGATGGCCGGACCAGCCCGGAATTGAGAGATATCGATTGGGACAAAGTCAGGTGTGTTTGCTGGCTGGTGAGCTATCGAGGGGGCAGGGACTGCAACCTCTGGACCATGCCTATGTGGTGGGTTGCTCGGAAAACCGGCGTCGGTGAAAGGAGCATAAGTACTAGTGCATGTTCACTTTGAACGGTAGGCTATTCAAGATTTTCGTTTCCGCTTTGTCCAACCGCTTGTTCTTGATTGTTGTTCTTTGCCTATTGAATGAGTAAGATATGCAACGGCGCCACGCCATTCAGAGCGGTATCAGTATTTGTTAGAGGTAATGACGCACATCAACAGCCTCATTGGATTAAAAATCAGGGCGTCGCACGTTAATATCGAAGTGGTAAGTGATACTGAATGACACAACTAACATCGAAGCGCAAAGAATTTAGTTCGCTCCCGGTATTGACGTGTCAAATTCTGCCTGATCCGAGGTTGAGGTTTCTTTCAATAAGGATCGGAAGCCAGATTCGAAATTGCTGAGTGGTGGGTGGGTAGATACTGTGCGACAGGGCAATATATAATATATTGAGGTTATGAGACTCGAAAAGGACTCATAGCTTATCCCGTTATATCAACGAGAACAATAAGGTAGGTATCGCTAGAATCGTAGCGAGCTAGAAGAAGTAGGATGGCATGAATGGTCCATTGCGAGTGGAAAAAGAGGGGAGGTTTCTAAAGTTTCGGGAAGCATTCTTGTACTGCGCGTCCAATATGTGACTCACTATCAAACGTTGAATATTTCATGACTGCACCATCTGAATCATTGTGCAGGAAATGGTAGTGCAGCGTAACGTTCGCGGCTGAAGGTTCAACATTCATGCTACCCTAACTCCGAAACTAAGATCGTAACAACAAACAAGGTGTCGATCTCAGCTATGCCAAAGAGTGTCCAAGACATTGTTTTCGCTGTTGACTAAGTAGCTGTCGCATTTCCTGATCAAGGCAAATAAGGTACTTCGTTCATCTATCTTCACAATAGCTTGCCGGTTGCCACAAGCTTCGTAGGAATTTCATCTCTCAGCTCCCATCGACTCCATGTGTTCAGCCTCTTGTAGCACGTCGACGTAGAGCACACATTATTTTAAAGGGTTATCTCTTGAGAACCCCAATTGAGAGGTCGGCTCGTCCACCGTTGCCGGTTGCGCTCCGCGGCTAGCTCGCTTGTTCCGGGCCGCTGTGCCGCATTATACGGAAAGAAGCCCTGTCACTCTGAATAACACTCAAGCAACCGCTCGCACCCTCAATCTTTCGCTCACGGCTTCTCTGTCCCACTCTTGAGTGAGCCACGATCGTTAGCTGTCTCACACGTTGCAGTCATGGACTTCGCATCCTTAATGTCCAGCGCCATATCCACCAAATCCACTCCACTATCCACCGACCCATCATCCAAACCACCTCCTAACAAGTACTTGAAACGATCCACTCTCGAATCGGAACGGCAGGCCGCCTACCTTGCTGAACAAAACTCCCTAGCCGCAGCTCGCGAAGCCAAACAGGCCCAAAAGCGGAAACTCGAAGATGAAGAAGCCACCCGCACCGCTTCACGCAACGAAAAGCGACAACGTCTTGCCGAGGAGAGTCATTCACGAAAGGAGGAGGAGGAAGAGAAGAGAGAGAGAGCAAGGAGGAAACGGCTAGGCCTGCCTGATCAGCCCGCGAAGGGAGAAAGAGGTAGTCAGGACCCTGTCGCTACTGAGGAGAAAGGGAAGGATATACCACCAGAGATTTTACTCGCGAGGTTACGTGAGCTGAGTGAGCCCGTCATACTGTTCGGCGAGACTCATGCTCGGCGTCTTGCGCGCTACCGCACCCTCACTGCACCGAAACCAAAGAAGCAGCAGCTTTCCTCGGGGCCAATACCTACAACCCTTGCGCCTCTCCCAGAGTCCGAACTCAAAGTTCCTAGCTCCCTCCCGAAAGATACTGATGCGCGAGCTTACCTGTTTCGACAACTATCGTCTTACTTTTCCCTCGTGCTCTCTGAATGGATCGTCGCGCTCGCCACCCGGCCTCAATCAGTCAAGGAATCGTCTCAAGGCCGCGCCGCTGAGAACGCCATGCTACAGTCGCGCGAGAATATGCGGCCTCTATTCAAGAAATTTGAGGCAGGAGACGTGCCTGAGGCGATTCTTCAACCCATCGTCGAGATTGTGAATGCGGCCCAAGAGCGGCGATATGTAGATGCTAATGATGGCTATCTAAGGTTAAGTATAGGCAAAGCAGCTTGGCCCATCGGAGTGACCATGGTGGGTATTCATGAGCGAAGTGCGCGGGAAAAGTTGCATGAGAGCGAAGGTGGTAAGGCGCACATCATGAGTGATGAGGTTACGAGAAAATTCCTGCAGAGTATTAAGCGGTGTTTAAGCTTTGCGCAGACGAGGTGGCCGCCGGAGGATATTGGGCAGCTGATGGGATAGGTAAGAATGAGGTTGATGAGCGGGCGTCTACAATTGGGTTACCATTCATTACTTGAGGCCACATAAAAGATTGATGGAGTGCTTGAGCTGATGATGTTCGCTGCCTCTCTGGCGGGAAACACTTAAGTGAGGTAGATGCCTCCAAACTACTTGCATGCTATTGGTCAAGGTGAATGTTCAATGAATCTCGCTTTGAGCAGGACTCGCGGTACCGTACTCAAAGCTACAAGTTCACATAACTCTTGAATCATCTCACGTCACAAAAGCTACCACTGTCTCTCATTTGGGTTTCAGGCGACTCGCATTGACCTCGAATTCGTCCCTCTCCAGATAATCTTGACTCAGATTTCATCTGAGGGGGGGTTCTTATCCAGATTGACTACCAGTTCCTTGAGCTATAAACCGATCTATTATTCATCACACACCAGCGACGAGCAATTCTTCGTTTAGAAACATTCTGACAGATTCCTCCTTCCATCCTTGACTAAATCGAAAAGTTCCGGCTCGCCAGACAATCCGGTTGCCGTTGGTAAGAACCTCTGTATGTTCTACGAATTTGGCTCAATCCAAGGCACACCAGTGCGCACACTGCACAAAGACCGCTACAATGGCCTGCGGTGGTTGTAAAGGCGCCCCTGATGGTTTTCAAGGCACCGTGACTATCTGGTACTGCAGCCCCCAATGTCAGAAAGATGACTGGGAGAAACACAAGCAGGCGTGCAAGACTGCCAAAGACCGCCAAATCCTATATCGTGCTGCGGATACAGCCCAGAAGATGCTACTCATCTTCAGTCGAGCGACATTCCAATGGGGAATCGAGCGTATAGAGAAGCTTGATGGGATCTGGCTCATTCACCAAACCAGTCCTAAGCAAATTCCAGTAAAGAGCCAGCTACAAGAGTTTCCGTCGAAGAAATTTCCCAAAAAGGAGGAACAGTTGGCCATTTTGACCCACCAACATTGCTCGGTTGCTTTAGCCTACCTTCATGACTTCCTAAAGATTCTTCTTAAGGGTATATATTACTCTCGACCCTCCTTTCATGAAGCGCTAACTGAACTTAGGCCCCTACTCCAAGATTGAAGAAGTGATCGTTTGGATCAAGAATGCCAACTTCCGTATGAGACGAATCTTCCCTGGTACTGTGATAGACATGACGAATTACAAGCATTCTATCCTCCGAGTCACCACGAGAGCAGGCGAAAGGTATGCGCTGGATATGACTGGAGCCCAATTCGGCTGGACAGACTCGATTATTCCTTGGGACTTATTCGCAGACACCCGGATACTTTCGGTCGATGGAATCGAAGCCTTCGGCTACACCAAGCCGTATCTGGAGGCAAAGTGCTCTTCTTCTCTTGGAGCAGCACGAGCCTATGTCCATTACATCCAGAAAAACTTCGCAAATGTACTCAACGGTCTTCTCTACGACTGGCAGAGAGCCAATATGCTGTTGCCGGCGCTGCTCGGCCTACCGCACGAGGAATTCAAGCAGCAGCAGCAAGCGCTAATGGAATCTGTGGAAAGTAAGATGCAAGGATATAGAAATTTTGCCATTGCCACAAAACAATTCCCTATTATGGGCAGAGAACTTGGTGCGACCCTGCCTGAATACTCACTGGGCTCGACTTTCCAGGTTGAGAAGCTCAGTATATGACGGAAGATCTACTGCTCTCTCGCCAAAGGAGTTCACAGAATTCGATCCTCAAGTATCTCAATTCAAGACATGCCAGACGGGCTCAAAGTCTCCGCTGATACGGATTTCTCAGGATCAGCTCTGGCCGGATATTTAACTGGCAACATGGTTCTGGACTCAATCCAAGGTCACGCTTTCAGTATTTACTACATAAGCAAGATGGACAGCCGACCATTGCTATCACTGCCCAGCATCAGCAAACCACCTTCCCCCAATCCAGCTCAAGGGCTGTTGACTTCATTAACTTTTAAGCAAGAGCATCTCTCGACTCATTAATCGGAGGAGATCTCTAAACCTCTGTCAACAGAATGAACATGGTGCAAGCTAGCCTGCAAATTCAACAGCTAAAAGTCTTGTTAGCTCAATGGTAGAGCATAATATCCCAACATTGGTTTCCTGGCCGCCCCTGTACACAAGGAATGTAGAGGCACACACCTTTCCCTCCTTGCTGTACTGGCGGTGATCCTACTCAACCCTAATGCAGACAATAGACATGAGTCAACTTGACTGATTTACTCATTCTCGCCATCTCATCGAGCTCAATCACCTTGGCCACCTCATCAACTCCCTCATCCTCACCGACCCACCCACCCGTCCACCCCTCACCCCAGAACCCACCCCACCACCTGCTCCCCTCCCCCCTTCCCCAAGCTCCAGCCAGATCATCTTCCGATAACCCACCTCCAGCCTCCACACCCACCTTCCTGAACCCGATTTTCGCTTTCGACATCTGCTTCTCTTAGCAAGATCCCGCGAAGCACTGCCAGTCGACCCACCCTTAGAATTAC
>JAABUQ010002435.1_pt1 | contig 36852 bp, 35 predicted proteins | sample 5560001 | NCBI WGS metagenome assembly JAABUQ01 (sample SAMN10711888, study PRJNA513371) | rock metagenome | isolation source: Antarctica rocks | place: Antarctica: Victoria Land, Finger Mt nord | collected 2015-12-18 | reverse complement strand
GATTGTGATTGGGGGTTTGGTGCAAGGGAGGGGGAGGGGAGCTTACGGGGCGGCGTTGGTGTCGAGGAGGATGTGGCGGTCTTTGAGGTCTTTGGCGTCGGGGCGCATTTGGAGGTGTTTCTCGAGGGAGTTTTGGCGTTGGATAGGGGAGATGGGGGTTGAGTCTACGGCTTCGGTGGTGGGGTCTGTGGAGGCCATATCTGTTTGCTTGTTTGGCTGTTTGTTTGTTTGGTTGCTTGGAAGTGCCTTGAACTGTCGTAAGTCTCCTTTAGGCCTATCGCGTGGGTGCGGATGTGCTTTTTGGTAGGTTTGTAGATTCTGAGGAGAGAGCTGAGCTTGAAAGGCGGAGCTGGTCGTGTGTCGGCTTGTGGGGCAACGGGGAGTTTAGGCGGAGATAAAGATGTGGTAACTTTGATGGCAATGCATCAGATGTGAAATTAATATTCGTTACGTTTCTCGCAAGGAAATACTTCTCCAGATGCAGTGGTACATTCCAAGCTCACATAATGTAGAATCACCTGAGGGACCATCTTTCTTCTTCATGGATCTCGACGGACTAATTCCGACTGTCGAGCCCTGCAGCGCCTCCAAACCCGACGCGTCTGAATCCTCATCGCGTTAAGTACTCGATCCTCGTTACTGATGCAACACCATGTGGACTCTGGAATGCGATGGAGATAGCTTAGCCCATAAGAAGATCTGGCTACGTCCCGGGAAGAAATATCTATTTGGGCGTACGAAAGGGCCAAAAGGGCAGAATGCTGGGTTCAAGATCGATCACAAGTCCGTCTCTCGACAGCATCTCACTTTGTCGATCTCAAAAGTGAAGCCTGGGGATGGATCCGTAGTCAGCAAGAGGTCGGAGGTTACCCTGAAGGATGAGGATACGAAATTCAAGACCGAGGTAGACGGGGAAAGCATCAAGAACCAAACTAGAACTCTGAGGAAGGATGAACATGTCTTTAGGCTGGGAAATTCGGAGCAGAAGTTCTAGTATGTGCAACGTCCTATTCTCTGTATGCTGACTGACGGACTATAAGCGTTAGATGGCAGCCCGTCGTCTTCACCTTCTCCCTCACCTCCAAAGAGCTCAAGGCTGGCAAAGACCCTCTTGCAAATCAAAGAAGTCGACTCGAAGATCTCGATGTAAGAGTCATCATACCCTACATTATCGAATCAACCACACATGTGGTTGCAGGAAAAAGAAATACAGCCAAAGGCTTACAAGCCTTGATCAACGCCAAAAACATTGTAGCAGAGTCCTTCATTGATGCCCTCATATATGCAACTACGCCTACCGATCTAGATGCAGAAGAAAGCCTTTCACCACTCGAAGAAGATTTTGTTGGAAATTGGCCGAACACCGCAGACCATCTACCAGCGAAAAGCAAAGAACCAAGCGAACGACCTGCCGAAGATTTTGTTCCGAACGTCGAGCGTGCCAGAGTCTTTGAGGGCTATACGTTTATCTTCTTCGATCAACTACAATTTGAAACCCTACATGCACCCATTGCAAACGGAGCTGGGAAGGCTTTATACCACGAGCTTGACTCTGGGAAGACTACCTCCGATGATATAGTTCTCTATGTAAAAAGTGTGGCGGGCGAGAAAGGTCTCGGAGAATTTGAAGATGGGAGTGAAGGCAAGGGCGTGGTAGTCGTTAAGTTTCGAAGCAAAGAACATCCAGAATGGGCTGCCCAGATGGACTATCAAGTGGCTCAGGCTCTTGATCATCGTCTGATTGAGCAGAGCGAGTTTTTGGATGCCATTTTGAACAATGATGCTAGCATGCTCCGAAGACCTCTCTTGCCAAATGATGATGAAAGTGTGTTGTCTCTTTCCTTTTGACACCAAGAGAAGTGGCACTGATACATGACTCCGTTATAGCACCAAGCACCCACCCTGCATATGCACAAGGCCCTGAAGCCCAAGAAGCCGAACAACCTGTTGAACCAGACGAGCCTAAACCTGCGTCGCGCCGACGAGCTCGTGGACCGGTTGTAAGCCGCTTCAAAGGATTTGACGACGATGACGACGATATTAAACCATCATCTTCTCGACCTTTTCCAGAGGAGTCTCATATGGACAGCGCAACCAATGGCCAGTCTCAATACTACTCGGTACGCTCGCGTTTACTCGTCTAATATGGAGATACTAATTGTGTACAGAATGGCACTTCATTTGCGAATGGAGACTCGATGGAACTCGACTCGAGTAACCAAGTAAATGGGAACACACAAGCCAGTACTTCTCGAAAACGACGAGCGCCTTCTTCTGATATCGAGGAGGAGGAAGATCTAGTTGACAAACTGTTACCAGCCACAACAGCCATCAAGAGGCGTAGACTCGAGGAAGACGCAGAGGCAGAACGAACCGGCATCTCACCAAACACTTCATTCGACGTCTCCGAACCCCAGCCAGAAACAGAAAAGAAGAAGACTAAGCCAAAGACGGAGATCAACATCCAAGAAAAGATGCGCGCACGCCGACAAGCTGAGGACGAAGCCGCGAAGCAAGACGAGGAAGTCATCCGGGACTCCCTCGAAGGCATGAGCGTGGAAGAAATGAAGAATCTAGCCGTTGTAGAGCAGATGCCCATACCCACCCGCCGACGACGCGCACCCCAACGAACCAACGGCGAGGACAAACCCCGATGGGACGACCGCTGGAACGGCCGGCGAAACTTCAAAAAGTTCCGCCGCAGAGGCGACGGCGTGCACGCCCGGCGCGGCCAAAGCGTCATCGTCCCGCTCGAGGAAGTCAAGAAGAAAGATTTCGGCATCGGCGAGGAATACTGGCTCGAACGTGACAACAACAACAAGACGCAACGGAAGCGCGAGGAGCGAGAGCGCGCCGCGCAGAGCCGGCTGCAGTCGACGCCGTACGTGACCGCTAGAAGCCAGGCTGCGGATGTGCCCTCGGAGCTCGTGGATAGTAGCGCGGCCGGGGTCCCTGAAACGATCGATGTGGATGCCCCGCGCGCCACGAGGTACGGGGAGCGGAGTCTGCGGAACGATGATGGCGGGGGTAGGTCTTTGGCTGGTGGGAGGAAAGCTGGGGGGGTGCACATCGCGGGGCCGAAGAAGAGGAAGAAGTTTGCGGCGGCGAGGGATTCGGATTGTGATAGCGAGGAGGATGAGGGGGGTAGGGGTGGGAAGCGCATGAGGTGATTGTTTGCTTCGATTGGGGTGGTTGCTGTATGATTTGCTTCTTAGCTGGGGGGTCCATGTGTGCGAATACGCTGGCTGTCTAGCTAGCAAGCGTCCTTTGCGGAGGTGACTCGATTCTGTGGAGCTATCTTGACTGGGCCGAAGCTATTGATATCATCCCCTGTTCTGCGTTTGCTGGTGAAGGCCTTTGCCTACGTCTTTCACACCCATTTCCAGTCTCGCTTGCACGTCTGCATGTCTCGTGCATGGATTGCTAAGGGATGCACTCCAAGGAGTGGAACACGGTGAGCTGTCCCACAACGAATCACCAGAGTCTCCCTCATTCGCCCATTTTATTCAATATAGCCGCCTCAGTAGCTCTCCACCTCCGCTCGCGCCGATCCCCCCAAGTCGGGCACCCACCCGCTAGGCCTCTCCCTCCCTCGAACAATCATCCCGTAAACAGCCCCCTCCACTTTCTCAACACAAGTCCGCATCACCTCCAACTTCTTCTCCACATCCCTCTTGAAGCCCCCACCGTCGCCCACATTCAACGCTTCGAACAACGTCCGAATCGCTCGCATATCGGTGAGGATATCCCTGCCTTCCCCTGCAGGCCCGGAAGCACGGGGTAAAGCACCGGTCGTGGCCATTGTGGTGATGGCAAACCGCATCAATTCCCCAGTGAGGTCGAAGAGACCCAGAAGGTAGTCATCCTCTGTCAATATTATTCCGCCGGGTATCTGGGCCTGAGCGTCCGCATGTGAGAGAAGGGTTTGGGTGGCGAGGTAGTGGGAGAATGTGATGGCTTCAATGTATTCCTGGATACCGGAGGAAATGTTGCGTTGGTAGCGCCAGGCGTTCAGGGATTGCAGGTCGGGAGAGACGGAGAGGAATAGATCGTTGATTTGGGTCAGGCGAGGGGTGTTTTCTTTCGTGACGGGGGCGGGGAGGGGAGCGGAGAGGGTATGGACGCTGGGACCTGGGTATTAGTGGGGCTTTCGATAAGATGGTGGGGGTTTAAAGAGGGTGATAGAAGGGAAGGGTACCGTTGCAGTGAGAAGATCCTGAGAAAGCATAAGCAGAGTCCTTTGTTGCTACTCCTCCTTTCGTAAGGCTCACATCTTCTTGCTTAGGGCGGTGATGTCTCGGGAGGCTTTGATGATGCATTCGCGTCGGTCATGGTGTTTATCCAGCTCGTTGCGGAATGATTCGAACATGGGCATAAATTGCGAGAGAGTTTGCACAGGGTCCACCTCGTCTAGGGTCAGAAGGTGCTTGGTGCCGGCCATGGTGGTGGCGTGTGTTGTCGACTTAGATGTTCAGCGAACTCAGGTACACCTTCAGCTGGACGAGCGAGATGCTGTAGCTGTTGAGCTTGTGGAGGCTGGAGAAGTGTAAGATGCCCCTATGGTCCCACCATCTCTCGCTATCCATCGCTAGTTACTTTCAGCTCTGGGGGATTCTAGACCTGAAATATCGGTAGGGATTCTAAGCGACTTTAAGCTAATGATTTTAGTGCCTTCTTCTTTGATTGGACCGTGTACCTACTTTATAGCCGAAGATTCCAAGGATCCTCCTTCGGCCCCAGATTCCTCCTCTCACCCCCGCGTCTTTCGCGCGTGGAGAAGTGAAGGAATGCTGCTAAATGATACTTATGGCAAAGGAACAAAAGCGCATCCTTTTAACATTATCCGTGAGACAATACTGCGTGTCGTTGCGTATGCTAAACAGACCGCCAGGACGAGTACTGTAAGTCGACACTCTTTAAGGCAGTAGGAAAGCCACCAGAGCATGGAATGTCTGGGCGCAGCATCAATTGGCGAGCTGCATGACCACCACCCACACCATCCAATCTGCTCTTTCCCCTTTCCTCTTTCAGTTGCCTGCCACTTTCTTTTCCGTATCGACAGCTCCCTTAGCTTCCCGCGCCGGCGTCGTCTTGTCCCACCTCCACCCTGCTTCAGCTATTAAAAGCTCTACCCCCCCCCCCCCACCATTCTTTCAAATTCCTCGCTCCTCGCAGTATCACTGAGCCAAGCTTCTTAATCTTTTCATCCGTGTCTCGCGTCTATCCTCTCATATACGCTGACACAATGCCCGTCTACACGTCCGACAGAACCTCTGACAGGGGCTTCCCCTGGATGTGGTTTATTCGCATAGCAGCCATAGTCATCAGCATTATTGTCCTGGGCATCACAGCAAGTGACTCCGCCTCCTTCCAAAACATTAATTGCAATATCCCTTCCAAGCTGAGCTTCAACCTTGCGGTGGTAAGGACCCTCCTCAGCTCTCCCCACTAACATGGGCAAAAGCCCAATTGTTCATGTTCGTGTTGAGAACAGTCTTCTAACTTCATTGCCAGTCCATCATCTCCTTTATAATTCTAATCTATTTCCTCCTCGCCACTGGTCCCGGCCACTTCTTCAAAATCCTCCCCTGGATCGTGTGGCTCCAACTCGGACTCGACGCCCTCCTCTTCGTACTCTGGCTTGCTGCAGCCGCCTCCTCAAGCTACACCTGCGACGAACTTTGCAGCGCCTGCGGTTTTGACGTCACCTACGACACCGAGGTCTGCCTCTGCTACGTCTTCTTCAAACGTGATACCAGCCCCGTGCAACGAAGTCCGTTGGAGAAGAGGAGAACAGGGAGGGGCTCGGATGGAGGAGGGAGCACCATCGCTGCGAAGCAAGCTTTTGATGCTATCATGACAATCATCTTCTTCGCACTCCTCTGCCTCGACATCTTCTGGATAGTACAATCCCGCAACTCCTCCACCACAACCGCCACTGGCCCACCCACTACAAGCTCCAACCCTGTCAAAGAAGAAGAAGCCGGCATGGCCCCCACCGGCGGTGTCGCAGGCGGAGCCGCATACCCCCAGGAACAGCAACAACCCTACGCCCAAAACGTCCTAATGCAGCAATACCCAGTCCAAGGCCAGCAGCAGCAACATCCCCACCAACAATACCCTCAGCAGCAGCAATACCCGGCGCAAGGCCAACCAACAATGTACCAAGCCCCCCAGCAACAGTATCCCGAGCAGCAAATGCACCAGCCCCAGCAAACATACCCCACCGGAACCCCGCCAATGCAGAGCACGTACAACGGGCCCCCTCCAGTCGAGTACGCCCCGCCCGCCATGCCCACTCAGCATGAGATGCACGAGCAGTCGAAGATCTCGGATCCAAGGGACGGGGTCGCGGAGATGCATTCGCCCGGCCCGAGGGTGACGGGGCACACGGCCGCACCGCCGACGGCGTAGGTTACGAGAATACTGAACATGGGGGGCTGAAAGGAAGGGGAATCCTGTGTCTCAGGGGGAAGTGAAGGGAAGACCCAAAATTTGAGATCATGGATAGCGGTCCCGGGTTGAGATTTCGCTTCAGCTACGTTCTAATGCACGTGCATGGTCATATCCACCGTTTACACGCGAGTTCATCGTAGTTTAATCAAACTAATTTCCCTCATCATTCTCTTGTACCCTCTGGAAACTCTTTTCCCTGTCCTCATCAGTACCCTCCCGTCCCGTCAGTGATACAACCCACCGTCTCCACACCCCCTGGCTCACAATCACTCGGTCCCATTCCCCATCACCGTTTTTTCCCCTTCCCGTGGAACCCCGCCTTCCTCTCTGATCTGGCGCCTTCCCGCCAGCCTCCCAAACCCAACCCTCCGACCCATTCCTTCCCCCCCCATCCACCTACTCCATCACAAACCCCCCTCCTCTTCCCTCTCGCCCCGCGGTGAATGGTGTTACGCTTGATAGTAAGTATCGAGCGATGTCCTTGCGCTTGGTAGGCTAGGGTTTATTATTTATTACTCGGTCGGCGCCCCGCTGTGAGTTCATGTGCTTGCTTGCTTGTTTGCTTGTTTGTTTGTGTGTGGATGATTCTGTGAGGGAGGAGGGAGAGGGGTGCGTGGGTGGTGGATTTGGGTTGTGGATTATGGATTGTGGATTGTGGAATTATGGATGGGGGGGGCGGCGAGCACCTTTGATTGGTTTTATCATGTTTGGTAGACTCCTCGCTGGTTGAGATAGCTTGCTTGTGGGCTGGGTTGATGGGAGGAGGTGAGCTGGGCCGGTGACGGCGCCGGTTATTGATTGATTCTGGATTGGGGGGGCGGCGAGCTCTTTGATTGTAGTTTGGTTTGGCTGGTTATTGTCGATCGACTATTGTCCATGGTGTTGCTTCTACGGACTACTGACGCTATTATATGCTCGGAAATTACGGATGTTCCTGCCCTGTCTTGTCTGGACTATGCGATGCGGAAAGGGATTATTTAGGAAAATAGTTCACGTATGGTTCGTGTTGGAAGGGGTGTTAGGTAAGGTAGGCGGGTAAAAGCGGTGGATGATGGATTCTGTTTAGGGGGGGGGGGCGAGCCCCTTGATTGGTTTGGCTATCTATGGTCTACTGCATTGCTCTATGAATTAAGAACTCTGCGTCATGCTTGGAGCTTTTCCTGTCTTGGCCTGTGTCGACTACGCTGTGGGGTACGGAAGGGGACTATGTGGCGGTGGTGGGTGAGGTTGACGCTGTGCTGCGCATGCTGATGCCGTGGTGAAGGGTGAAAGGAAATCTATCGCGACAGTGCAGGCGTGGTGGTACATGGGGAATCTGTCTTCCTCCTCCAGAACAATTTCGCTCTCAAGTCCTTCCGGGATAGGGGCTGGGCTGGGCTTGATCAGCGGAAGTAGCGCGGATCGAGGTGTTTGCTGGAGCCGGAAGAACGGCTCTTGGCGTCCTCCCAGGAGGATTTGGGGTAGTAGCGGGCGTCTAGGTCCTTGGAGCTGCGGGTCCTGTCGCTGCTCGGGGCTTTGTCGTGGTGGAGGTCAATTTTGTCGGACTTGCGGGAGGGGGATTTGGTCCGGTGGCTGTGGGATGAGTGGTGGGTTTCCTTGGAGAAGTACTTTGGGTCATCGTGGTATTTGGGTTCCTCGCGGCGGTGGCTGCTGGAGTTATGTTTGGGTTTTATGTCGTGGTATTTGCCGTAGGTTTTGTCTTCTGGATAAGAGGACCCGGAGCGACTTGACCCGCTGGAGCTGGTGTAGCTGTGTCGGTGGCCGTGGGGGGCGGCGTCGACGATGCGGACCGAAGAGGACGGCATCTTGGAGGAACTGAGGGTTGAGACGGGTTTGGTTGCGTTCAATTGGGGTATGAGGAAGTAGAGGAGGCTTGGTTTGACGAAGCAAGATCGGCAATGGCAGCTTTGGTGTTGATGGAGAGACGAGATGGCTGTGTGATGACACAGCGTTCAGGATGGATGAGGAGTATAAAGTTTTATCTTGATGGGGAATGGATGTATTTCTCAGATAGATATAGGAGAAATTCGTACTCAATGGATGGACAAAGATACAAAAGAAAGAAGGAGAAATGTCCGCAGAAGATTATATATATACTGAGTAAACCCATGTCTACGCCCTACCATCGCATGCCAGAGTCATCGTTCTGGAGTCATCAAGTTGCCTACGCAAGCGTCAAAGCGATGAAACGCCAATTGCCCTGGGATCCAAGGCATCAGACCCTTTACGAGACCGAAAGTGCAGCAAGCGTAAGAAGCGGAGCGCCAGTCTTAGATCTAGAGCCCCTGGCCGCGGGGAGGCAAAAGACAATGAAGGTGACTGACGCCAGACAAGGGCATTGAAGAGTCATATGAGTCTTTTCTCCCCGGCTGTGCTCAGACCAGTAAGAGGCAGTGGAAGATATACCGGAACGATTCTGCATTGCGGATATGTGGAAAACGATGGGCGGTGCTTGGCCGTAGCACAGCAAGCCACATTTGGAGATCAGGCAGGAGAGACCAATTGGGATTGTGATTCGGTAGAGGAAGAAGCCGTATAGGCATGGATAGTGATGGAGTCACTGGAGTTAATTGATCTTGCTGCCTAAGGTTAGCGTGGTTATGCAATTAGTGAACGGTGTTAAGAGGCTGCAGGCACGAACCGAGGCTGATTTGTTGGGTGGTTCTACAGTAGTTGCGTACATACCCACTCGCCAAACGGGAAACAATGGGAAAATCACAGGTCATGCACTGATTGCTTGCGTCTTTGTGACACCCTACCACCACACGGGGGCTTATAGAGTCACGCCTTGCTGCGGTCGATGCCCCTACTTACCGCTGGCAACGGCGTACAGTGCTGCAAGGGCTACGTTGCTGCGGAAAGGCATTGTTATCTGTGGCTATGCAGATATTCCAGCTTGGAAAAGGCGACTTCTTTCCAGTACCTCAATCACGACAGACATTACGTTGAGTGAGTGATTTAACTATGCTAGCCGCTGTGTATCGGGCTCAGCATACGGTGTGCAGTGATCCTTCTGGTCGCTCCGTGCAGACGCCGTTCCACAAGCCTTCGTGGCGCATTCCATGACGAATCCTTGAAGAAAAGCACGGATCTGATTGCGCCTGAGCTTCTGAATTAAACGCCCCGATAGGTATCTGTGCAAACTCTCTAAAGTTGACAGCCATTCCGGGGTTGGAAAGCACTAACAGTGTCGTGGCAGTTGATTGGGGATATCACGCTCGGCCCCAGAAAAAGAAAATATTCCCTCGTCCAAGCCTCGTTGCATGCCTGCTGGTAATGCGTGCTTGGAGCTTGGAGCTTGCATCGTCGCCGTACCTGCCACAACCGTGCAAATACCTGATCCTTCTCCGTGTGCGGTGCCCATTGCCCCTTGTTTGATCCCTCTTTGCCACTCCCTGTGACCCTCGTTCTATGCGCACCCGGCAAGGAATCCTTTCGTGCAAGATACATATCCATCCACCATACGTTGAGACCATTTCACTTCGCCCGCCAGAGCCTACTCTCGCCTGTTGAGGCCGCTCGCATCATTGGACCCGAACAATCATCGCTGCTTCCCCGGTTTGCCCTCTAATTTTCTTCGTTCGCCTTGATGAAATACTTTTTCTTACCGTAGCAACCTACGCCTACTTCCCAACCAGTCTTGGAATTGAAAAGGTGTTCTTTGGACGGGCAGCCCAACCAGTCATGCTCCTTCGAACCCCGAGAGTCTTTTTAGAGGAGGCAGGATTGGCTTGTGATTGCGTAATGCTGGTCGTGTGAAATGTCTTGGCTGGTCCCAGATCATGGGTTGTTTGTACGTATACATCGGCTTGGTCATCTTCTTCAATGTTGTCACGCATGCTGGGTGATTGTTCGTTTTCCATCACCCCGGCTTGTCCATGCACATCTTCAGGCGGTGGAGGCGAACTTGAGAGGAAGACATATTGTTTCCGTGCCGAATCATCATCGATCGGGGCGCGAGATGGTGGCACCTTGTCATTCCGCAGTGGTTGCAAGCGGTGAGCTCCTAGTGCTTGCGGTAATGGCGAGCCGATTGTGCACGAGCTTTGTACGGAGGTTCTCGTAGGATTGAATGACTTTGGTTCCAAAATCTTTATTGGTTCCGTTGCCGCTGAATTCAAGCTAGGTTCTGCAGACCTCGGCTTGTTCTTGCCACCCATCCCCCAGAGGCTCAGCAAGTCAGCCTGGTTATTTCGTCGTACCTTCGCATTGCGCTCGCCGCTCTGCTCATGGCGCTCAGGCGTGTCTGCGCTCCGGAGTCTGGAATTTTCCTCCTCTGCTTGAGCGCGGTGAAGCTGGGCAGATGCTGTTGTGAACCCGGTGCTAGGACAAGAGAAGCTTGAAGCACTCTGCATTGTGGTCGAGATCCCAACAATTGATGTTGCATATGTAGTTTCCGATTTGACATTCTCTTCATTCATCTTGCGGCGCCGTTTAGACCCATGCCAGTCGGACCTTATTGAGTCTGCTCCATCCCATTTGCTCCATCGGACTTGTATTGCTTCGACGGCGTCTGTTCCATCGAGCGGCCACAAATCGTCATTACGACTTCGGAGTCCATCGCCCATCTGAAGGACGTCTGTTTCGGCAGGGAAGTCTCGGCGTAGAACGCGTGCAATGTCAACAATGGTACGGGTGTCTATAGATGGGCCTTGATTTGTGAGGCAACGTTTGACCTTTTTCTCCGAAAGAAAGGGCGAGAGAGTTGCCTCTTCCCTCTGTGAATTCTTCACTGGACAGCTCATGTATAATAGCGCCTGCGCTCGCGTCATTGCAACATACAACAGCCGCCTCTCCTCGTCTGTATCTTCGGCTCTTGAATGAGGTATGCATCCTTCGAAGGCAGAGGGTACAAAGACTACAGGCCATTCCAAACCTTTGCTGGCATGCATCGTTGATATTGTGACTTGTGATCGAGGGTGGCCTCCTTCTGTGTCTCCGTCCTCCCTCTGAAGCTCTGTTGCCAGCGCGACGTTGGCCAAGAACCTGGACAGTGCTTCTTCTGCCGCATTGGCTGTTTCGTAGTTCAAGCCCTCGATCAAAGGCAAAGCGTCCGTCTCTCCATTCTCGTTTTCACCGTTGCTGTCAGCGAGCTGATATTCGGCTGACTGGGCCACAAGTTCTTCGACATTGGCCCAACGAGCTTCGTGGTCATCAGCATGTGTTTTCTTCAGATAAGCCTGGAAATCAAGCCTCTTGATGATGAAACCCAAAAGATCTTCGGGTGAGGGAGTGTTGTCCAGTGTTGCAAGTTTTTTCCTAGCGTTGAGAATGATACTTGTGAACGAGCATAGTCCTTGCTCCGCGGCTTTCGAAATCTTGGTCTTCGGCAACACGTTACCTTGAACAGCATCTCGTAACACTTGCCAAAGTGTAGTACTTTTAATTTCGGCCTCTTCCAGCAGAGACTTTATGGTCGCAGGCCCGAGACCTCTTGACGGCACGTTGATGATGCGCACAATAGCGTCATTGTTATTTGGCTGGCTCACTACCCTGAGATAATCGAGCAGGATCTTTACCTCCACACGATCGAAAAACCTTTGGCCTCCGATCATTCGATAGGGTATGCCAGCTTTCCCCAATGCGGATTCTAGCAGTCTTGAGATGGAGGCTGAGCGAAGGAGTATGGCGAAGTCAGAATGGACAAGAAGATTACCCGTGAGTCCGATGATCCTTTGTATCTCCGTCGCCGTCCAGTGAGCCTCGATCTCTGCTGATGGCAGCCTTCGAAGTACAGGCACAGTACCTGGACAATGTGTAGGTAGGAGAGGTTTTTGCGGCCGAGATTCGTCCTGTTCAATCACTTCGCGTGCTGCCAGAAGTATAGCTCCTGAGGATCTATAGTTGTCCTCCAGGTGAATCACTCGGGTATCAGGATACTGCTTCTGCATTTTCTTTAGATTCTTGATTTCGGCGGACCTCCAACCGTAGATACTTTGATCTGGGTCGCCGACCGTTGTGACCCTCTCATTCTTGACGGCGAACAGTCTCATGAGGTCAAATTGAACGACATTGGTATCTTGAAACTCGTCAATCAAGACCACCTCCACGTTCGAGACACATGTTGGATGTCGTACGAGTAGGTCCACGCATCGCAGGAGCAGGTCATCGTAGTCCAGAAGATTGGATCTGGCAAGCTGGCTTTGATATGCTTCATATACTGTGTGGAACTCTTGTTGCTCGACATTTCTCTTCCTTGACTCCTGTTCTGCTGATCTTGCATAGTGGACGCCCTTTGATTTGGAGCTAGATATTCTAGCTTGTGCCTTCTTAGGGTCCATGTTCAGTCCGAGGCGCTTAATGATTCTTTTAATGATGCTAGTCGTGTCTGAGCCGTCTGCAATGCCGAACCCTTTCCGTATGCCAATCAAATGGCCGTATGTAACCAGGTAGCGACGGCAGACAGAGTGAAAGGTACCCAGAATGAGCCTTGACTCGATGCCATTGCCGAGGATTTTCGAGATTCTCTCCTTCATCTCCCTTGAGCTTTTTATAGTAAATGTAAGGCATATTATATTCCATGGCTTGTATCCGTGGTGTTGTAGAAGGTATGCAACGCGGGATGTGAGGGTTTTGGTTTTGCCTGAGCCAGGAGGAGCGAGAATCTGTAGGACTTTGGAGGGCGATGTTACCGCTGACCGCTGTGCTGCATTCAATCCATCCAAAATTGAGTCCATCGATGGAAGTCATGTTTACCTTCGCGATGGTGTTTGGGAGGAAACCTTGAGGCGTCTGCGATAATTAGCGCAGACATGAAGTCACGTGATATGTGGATTTAAACAGGACGGTTGCACGAAAACCAAAGGACCAACAGCCTCCGGCCTCCGGTACTCTCATCACAGTCTCACCTTTGCAAACACCACACTATCTTGATTGGCATTTGTCTATGTCACTCCGTCAACTAGCATATGATTATAAAGGACGTCACAAATCTAGGTCTGTAAGCAGAAAACGATCGAGATCGAAAAGACTAATGCAGCAGGCTTTGTCAATGCTGACTAGTCTTTTCGCACATCTCATCAAAGCGTTTATGCTCTCAAACCATGCAATAAATGGTTTGACTCTCCCCTGAGTGTGTTTGCTTCATCCCAAAATTGGGCATAAGACAAACGAGACCCTTGTTCTTTGTGTCTGAACTCTCATGCGTATTCATCTGGGTGAAACAATCCTTCACTCCATCACCAATTTGAACATTTGAATAGTATAGAAATTCTTGCTCTTGACCCCAACAAAGCATCCATCGATAGTTTCATCATTGTATCCAGCCTTGATCATGCCTCCCTCTAAACCCCTCCCCCACTTTCATGCCCTGATTCTAGGGTCAGGCCAAGCTGCTACGCCGCTTGCACTTTTCCTGTCAGGTACCCTCAACAAAACAGTTGCGCTTGTGGAATCAAATCATATAGGTGGCACATGCATCAATGAGGGTTGCACGCCTACGAAGACTATGGTGGCATCTGCCAAGATGGCATGGAATGTAAGGAGATTGGGCGCGTTTGGTATAACCATCAAAGGAGTTGAAAACACAGAAGATGAGGGAAAGGTGGAGGCTGATATGGAAGCTGTGAGAGCAAGAAAGAGGAAGATTGTAGACGACTTTCGAAAGGGGAGTGAGAGTCGGCTTGGTAATGCCAAGGGGGTTGAGATCATCATGGGCAAAGCCCGTTTTGTGGGAGAGAAGGAGGTAGAAGTTACGCTCAATGACTCTGACAACCAGGATATTACTGGCCAAGGAGTAAGTGGAAACAAGAGGACGATCACGGCGGACCAGGTCTTCATCAACGTTGGATGCAATCCTGCACCACTGTCAATCCCAGTACCTGATGGTATTGAAATACTCAACTCGACAAGTGTTATGGAACTTGATACTCTTCCGACGCATCTGGTGGCCATTGGAGGTGGATATGTGGGTCTAGAATTTGCACAAATGTTTCGAAGGTTTGGCAGCGCAGTTACTGTTGTCCAGCGAGGAGAAAAGCTTTTGAGCAGAGAAGATGCTGATATAGCTGGGGCTGTGAAAAATGTTTTGGAAGACGACGGACTGACCGTGTTGCTTAATGCAAAGGCGGAAAAAATACAACGCAGAGGTAAAGGCGCGCTGGATGTCTCCTTGGATGTTGCTGGTGAGAAGACGTCAATATCCGCTAGCCATGTTCTTGCTGCCGCTGGCCGTGTGCCCAATACCTGCAAACTGGGCTTAGACAAAGCCGGAGTGGAGACTGGGAGAGGCGGTTACATAAAGGTGAACGAACGACTTGAGACCAACATCCCTGGAATCTTCGCAATGGGGGACGTGAAAGGTGGAGCTGCATTCACACACATCAGCTATGACGACTTCCGCATTGTCAAAGCAAACATACTACAACCGGCATCGGCGAGCACGAGGGGAAGGCTGCTTCCATACACTGTTTTCATCGATCCTCAGCTTGGAAGAATTGGTCTTTCTGAGACTGAGGCTCGAAGACAGAGAATAGACATTCAGGTTGCCAAGATGCCAATGGCATGGGTGGCTAGAGCCCTCGAGATGGATGAGTCGAGGGGAATGATAAAGGTGATTGTTGACAAATCAAAGGGGACGATTCTGGGGGCAGCAGTACTGGGAGTCGAAGGTGGCGAGGTAATGAGTATGTTGCAAGTTGCTATCATCGGTGGTGTGCAGTGGTGGAGATTGAGGGACGGCTGTTTTGCCCACCCGGGGTTAGCAGAAGGCTTCAACAATCTGTTCTCTGGGCTCGAGGAGTAGAGAGGAGAAAGGGGAAGGGGTCATGGACAGGTTGTATTGAACAAGTGAGTACTGAAATCGGCAGGGGATCTTGAGGACTGATCAGAACAGACGATGTTGGATATAGGTAAGCTGATGGGTTGTGCTCATGCTATGGCACGTTACCCAATTGGGTTGCTGTCATCAAGTCGTGGTGTTGAAAGTTCGAATGAGTTGCGGAGAATCAACAAAGGACTTCAACAAAACCCCAGCCGTCCAATTTCTAGCACTTCAACACAATACCCTGCTCGTGCTTACAACACACTTCGCTCTTTTACCCTCCAGTCATCCAGAATTGCCTTCCTCTTGCTCATCATTCTCCATACCTTCATCCCCACTTCTGCCCTCGCTCACTACGCTCCTCATCGGCTCTTGCTCATACAAATTCGCAATCCCTCATACCCACATTTGTACCTCTACCCACATCAGAACATCCTTCTCACTGAAGCTCTCGCTTGCACGTCGCCTCGTCATCACCATACACACCTACCCATCCTTTCCTACCAGTATCTAGTGGTCCTCGGTTGGCATCGTTGAGCCTACTGAAGCTTGCTTCAACACACCTCAATCATCACGTCGCCCAGTGATCAGTACTCTATGGCTAGAGAGGCTGAACGCCAAAAGGCCATGGAAGGGTACCGTGAGCACAGACAACACTTAGCTTCAGCAAAAAACAAGACAGACGCTCAAAAGGCTTCAAAAGCTTCCTGTGAGGCTGAAAGTCATTCCAAACCCTCTTACAAGTCGACAGAGTTGTTTTCAGCACCGCTAAACATAATTAAGCACGTGAACAAGGTATGGTGATTCAATCCCCTGATGCTGGTCTATTGTTCTGACTTCAACACAGACAACAAGTTTCAGGTGGGCCCCCTATACTCGCCCCACCCCCGCCGAGCGGAGTGCTTCCCACCAAGAGCAACGGAGAGCAAACCTACCCAGTAAAAAGGTGGAATCCGTTGAAGGACCGAGTCGTAAAGTGTTAGGCGACGTCCCCATTAAGGACGTCAATAAGAAGATCAATCAAGATATCAAAGGTCTTGACAAGCTGCCGCAAAAGGCTCCAGCGCCGACAAAAGAGGTGATTAGCCCCCGGCCCTCGGGTTTGATGATTGCTAATACTTTTTTCATTCCCAGCGTAGCGTATCTAACACCGCTCTTGATGAGAAGCCGAACCTGAAGCGCAAGGCTCACGACCACTCAGCTGGGCCGGCTAAGCGGGCTAAAGTTGATCTCGGCCACGAAAATGTTGGGTATCAACGCACTGCAGCAAAGCGTCCTGAGGAGCAAAAGCGAAAGCGTAAGGCAGAAGACAATGTTGAATTACCGAGTAAGCGAGCAAAGCATGACGCTGCATCAAAGGTGCCAAAATCTATCACTGCAAAGCCTATGGCCGCTTCGAAAGTGCCGAAGGCTTTCACAAGAGAGCCTGAGAGTGCTCCAAAAGTGGTGCCTCCGAAGGTCACTGCCTTTACATGGAAAAAGTCTTCCTTCTTCGAGAGATCGAGGCTTCCTCCACCACGGCCTACGACAGCAAGTGTTCCTTTCTTGGAACGCCATTTCAAGGAGACTTCATCACCACCGGAAAATGTCACTACCATACCAACCACCTCTGATAATCAGGTTTCGACCGCACCAATAACTTCAAAAGACTCCCACATGAAAGAGCTAGACGTTTCGCTGTCGCCTCCCAGCGGAGCCACCACAGTATTCCATCAAAGTCCAGTGTCGCCCGGTCTGCAGCCTTCTACCGTTGAGAAGCCAATTGTCTCCCCACCTAATATAAATATAATTAAGACACCAGCGTTTCATCGTTCAGCATCGACCGAGACTCTTGTCACCAACCGCTCCGACGTCCTGGAGCCAGCTGTATCGCCGCCGCCAAGCGATGCCATTAGGACATTACCTACACAGGCAACAGCATCTGCTGGAGCTGTGGCTTATAATACCTCGAGTCCACAGAAGCCCGTTTCGACACCGCCGCATGTCAATGCGACGACAGCAGCATCTTCAAACGAGGAAGGGCCGACTGGGTCGCCGGCAGGGCTCGGAAACCACTGGTATGCATGTTTCGGAAATGCCGCAGTCCAGGCATTGGACACCATGCCGGGCTTTTCTGCACACTTCAAGTCGAAAGCCGGCGATACGGTGCCAATGGTAGACCGGTACGCCACCGAAAACACTTATCGTCTCGAGCGTCGGGGGACGAGGCATAACTCAGTCCAGCGTGACAAGTTGAGGGCTCTCTTGGAAGAAGCGGCCAGCGCCAAGGGTCTGTTGTTAGGTGCATACCTTGGCGACCTTCTGGTCAAGCTCCAGACTGCGAAGGGGACAGACCATGCCCCTTCGTCGTTTCTGTTAATGCAGGCATGTGGCGGATTCATCAAAGACTTCGATAACGTGCCAATGAACGGTGCTGGCTAGAACGATTGTGGAGCGTTCATTGAGCTATTGTTAGGTCAGCTCTTGAATGAAGAGGCAGACGGCTTGTTGCACGGCGTGAGTGCTGCAACTGTGGTGAGAGATACCTTGAATTTAGGGATGAGCACCGCGGTAATGCGCCCAGCGGCCACTTTCATGTGCACTGCTGATATTGCCATAGCTCGATTGCAAGACCTGTGAATTCTCCAAGACTATGCCGTCGAATGGATTCCACAAGATAGTTCGTGTCGACCTACCAGAGAGTAGTGATACGGCATATTTCCAGGACCTGGTGGACTCTTTTTCGGCGCCGCAGAAGACCGACTGGAGGTGTGATCTGTGCAAGACTGCTAGTGGCAATGTCAAGACTGAGCACTTGACACAACTTGGCGAGTACGCCTTCGTCAACATCCCTCGCGCCACTTACTACGACGGCTCCAAGAACCTCACAAAAGTAGCCTTCCCTCAAGAGCCAGTGGAGATAAAGGTTAGGGACAAGGTGAAGGTCTACGAGGCCGTTGCCATCATGGAGCATTTGGGCACGCGGTAAGCACTAAGAGCGAGTCGATTGCAGTGACGAAATTCCACTGACTCAAGCTGGTGTAGGTCAAGCAGCGGGCACTGGATCTGTACTCGGAAGGACAACGGCCAGTGTTACCGTTGCAGTGATGAAGATGTCAGACCAATCTCGATGGCAGAATTGGTCGACCATTGCGAGCAGGCCAGCGTTGTGCTTTTGAAAAGAGTGCCTTAGGAAATGAGAGTGTGAGTGTTCAGTCTACTTGCTCTTGTCATTAATAAGAATTTGGTCTGACTTTCCAGTAAAGTGCCCGCCAAGAAGCATTCATGTCCATTGATGACATGGAACAAGTGCTGGATGGTTGCATCCTCCGAGAAGCCAGCCAAAGCTTCTGCTGTTCAAGCACTCTCAGGACAATAGCCGAGGACCATGTCACATCCTCTCTCACGCCTCCGTCTACACAGACTTCACCAGGAGGACTTTGTTATTCGACGCCGACACCTATAATATACCTCAACAGCATGGATTTCACGCCTTTCTTTCTTGTCATTCTGTGAGAGTACGCCATTACCACCGACCCGGACTAGGATACCATCTATATCACACCATCGCTATTACAGAATCAATTCGACGGATTCTGTTGTCTCGGAGAAATGCCAGAAAGCTTCACACAGCAACGCCAGTATATCGCTTTTCTTTCATCGTCGTCTTGTGGGGGTACACCATCAGCAACACTCCAGAAGGAGGACTATACCTGTTTCACGCCGCCGTTTAGACCGCCTCTTTCGACGGACTTTGTCATACCACAATGCGGAAGATATCATCACAACAGCATCGATTTCACACCGTTTCTATTGCATCCAGTGGTCGTATACCATCTCTATCAACGAAATTGAAGGATACCACCGACTTCACGCCGCCGTTCTGGCCGCCTCTTTCGACGGACTTTGTCATGCTACAATGACGCAAAATCTTAGAAGGACGACAGCATTGATCTTATGACTTTCTTTCCATCTTGTCCAGTAGTCGTATATTATCACCATCAAATCCATTGAAAAGCACCAATTTCACGCCGTCGTCTAAACAGCCAATTTCGACGGACTTTGTCATGCTACAATGATGCAAAGAATATAATCACAAAAGCATCGATCTCACGCTTCTCTGTCAGTATCGTCCAGTCGTCGTATGGTATCGCCGCGAGATGGAATGAAGAGCCCCACCTACTTCACGCCGTCGTCTAAACAGCCTTTGTCAACGGACCTTTGTCATCGGACCTCTGTCAACGGACTTTGTAACACCGCAATAATTCCAAAAATATAATCAAACCAGCATCAATTCCACACCTTTCCTTTTCTATCATTTTCTGGAACTCCGCTACCACCACTCAACTCCACGAACGTCTCTACCGAAGAAAGAAGCCAGCAGTATGGACCTCACCCGCTGGAGGACCCCTCGGAGCAGAAGAAAAAAGCTTCGTCATTCACCGTCATCGCATCAACCATCACCGTTACAAATACCAGCGCAGCAACACGCTCGCAGTGCCCCCCAACATCAATAACCCTAGACCCGCAACTCTCCGGCTGCTATGAGATCCGTCACCAGCTCCCATAGAGCAGAAGACGTACCCGAACCTGTGTTTCCACCACAAAAGCGCGCTGTTACAAAACATGAAGCCATACTTCCACAATCCCCTCACCAAACTACGCCATCACAACACACCTTCCCGCATAATCGTGCCCCAAAACCAAGAACACAACATTCCTGCTCTCTCCGACGAAAATAGATCAAAAGTCCAAGCTCTTAACCCCACCAAGAAGCCCATCGCAAACCCCCCCAACATCGGCCTACCCTCTCACAACACCCTCCTCCTCAACAATTCCAGCATCCGAATTCCACCTCGCGGATACTCCAATAGCGTCGCTCCATTCCCCGCATAAACCCTCGTCCGGTAGCCAGCACGACCACGACCACCACCCTCACCACCACACTAAGCCTCAATCCACCACCACCACGACGCCCACCCTAAAACCACCACCACACCCCCTCCCTCGCCACCAAACCCACCCCCACCCCCCTCTCCCCAACGAAAACCCCCAGAAACCCCTCAACTCGAATGCGCAGCACGACGAGCAAACGCAAGGGCAAGGGCAAGACCGTGGCATCATCGCCACGGATATCGCCTGGAAATCTGCGTGCATGATCCTGGAGAACATCCCCGGGACCGACGGGGTGCGTATCAGATATTAACGGCGCGCTAGGAGGGGAGGTGGGAATCTAGTGGGTTGTATCCTATTCGATCCACCCTTGCCACTTTCTACCTGCCCTTTGCCCTTTTTTACTCCGTAGTGCCGTTTTGGTGGACGAGGGGAGAGGGAATTGTGGGTGTAATAAATTCTATGATCTTATAGAACTGGAAGGGGGAGGAGGGGGGATTCGCATCCCCCCCTTTTTCTCCTCTTCCTCTTTCTCTTCGATTTCTTTTTTGTTTTTTTGGCTAGTAGGGAATGAGTATTGGATTGGTCAGGTATTTCTGTCATGTTGAAGTCCTTTCGATTCACTCCCGTGTCGGAGTGGAGGGATACGTAGATATATACATACATACGGCCATACGTACAGCCATACATGTGACATGAAAGCCCGTTATATGACCTTGATCACCCAACCGAATCACCCCGCCTGCCCACCCCTATCCAAGGGAACCTGTTTAGATGCCGTGGATACTGGGATCTCAAGACGCCGTGCTGGATATGCTGCCTGCCAAATTGAGCTGATGCTATGCACTTTCGGAGATGAGGACCTGGATATTGGAAGTTGGTGTGGATGATGGTGATATGATTAAAAAGCGAGCAACGCCGTCGCTGTGATGCGGGTGAGGATATCGTCCTCTGCCAGTGCAGAAGTTCTTCGGTGGATAGATGGGATTCGCTGTCAGTGCTCGCGAATCGAGGGCCGTCGATAACGCAGTTGGGCACTGCACTCGTCGGTAAAATAGGAGGCATCTTCCGGAGAAAACATCCTCAATGCCCTTCCCTAGGCCCCCTCTCGTTTTCCGCCCTCCCATCCTCCCCCCTCGCCTCCCGCCAAGCCTGCGCCCCGCTCCTCCGCGCTGGCAACTTTTGCTCCTCGTCTCCAGCCCCCGGACCGCCTTGACCGCCCGGACGCGAACCATCCGTGCCGACGGGCAGCATGCGGCCAATCTCCGCGGCGCGGGATTTGATCACGTAATTCCGCAGTTCCCTCTCCTCCCTGTCGTCTTCGATCAGTAGCGTTTTCCTCTGGTCTTTCAAGACGTTTTCGCGCCGTTTCTGCTTGATTTCCTGCGTGATGTACATGAGGACTTCTTCGGGGCATTTGTTACGGTCGGCGCCGTGGGCGGCTGCGTTGCGCACGTACCGCCGGGTTACGTCCGTGGCGCCGTCGGTGGAGAAGGCGATGCAGTAGGACATTTTCTTGCCCCAGCCTGGTCATCGCATCAGCCTTGGCCTTTCGGAATGAATGTTGGGGAGATGGATCGGTGACTTACCTTCCGCGTACAGCCGCGGATTATCGAACGCCTCCTCACAGCTATCCACGTGCACCCATCTCCGGTTGTGCTCCGAATACACCTCCGTCCACACGTGATCCTCGGCGTTCCAAACCCATCGTACGCGCGAGCCCACGGAACGGCAGAGCATGCTGAAGCAATCGGCCCATTCCCCGCAGCGGCCTCTTCGGGATTCGAGTAAGGCCCAGACATCGCCGTAGCGGGGGAATCGCTCAAATTGTCCGCATTCCCGTGCAGAGCATTGGTATAGTTCGACTCGGGCAGCGCCACGGGCTGCTTCGTCCGGGGTGGGGGCTGAAACGCCGCGGGCGACGGTAGGTGTGGAGCAGGCAGGGCAGGGAGGGTTGTTGACAAAGGTGAAGAAGGAGCGTTTGAACCATCTGAAAAAAGTCGTTAATGCTTAGCTTAAGAGATTAGATAATGGGGTGGGACTTACTTTAAGAGTGCGCGGATGACACAATCTTGGTATCCCCATTCCGCTTTCGCTCTTCCGCCCAGGCTTGCGGCTTGGGCTTCTAGTAATTGCCTTTCGTCTTCTGCTTCTCCGTAAATTCGGTCCAAGGGAATGTACTTCAATGCGTCGTCCAATAGGCCTGGGTTTTCATATTTTAGAGGTGTATGTGATATTGTGACGAGTTTATTGCGAAATTGTAAAGAGGCTGCATCTTGAGGTGGAATAGCTATTATAGGGTGATTTCGCAGAGAAGTGTACGTTGTGGGGACTGGAGGTGCCTCTGTTGGCTGGGGCCGAGGCGCATGAGAAGAATGTCGGGATGAGGGTCTTTGATGAGAGGAAGATCGTGACGAGGTTGGTCGTTCGGAATGCGAAGATCTTCGGGAAGCAGATGGCGACCGCGATCGTGTGGAGAGGTTGTTTAATCGCCTTGTTCGCAACAGGTTCTCGAATTGATGTGTCAAGTCGGATGCATCAAAGACCTGTGGATCTTGTTTGGGAGGTGGTGGTGGTGGTGGTGGAGGTTCTCTACTGGGGGGGTGGTTGTTGGACGGGTCCATGATGGGCCCTTTGCTGCAGATTGACGATTCAATGCACGAGGATTGAAAATGTTTTGATGATGGGGAAAAAGAGTGGTTGTGACTCTTTTGTTCCAGCCGCAGTCTTGGGTAACACAGCCGAGTTCTTTATTAGGTACCTAGGTACGCGGCAGTAGATAGGTCTTGGCAGCGAATTGCAGCCTTGTGGTGGACGCGGGCAGTGATAAGGAAGGGCGGAGAATAGAAGGTGAGAAGGATTGGATGAGCGAAGAGGAGGATTTCAAAGAGAAGGAAAGTATGTAATAGAGAAGTGAGAAGAGAATTGAATACAACTGCCCCGTCTCCCCGTTTGCTGTCGGAGAAGGACGCGCAATGCCTTCTGGCCCTGGCCGGGTTTCGAATCTTTAAGTGGCGAAGGAGATGGGCATTCCACGTAAGCCTATATCGACCAATCACAGCATCCTTATATTGGATGAGTCATGATTCTAGCCACTCTCCCAATTGTGCCACTCCCCATGTTTCCTCTCTTCCACAGCACTGCAATCCGTCCATTCACCCTATGGCCCCATTTCTTGAGCTTCCCCCTTCTTCATTATCAAGCTCTTCAGATTTTCATCAATACACATCGGTGAGGCAATTAGCATTGCTCTGCGACCGTTGCTTCACATGTAGAAAGAGAGAGAGTCTACGCAAGCCTCACCGTTTGGACTGCTCGCATGACCACAAAATCCTCCCGTGACGAATGAATATTAAGGCCACCCAGATACCAATTCCCTTTCGCGGCAAGATATAATCCAACATCCTCCGCCCAACATCGCTCATCTCCCCTCTCCCATATTCCCACAGTCTAGATGTTTTCCGAAAGAGGCATATCTGGCCGTGCTGACGTAGGCCCGCGGGGGGTGAGTGATTAAAGTTTGATTTGATGCAATACTAGGTGGCCTCGCAACCACCATCCGTGATGCGGCTCAAACGTACATTGTCTCTCTATCTGCACCCCATTCGCCACACCATGTCCTGCATAACCTCTAGCTTGTATGCATCTCTCAATGATGAGAAGTAGGCAGACACTGAAGCATCTATATATCAGCGTAAAACTTTCCACACATCATCTCCCCGTGTCCTGTTTAAGGGTTCCACTCCTGATTCCCATGGTATCCAGGCGGCAACTCCACATCCCAAAGCGGTCGTTCCACCAGAGCAACCTCGATGCCACACCCCGTGATCCCATCCTCTTCCTGTCCCGATCCGTCATCTATCCTATCGTCAAGTGGCACTATTCCCAGTATCGGTCGGTACTTGGTAGTATGCCAATGCGGTGGCCTCCCGGTTGCTCTCTTCATCACACTGGTAACATCCTTGCTCGACGTTTGACCGTCAGCAATAGCTTGCTCGTCCCCGTCGTCCTTTTCGTCTCTTCGTAGGCTGACCAATGCCGAAGCGTGAGAGGAGACGTAGTCGTCCTCGTCATCTGTAGCTGCCTCGCGCTCTCGGTCCAGATCGATCCACTTTATGTCATCAGCCTTGGCGCCATGGATCCTGCGAACCCGCCGACCAACGCCTGTTCGGAGCTCGGAATCTAGGATTTTGCTGCCGGCGCCTGTGTCGTTTCTCGGATTCAAGTAGACGCCCTCAGCCTGCCGCTTTCTCTTGAGCCCCGTAGCACCGTGGCCATGGTCTTTTGATACACCCTTCTGAAGCTCTTCCGTAGAAAGATCTTGGGAAAGATCGAACATCCAAAGCCAGTTGACCCCGTACAGCCAGATTCGCTCGTTCTGGCCTTTCACATCCCAGATGATCCCCTTGGCTGGATCTCGAAACTCGCGAAACTTGCCTGGTAAGCTTCTTGGAGGGTTCCGCCGTGACCAATTTGACAATTTACCGCTAAGGATGTTGAACTCATACGTTTGATTTTCGGAAGTTACAACGAGTAGTCTGTCTTCATCTATCGGTAGGTCGTGCGAGTGAGGATGGGGGTTGAGACGAGTCGGATGTATGGCTGTATTGCCATCTGTCAGTAGAGGCGATGCAAGGGTGGTTGAGGGCCGAAATGAGAGGACCAGAGGGGTGCTGGGTAGTTTCGGCAGCAAGGAAGCAGCGGGATTACGGATCCAATGCTGGCCCATGATGATCAAAGGATCTTTTTCTTCGTCCTCGTCCGAGTCGCCTGACGACGAGTCTGACCCATGACCATTTGTTTCTCCATTGACGTCTTGTGTCAAATCCTCGTAGCCTTCCAAGACCCACGTATCAAGGTAGCCTAGGTTATCCGCCACGGCTAGGATTCGGCTGTCAGAAGAGAATGCAACGGATCGTATGGATTTAGTATAATCGCCAAGACTCCCATCTTGAGGGATCGTTGTACTTATCTCCCTTGACAGTCGTCTGAGTGTTACAGATTTTTCGAGGACTTGGGTGCTACTTTTGGGTCTTTCCTTTTCAATCAGTCTGTACATTGTGATGTTGTCATCAGGACTGACTGTGAGAAGCCACCTCGCGTCCGGAGAGAATTTAACGACTTTTGCGCCCTTCTTCGCTACACTAGGCGGTGTCTTAAGTTTGCGAACTTTTAAAAGATCAAGTTTTGGTCGGAGGTGAAACAGCTTTGTCTCTGCCATAGTCGACACTGCTAGCAAGTTGCCATCTACTGTTGATGCGACAGCAGCAACAGATTCGTCGCTCTACCATTAACGTTAGCACTGCATGACTTTATAGCTGAATTTACGTACCTGTAGAGAGATTTTGGCAACGAGCTTTCTTCTCTGCCCCACTAACGGCTCAAGATTCTCCTTTTCAGCGGCTGTCTTTCCTAGAGCCCAGATGCTGACCTCACGATCCCACCAGCAGATCATCAGCCGTCGTCTGGACACACTCAGTAACGACGGCTGCTGTGGCAAATTCGAGAGTGTACGATGATGCTCTCTGCCAAATTCTTGCATAGGTATTACGATTGGATTGGTATCGAGCCCTAGGATTGTGGATCAGAAAGTCTCATTTTCCATTACGAAAGGGCGAACCAACCTCCTGAGAGCAAGACGCTCATTCCCTTTGCCTCAAAAGTCGCCATGGCCTTGACATCGTTTTTGTGTAACCTCGTGTGTGTGACCTCTTCCCACCTTGACTTGGCCCCTTCACTTCCTGTCTCGGTCCGCCGATACAAGACTGTTCTTCGGTCCATACCTCCACTGAATATTGACTGACCGTCTGCACTGGCTGCGATATCGAGTACATCTGCATGGTGGCTTTTGATTCTTTGCGATAAGGCATGCTGCTTGCCATCCCAAAAGCTCACTGTACCAGTGGAATCTCCGGAGACAATAGTACCATCGCTAAGACATTTCACTGACCAGATCAATGTCTCTTTGGGACCGCCTCTGGGCCCTGTACCGAGTGTCATGTTTCGGACTGGCTGACCACCCCGTAGATCGTAGATTCGAATTGTGCTATCGGCATGACCTGCTACTAGAGTGTGTCGATTTTGGAAAACGACGCTCAAAACTCGAGATTTTTTCTTTGACGACCTAGCAACTGTCTTTGTGTACCGTAGGTCGCCATCTGCCGTCGCTAGTATAATGATGGCTCCATCTGCGCAGCCCACCGCGATGTTTTGAAGTTGAGGGTCCGCTATCTGAGATGCCTCATCTATTGCCTCCGACAATTTTTTGGCTGGTTTCGGGCCTTTAGGTTGTGCTGCCATGCACCAAACTTCTCCATAGTTGCCTCCTGAATGTCTGAGAGGTCTTCCCACGGCCAAATCCCATTCTGTTACCACAGTCGAGTATCCAATACTGAAGAGCCTGAGCTTCCCGGGAGTCTCTTGCCCTCTCTTGTTGACATCTTCCGGGTCCTGCGTCCAGGCTAGTCCTTCTATGCTTCGATCTTTGCCTCCACGCAGGATGCTCTCTTGATACCATGCGCCTTTCTGCGGATTCCAGATTTCGATGTCACCATTCGCTCGACCAATTGCTAATCGCAGGTTAGGTGGCCCTCTTCTGGATATCTGAGAGGAGGTGTGGGAGAATGCAAGGGCGTTGATTGCGGAAGATGGGTAGGGCACGAATCTGCAGCGGTGAACGTCCATAATTCTGTCGGCCGACCGCCTAGAATATCCGCTCAGGAAAGAAGCACATTATCGCAGACTTTACAACGAGGCGGTGAGAACAATGTGTTTCTCATCCGACTGCGACGACAACGGTATGCGAATGTTTCTACAAGTTGCCTGCGGAAACTCGAGAAGTTCCATAATTCAAAAATTTGTCTGTCAACTTTAAACGGCGGGAAGTAGTTCGCGGGCACACAAAAGAAAAAACACAATTTTGTGCAAAGTTTTGACACAAAATTGTGAAAACCTTCAAGGCACACACGATCATTTCCAACTGGCCTGCCTTAGAAAGACCAGGACGGAAAACCAATTGACCAAAAGGTAGGCCCGTGTTAATAGTATACCAACACGGTATTAGCTACCTATATAACACAGTAGTCCCTGTAGTGCATTACCACCACTCATCTGCCTTTACATGGTCTCTTCAATCTTGATGTTTATTTCTACGCAGGGTGTTGGGTTTCACGTTGCGAGCCTTCGTGGAGCATTTTAATGTATTTTGGGGCGCACCTTGAGCCTCAACGTTACCTGCATGCTCCTTACATTCATCTCGTCATTTGTACGGAGTACCAGATTTGGAGTATGGCATATGAGCTGCAATGCACATGCCACCCATGTCACGAGAAGCAATGTATGCAATGATATCGTGGACAGCATCACAAGCTGCAAGGAACCCTAAAGCTCTGCGTGACGATACTCGAAACGGATGACTCGACGCACGAGCGGGTATTGCTACATAAAGTGGAATCAAAAGTCTCTACAAAGCGTACAGAGTACAGGGGCCTTGTTTGAGATTGCTATTCAGGCAACCCCTCCTCACCTTTCATGGCTGTTGTTCTGAATCTCCATTCTTGCCATGATGGATAGAACGGCAAGTGTTTGAAGCATGCGGGTTCTGGACCGAGACACCGAGGGTACACATAGATAGGCCCGTGGGTATGATACGTATCAGATTTAGGCAGGCAAGCACACTAACAGAAGTCTCGCCAAACTCCTGGGGACATGCAACCCGGAGGCGTGGCTACAGATGCTGGGTTGAGCCCTGCTGTATTCGGCATTTGGAATTTCAGTTGGCATGACTTGGTCCATCTGGCAGATCTGGTTGGCTGGGAATTGAGTTTGTACAACGCATTTCTAGAGAGATTATCCCCGCGTTTTGGACGCGTGTTTGGGGGGCCCAGGATAATTTAGACGCGTAAAGTAGTTCGACTCGATTCGATCTCTCCAGCCACACTTCCGTCAGTCTTCGTCGATGGCTTCGGGACACTGCTGTGACTATTAAAGGCATCCGGCGCGGGGACAAGATGAATCTCTTAGGAAAGTCTTGTCTAGGACCTTTTTCTGAATAATCGATATACGAGTACCTATCTGCCAAAGCCCTGATGCATTTGTTCGCGTAGTTCGAATGGCGTGCCCTGCCCCGTCTTGTGATTGACGTGTTGTCTCAGATTGCTTCAATTCGCAATCAAGGCTTGGCTGGTCGAATCTTGAATGCACCCGTCGAGGTTGGTGGCTTGTCGAACGGCACAAAAAAATGCCTTCGGATAGGGTCCCGAAATTCCACCTTGGCGGGCAGCATCCTACTCTGATGAAAAAGCTTTCACTAATTGATCGCTTGTGAACAATACCCGGGTTACAACAAAACCCATTGTGAGATTTTGTGCATGATGATCTTGCCTCTTCCCTACGAACGGATGTACAAGGCCACTTGTAGACCAATCCCTTGCTGACGACAACATGCATTTAGTGCGTAATGCAGATGCAAGGACGATATGCCTTGAGGTCTGACAAGCTGTATGCTTTTACTACTGCGTGGAGTGGTAAACTGTGGGTTGCCCGCATGTAGCTGAGAGCTCCTGAGGTAATCAGGGTGCTCGCGATCTTATACCGTTTAGGACGATAGCAGGTCACGCCGGAGATGAAAAATGACGGCAGCGATGAAAGTGCTTGTACTACGTTACCGAAAGATGACCGCACGATAGGTTCTTTGGTATCAAGCTTGCCCAAAGAGGTCGCGTGTTGCTGCAAGTGCAGGGTTGCGAAGCAGGGAAATGGTGCACACGAGCCTTAAGGCTGCATATTTTGGCGGCATCATTGCAGCTGGGACCCACAAGGAGAGCGTCAGAAAGATAATAGACTCATAGTCTGATAGTAATATCGGTCGCACTTAGTGAGCGAGAGCCGCCCCTCTTTTGGGCCAGTGAGGCGGCGAATGATGATCCTGATCGGTAGCATAAGGTAAGCTATAAAGAGGAGAAGAGAGTCGGGGGGTCGGTAGCATGCAGCAATAGGTCGCGCATATACCGCCTTCCCCTGCAAGCTGTTGGATCATCGCTTTGCGCCATGAACTGTACTGAAAAGGGATAGGGGGAAGTTGGTAAGTATCTCATGGATTGGATGAGAGCTCGCACCCTGAAAGCTAAGTTCTGATTGTTATGTATGTATTTCGCTCTGCGCCAAACAATACTTGAGACCGTTTCCCCTGCGACTTTATGCTCTCCAGTAGCAAGAACAGACCAGACAGTAGGGATGCATAGTGAAGTCTAGACAAGGCAAAAGAAAAACAAACTCAGAGCGGATTGTCCCTAGACCCGCAAAGGCAAAGGCAAAAGAAACACGACCCACGATACGGGATAGCCACTCAAGCAGCGGCCAATGCTTCGAGGCCAAACCAACTCCGCCTCGGGGAGGACGAGGGGGTTATCGTAGGTAAGGTACTGTAGGTATTATTACCTTGGCTAGGCGAGTATCTTTAGGTATCCTTAGGTATCACCTTCCCAGCAGTGCCTCGACTTCCAGGCACTTCATAGGCCAGTCAAGCTCAGGCCGCCCGCTGAGCCCTAGTCCGTTTCGGGCGCCCCGGTCTTTCCGCTGTTCCCTCGTCTCCAGCAAATCTTGAATCCAAACCACCAGCAGGAAAAACCTCCTCTTCCTTTTCTCTCCTGTAACTGGTGGTGAAGCAGTCATTCTCTCCTGCTCACCAATCCTCCACTCTACTCCCCCTTTCCTCCTTCCCTACCTCCCAATCGCCCTCGACTCTCCTCTGCCAGTCATACAGAGGCCACAGAGTTGGGCCCGGAGCTCGTCAATGTGCCAACAGAGGCACCTTCGACTCCTTTCACTTCTGCCGTGCAGGTGTCTACTCAACTCCTTCAATTGACACCTGCTGCACCTACGGTAGCAAATCGTCTGTCGTTTTCCTTCCCCACCTCATTCTCGTCCCACCAGTTCACTCCACGCCCTCTTAACGGGAAACGCGTTGAAAACTCAATTCGACTTCGCCTCGAAACATCTTTTGACCTCGAACTCGAACAACTCGCTCCACGACCGATCATCCCGCCATCCAAGTCCTTTCTATTTTGTCCAACACCTCAGGGAGGTGTACTGCGTTGGAAGTAAAGTGAGAGGTGAGTTTGAGAACATGGCCTCTTCGCATTCCTCATTGGCTTTACCCAAGGAGGTGATGAGGCCCCAGGAGGCATCATTCCATATCAATCCTGTCAAGAACCGTCCTGGAATGTACCCTCATTTCCTGGAACGCTCTACGCCACTCCAATCCCTCTGTTCAAGTGATTGTGACCGTGCATGTGAAAATCTACGCAAAGGCCTACCCGAGGCCTCTGCGGCTTGGGGGCCACAAATACAAGAGCATACATCTACACACGGCAGAAAGGAAGAGCCCGCGGGTTGAGGGCTCGCGCCCCGTGCCTCAACGTCTTGACCGCACTGCGGCGGTGCTGCTGTTTGGCGCCCTCGTTCGATGGTGAAGATATTCAAAGCCCAACTACACATCGGCCAGCGCCTCTACTGGATTTTGCAAAGTCTACTGCACATCCATAATGTTGCCGTCTTGTTCAATGGCTTGTCTCATCACGGCACGCGAGTTGAACGCGTGCCTCACTCGCGTTAGGATCTTCCTGAAGGCGCTACCATCTACACTACATTTTATAGTGACAAGTGACTGTTGCTGACTATCGAACCTTCTTCACAGTGAACGGACTCGCGTCCTGGACTCGAAGAGCGATTGACACTGCCACCACGCTGACACTCAGTCTTGCCGATTGACCGGCGTCAACCCGTCCTCAAGTACGACCTCCTTTTGAGCTCTCATAAAATGTGCTAAATCTTTCTGCTCAGGCTCATTGCCTTCTGTCATCGAACAGCCAAGGTCTGTGGAGACGTTAGCTCGTCCTCTACTACCGAAGCGGAGGAATCTTCACGCTTCATTCCAAAATTTACCGGAATAATCTGCAAGATTGCAAGGGATTCCAGACTTGGCTATCCCACGACCGCCCTACATTGTTCATTTAACCTCCGCTTGGGTAAGCATTTCATGGTTCCTCATTAATCGTTTGCTATTTGCAGTGGTCCGTTCTCATTCGACAATCTCTCTGTCCCTGCATACTTTAGTGTTCCTCCCGAATCTACCAAGGGCTAATGGGTCCAGGGAACATATATCCCCTCTTGACGGCCATTCGAGCATCCAGCAGCTCCAGGTCATTCATTTGTGTTGTTCCAACTAATTACCACCATTACATTCATTAATCTCACCCGAAGTCACTCATTAATTCATTAATATCCTTCCACACCTAGATCAGAGGTCATCGCTGCAACCTCCTACATCCGATCTGCATCAAGTTTACAAGCAAATCCTCCAACATGGCATACTACCAGCAACCCTGCAATAGCTACTTCGCGGAATGCCACGAAGATCGTGAGAGGGAGCATCGAGATCAAGTGCGGGATTATGAAAGACGAGCGAAAAGGCAAACGCAGGTTGCAATTGCAGAAGACTTGTCTCGATTGGCAAGCGATGAATACCGGGAGGACATCTTAACACACATGGAGAAGATGGAGGTAATTGCCTCGGCTCAATCAACCGAGCACGCATATGCTGACCCTTCGTAACAAGGACGAGACATTACCTGATGTTGCGTCGATCGACATCCAGACAGAGATCCAATGGTTCATGCGTCCTTATCTGCTTGACTTCTTAATTGAAGCTCACGCAGCGTTCGGACTCTTACCGGACACGCTGTTCTTGACAATCAACCTCCTCGACCGGTATTGCTCAAGACGCATCGTGTACAAGAAGCATTACCAATTGGTTGGTTGCTCGACCCTGCTCATTGCTGCAAAATACGGAGACCGCAAAGACCGTGTGCCCACAATCAAGGAGCTTCGAGGCATGTGCTGCGCTCTCTACGAGGAAGACATGTTCTCTCAAATGGAGTGGCACGTCCTGCAGACTCTCAATTGGGCCATCGGACATCCCACCATCGACAGCTTCCTCCAGCTGGCCGTCGAGCATCTGCAATACGATCCGGAAGTTGAACATTTGGCATGCTATATCTCGGAGATTGCTATGTTCCAAAAGGAGTTTGTCAGCAAGCGACCGTCGGACATGGCTCGATGCTCACTCGCGTTGGCACGCTGTATTCTGGAAAGGCCTCAAGACTGCAAGACGGCATGGGCATCACAGTACGACTCAGAGACGCTTGTCACCCTTGCCCAGCAATTGCACCGCCCATCGCAAATACTGTCGCGCAAGTACTCAACCGCCCAGCTTTCACAGGCGACGATCATACTTGAGGAGTTCCTCGAGAGGCAGGCTACCCCCAATCCTTCCTATGCGGCACCACCTACACCTCCCTCCGAGGTCGCTCCAAAAGGCTTCGGTCAGATGTTCGGTGATGGGCCCGTCACACCGACAAAGAACAAGTTTGTGCCTAATGTCAACAATGGATGTCCTACACCACCAATCACTCCCACCAATCAAGAGTATTTCACTGGCATCAATAGAGGCATGAATTACGGCCGCCCACCATCCCCTCGAGGATTTAATGGTTTCTGCTTACCGAATGTGACACTACCCTCGATAAGACACATAGGTCCCATGTTCTAGACAGCCAAGGCACCGACAGCATCCCACCTTACATCGACTTACCGTTAGCCATAGTCCATTGATCGACTTCTGGCATACAGAGTTTTGCCAGATAGACGCCGGCCACAGCGTCACCATCTACAACATCCACCAATCTTGTACCAAAACTTGTCATTTTCTCGCATCAGCGATAGCGTCACTCAGCATTGATAGCGTTCCGCACTCCCATCTGTTTGTCATAGTTTCCCATCAGCTTCGGCATCGATTGTCTCCACCACCCGCACATCATCATCTATAGCTTTTCGACGGACGAATATGACGATGAAAGTCAACCATTCGACCAAACCAAAAGCACCCGGCGCTCTCCGAGGGCGCCCTCTTTCGCATTGCAACATACGACGGCAGATGTAGGAAGGAAGGCTTGGATACGGGGTCCAACACGGACACTAAATCCAGACCAATTGTTCTCACAGAAGCAACAAAAGGGCTCAAAATTGCAAAAAGCGGAGGATTCTTACACATCATCATCACTACAACAGCACACACTCACACGGCTTACTTCACTTCTCGCCTTCTCTTCTTCTGCCACACCGGCTTTTCCAACAGAGCTGGTCGAGAAGCTCACGCTCGCTGCCTCCCTCTCTCTCTCTCTCTCTCTAGCTGAGATACCCCCAACCCCCCGGATGAACTTTTTCAGCTTTAGCAACTCCACATGAGGGATCGTGTGGGCGCGTCGAGTGTCCATAGTCAGCCATAGCGGAATGCCATAGCCACAATCATGATTCCAGGTCCAATAAATGTAGAACTCGCTATGGTGCTTTGCATAAGAGATCTTACCCCTTCCCCCAACCCCTTTTCCTTCCTTTTCCAATTAGATAATAATCCCCCCTCTACCCACTCCCATCCTCTCTCACTCCAATCATCTTCATCAATCCCCACCTTCTTTCTCCATCCCGAATCCCATCCCCATTCCCGTTCCCCATCCCTCATTCCCAATCCCAACCCCCATCCAAATCCCATCCCCAGTCCCTCTCCCTTCCCTATCTCCCATCTCTCCTATCCCATCCCCACCATCCCCATCTCCTCCCACCAATCCCTTCCCCATTCTCATCTCTCATCTATCCCAAATCTCAACCCTTCTCTACCCCCCAAAACCGAGGGTAGGGAAGGAAGCAAAGGAGGAATAGAAAGAAGCGAGGGAAAAACGAAGGAACGGGAAAGAAGGAATAGAGAAAAGGAAGGGGGAAAAGAAGGCAAGGGAAGAGGGAAGGAAGGAAGGGAGAAAAAGGGAAGGAAAAGGAAAAGGAAAGGAGGAAAGAAGGAGGAAAAGGGAAGGAAAAGGGAAGGAAAAGGAAAGGAAGGAGGAAAGAACAGAAGGAATGATGAGCGTGCAATTCCGTAGGCAGATTCGTAGGCACGCTGTTCCCGAATAACCGTGTCTGGGATTTTTTGTGGATTGGGAAGGGGGTACTGTATGGATAGGTATAGGTATAGATATAGGTATAGATATAGGGATTGGATCGGATCGGATCGGATTGGATTGGATATGGGTTTACTTTGATCGGGGTCGTTTTTTTTTCTTTTTCTTTCTGTTTCTTTTCCGCCGTCCTGATATTACCTTACTCACGCGCCTTTCACTCCCTTTTTCGCTGCTGGGTGCCGGTGCTGGTGCTGGTGTTGGTGTTGGTTGATGCTGATGCTTGGTTGGTGCTGGTACCGGACGCGGGGCGGGCGCTGGTGATTATCAATTCTACCTCTGCAAAGAGTAGGTTTCATTTTCATTTCTTCTGAAGCGAGGGAGGGTGGGTCGTTGGTTGGTGCGTAGCTTTTGTTCCTCCCCCTCCGCGCTTTTTGCCAGGGTTTTCTTGGGTATTTTGGTTTCATTTTTTTGTTTGTTTTGGTTTGGCCTGCTTGACTTTGTTTTTCTTCTCTTTGCTTCCGGGGTTCAAGGGCGGCTGGGTTGGGCCGGTGATGCCTGTCCCGCGTCTTGTTCGCGAGGAAGGGGGAGCTGGAGGGAGACTAGGGCTTCCCAATTGAGAGAGATGGGGTAATATTGGGAGGCGTGAGATGAATGGGTGCGTGACTGGGTTGGTTTTTTGGGTGCTGTGCCGGGATTGAGGGTGGAGGTGCCCCAAGAGGGGGGGCGAAGGGGGGTTGCGCTGCGATAAAGGGGAGGTGATGGCGTTTGCGTTGGGTGTGGGGTGGGTGGTTGAGGTCCGCTGCTGTGGATCAGAGGATGCGATGGTTTTGTGAGCTGTAGCGGGTTTGGGGGTATTGGGGGGGGGGAAGGGGAAGAAGAGGGGGAAGAAGGGGAAGGGGAAGGGGAAGGGAAAGGGGAAGGGCAAGAAGGAGGGGAAGAAGGAAGGGGAGAAAAGGAGGAAAGGGAAGAAAATAGAAAGAAGAAGAAGAAGGAGAAGGAGAAGAATAAATAGAAGAGAAAGAAAGCACTCGTGGTCTAACAGGAGACTCGTACGATTGATAACGAAAGAGCGACCGTGGCTAGTCTGGGCAAACGTAAGGTATGGAGAGTAGAATCACAGATTAGTTGGTGCAAGGATCATTTCAACGTTCAAGTTAGCAAACAGAGCCAAACAATACAAATTTGGTATCATCAACCCATTCACCATCATAATTATATAAACGCACTGTTCGATCCAGCCAGCACGAAATATTAGAATCGACCCTCTTCTCCACTTTCTTTCTCGCTCTCTCCGTAATCGATATGGGGGTATCTGGGTATTATGTGGGAGAAGCTTAGACGGTCTTATCGGCATCGAGCTTGCCGCGCTCCTTCATACCCTTGACGGACCAAGGAAAGTGGGCTACTGGGACAATGAAGAAACTATAGCGTACATTGTTAGCTTCTCTCCGTCCAGCTTTACATGCGCGGAGAGCCGCCCGAGTGGGTGGGTTTGTCTACAACGCCAAATGGGAGAGGGAAATGCTGACCTGTTCGAATCATCTGCGATACCGGCCAAAGCGTTGTACCAAGCCAAGAATGCTGCGAGTAGAGCGAAGAATCCTCCTGCCTTGATGATGGGCGCGCTGGGCATGTTCATGGCGTCGCGATGGAGGTAGCCGATTCCGAGGAGGAGGAAAGCCATATCGAGGGAGAAGAAGAGGGAGAAGAAGGCGACGGTTGAGCGGAGGGTACAGATCAAGAGGAGGAAGGTAAAGATGAACCAGCCCTATCAAACGCGTCAGCAATCGTCTTGCGCCGATAGAAACACAAGTCCGGGTGATTTACCATCAGGTAGAGACCGAACGAATCGGCAAAGGCGTTTGCACTGGCTGATTCCAGGGTCGATTGGATTTCGAAGCCGCCCGGTGTAAGGATGATGGCGAAGGAGATCCAGAAGCCACCGTAGGATGAGAGAGCTGTAGCACCAAAGGTGTTGCCGATCGCCATTTCCCTGCACAAAAATTTAGCATTGTCATCCTCGACGGCTTCCATCCAACTGCTTTTAACTTGTACTCACCACATGCCGGCGAGCAATTGCACCAAGCCTCCATAGCCGAATGCAATGCCCACGACGAGATTCGGCGCAGCCAGACCGCGGGTGCCCATGTTGATCAAACCAAGCACAAAGGTCGTCAAGGCGAAAGCGCTCAGTCCAAGGGGCGCCGGGTTGGCAAATTTTCGGTCCGCGACCTGTCGGTAGAGACCAGGCTGGAATTCTCCTCCGAAGGCAGGAAGCCGTTCATCGCCAGTACCCGTGTTGATGTGAGCCAAGGGCCCATAGCCGAAGCGGGCGGCAGCTTTGGCAGCTTGATGTTCTTCGGGGCTTATTTGGCGATTCATTCCAGGACCGCCATTAGTGACGCCCTCCTTTTCCAAACCGGCACTGTTACCGGTGTAGGCGGTGTTGGACTCGGCGGACATGGTGGTATTAATGAAAGCTTCAAGCGACTTGGGATTTTTCAAATGCTTGTATGGAGAGGAAGAGGGAGCTATAGCTTGATGATGTTGGAACAAGCCGGAAGGGGAGTGGGAGAGGGGGACGAGATTGAAGTATTTAAAGGAAAGAGAGGACGAGAGAAACAGAGGAGATGGAGAGCGAGAGTCGCTAATGTTCGATAGAGGGAGAGGGAAAGTTAAGGGACGTGCGGAGAAATGGAAGTCACGGGAAAGCTGCAATGGGGTTATTCAGCGTCACCAACCGGAGCTGGGGAA
>JAABUQ010002434.1_pt1 | contig 36856 bp, 47 predicted proteins | sample 5560001 | NCBI WGS metagenome assembly JAABUQ01 (sample SAMN10711888, study PRJNA513371) | rock metagenome | isolation source: Antarctica rocks | place: Antarctica: Victoria Land, Finger Mt nord | collected 2015-12-18 | reverse complement strand
ACCGCCCGGCGTCGCTGGCCGTCGAGGTCGTCTCCGAGGGGGACGAGGCCCGCGAGCGCGACTACCTGACCAAGCGCCGCGAGTACCTCGCCTACGGCCTGGCCGAGTACTGGATCGTCGACCCGGCCGAGCGGCGGGTCACGGTCCTGGTCCGCGACGGCGACGCCTGGGCCGAGTCGGTCGTCGAGGGGACGGGGTCGGCGTCGAGCGTCGTCCTGCCCGGACTCGTCGTCCCGCTGGCCGGGCTCTGGGCGGGGACGGAGGGCCGGGAGGGGTGATCGCCGGGCCCGCCGATCACGACCCTATCCCGGTGTCCTATGCGTTTCGAGCCGATATGTGCCACCCCGAAAGGTTATTTGAACACAAGTCAAGTCCTTTCGCACCGGGAGACGACCCCTGGGAACCTTGCGGGGGACGCCTGACTTCGGCTAGGTTGAATCAAGCGACCGGTGCTCACCCTCATAAGGCGATGCCGTGACGGTCCTCAAGGCCATCTCGCGTCTTCACATTCATCGTCTCGTTCCGTCGTCTTTATCGATAGGCGTCTCAGGACCTGACTGCAATTCGCAAAATCGCTTCAATCAACCCGATGGGAACGCATTTGATGATCCGCAAGACACTGGCTGCCACTAAGGCAGCGACCTTCTGCATCGAGCTGCCCCAGGCAGACTTGAGAGGTATGCCGGGGGCAATAGGGACGGGTTTCTTCGTGACGCCGGACGGGTGGTTTGTGACCGCCGCGCACGTGGTCACCCAGAACAACAGGCCAAATGGGCAAGCCCGCGACGACCTGGAGAAAATGTACATCTCCCAGATGGTCGCATTCGGTCAGCATCCGACCGGTGCCTCTGGCCCCGTCCTCCACGGGCTCGATCCTTACAACGACGTCGCCTTGCTCAAGTTCGACTTCGGGCGGGAGTCCAAGTCGAATTGGCTCAGCGGGAAGGAGGGCTTCCCGCACCTGGAGATTTCGACCCGACTGATGGAGGAAGGAGAGCCTGTCTACTCGTTCGGCTTCCCCTTGACGGAGACGTCCCTCGTCACGTCCACCCCCGAGATGGCGGCGGTGACGACCAAGCACAGTGCGCGGGTCACCTCTGCCGTTATCGCGGCCGTGGACCACCCGCGACACGGGCCATACATCGTGCACGACAACATTATCTATGTCATGGACAAGGCGTTGAATTACGGCAACAGCGGCGGCCCGATCGTTGCGACGGAGACAGGAAAGGTCTTCGCCCTCTGCTCGCGCTTCCAGCCCGTGTTCTTCAATCAGCCGCACTTGGAGTATTCAGGCCGCCCGATGGCAATCATGGCACCGAGCCTTTACGGCCTCATCCCGAGTCTGTCGAATCCCGACGTCGTCAAGCTGCTTGGCCGGAACGGTATCCTGACCTCGGCGGACTGAGGGCAAATATCTATGGTCAACAAAGCGTGGCCCTCTCGATCTCTGCCCTTTGTTCCGCCGTCATCGACCCAAGGACGGACTGGTGGTTCAGCGTGCCCAGTCTTCCCGCTCCAGTGGCGGGCCGTTCTCCCGGCCAAGAGCCATCTACGAGCAGTTGCCGTAATTCCAGACGCTCCTCGTGCGTCATCGCCCTCACGGCCTCAATCAGTTCACGCCCCGTAAGCATGGTCGCCCCCGGTGATATGAGCATCTCAGCATATCCCACCCGTGGAGGGAGGAACTCCAATAGGCATTCTGAGCCACTCTGACTGCCGCTGAATAGTATCGATCGCGTTGGCCGATCGCATCACCTGATCCTAACATCCTCGGAAAAACCTCTGGTGGAGCCTGGCAAGATGGGCACCCGCCCAGGGTCTGCCCGAAGCTGAAAGGTTTACGGTGCTGCCGGAGCCGAAGACGTCAACCACGCACGTAAGAAGACCTAGGATTATATTATTAAAACATTTATAGCAGCTATGCAATCGGTCACCTATGTGCAGTAAACATGACGTTGATTATACTGCCCACTCGGGCGTGACGGTCCGCGAGTTCATCAGACTGATCGAGGCCAACGGCTGGTACCTTGATCGGCAGCGGTCGAGCCATCGGCAGTTCCGATATCCCACCAAGCCGGGGTTGGTCACCGTGGCGGGGCACCCGCCGATGGATCTCGCCCCGAAGACCCTCAAGAGCATCCTCCGACAGGCAGGGCTCGCGCGATGAGATACCTGATCATCCTGGAGCCGACCTCGACGGGCTACTCGGCCTACTCCCCCGACCTGGACGGATGCGCGGCCGCGGGGGCGGACCGCGAGGAGACGATCGCGCTCATGGGCGAGGCGATCGCCTTCCACCTGGAGGGCCTGTCGGCCTCCGGCGAGACGGCCCCGGCCCCGACGAGCGAGCCGGCTTACGTCGAGGTGACCGCCTGACCTCGCGTCGGGGGCGGCCTGCGGAGCCGGGTCAAGGGTGATCGCCGATCGCGCCGATCGCGATCCTATCCGGGTGCTCTGTGGCAATCCGGCCGAGGACGATGGGTCCGGCCCTCGCTCGAGACCTCGTCGCGAGGGCGGACGGGCCCTGCGATCGCCTCCCCTCGTCGGGGATGGGCCGGCCACGACCGGGACGATCGGAGTCGTCGACCCGAGGCGCCGAGCGAACCCAATCCCGGGCGACGGTCGGGGGGTCGGGGAGGCCCGGCGCCGAGCGAACCCAATGGGGGAGGGGGCCCGTCCGACAGATCGAACCCGATTTCCTGGGGCAGGCCCGGGAGGTGATGGCGCCGAGCGAACCCAACCGGGTCGGCCCGGCGTGACGGATCGAAGCCAATTTGGGGCCGACGGGCGGGCTGAGGACCCCGGGGACTCGCGCCGAGCGAACCCATCGGTCGGCTTTGTCCGTCGGCGCACGGTTTCGATTGCCATCGGGGACCTCGCCCGGCCTGGCGACGCCCCCTCGGGCGCCGAACGAAGCCACCGAAGGGGGGGGCGGCTCAGCCGCGGAGGGCGACGATGAGGCGGTCGGTCGAGGCGGGCCAGCGGTAGCCCTCGGCGATCGCACGGCCGAGGTCGGCCCGCCGGGCCCGCTCGGTCGGGCGGTCGAGGAGGTCGCGGAGGGCGTCGGCGATCGAGGCCTCGTCGCGGGGGCGGAAGTACCAGCCGGCGGCGCCGGCGACCTCGGGCAGGGCGGTCGAGTCGGCGAGGGCGACCGGGGTCCCCTGGGCCATCGCCTCGACGGCCGGGATGCCGAAGCCCTCGCAGGTCGAGGCGAAGGCCAGCGCCGTCGCCTCGGCGTAGGCGGCGCGGAGGGCCTTCCCCCGCCGGTAGCCGGGGAGCCGGACCAACGCCTTGCCGCCGAGGCCGGCGATCGCCGCGCGGATCGGCCGGGCCTCGGCCTCGTCGCCGTCGCCGATCAGGACCAGGGCGAGGTCGCCGCTCGCCACCTCGGGCAGCCGGCCCGCCGCGCGGACGAGCCGGTCGAGGCCCTTCCTCGGCTGGTAGTTGGCCACCGAGAGCAGGTAGGGCCGGCCCGTGGGCAGGCCGAGGTCGGCCCGGATCGACGCCCGGTCGGCCGGCGGGCTCGGCTCGAAGAAGAGGTCGTCGGCCCCGTTCGGGACGTAGGCGACCTTGCCCGCCGTCTCGGCCGGGAACAGCTCGGCCAGGCGGTCGGAGTTGAACCGCGAGACCGAGAGGACCCGGTCGGCCCGGGCGAAGACCTTCGCCAGCGTCGCCCGGCGGCCCGGGCCGCCGAGGGTGACGTCCTGGAGGGCGTCGTGGCTGGTGACGGCGAGCCGGGCCGACCGGGTCGGCACGCCGTACTCGGCCGGGGCGTAGACCCAGTCGACCCGCCCGGTCCACCAGTCGACCGGGGGCCAGCCGGCCACTCGCCAGGCGCGGAGGGCGTCGCGGGTCCGGACCGGCAGCTCGCGGCGCGGGATCGGGCCGAGCGAGTCCCAGTAGATCAGGCCGTCGGGCTCGTTGATCCGCCCCGAGACGACCGACAGGCCGATATCGGGCCGGCCCGCCAGGCCGGCGAGCTGGGCCAGGGCGTGCCGGGTGACGCCGGTCGGCCCCCGGCAGGCGTCCATATCGTAGATCAGGGCGACCTTCAGGGGCGACTCGCCCGAGCCATCCCCACCCCTGGCCCGGCTCATCGGTGCCGGACGATCCAGGTGGCCACGATCACCAGGCCGATGCTGACGCCCAGGACGAGCCAGAGGGGAGGGCGGAAGGGCGAGTCCTCGCGCGAGAGGTAGCGGCCGCAGTGCGGGCAGCGCTCGGAGTCGTCGTAGATGGTCCCGAAGCAGTGCGGGCAGGGCATCGTGTCGTCGGGGTCGTCGTCCTCGACGTCGGGGTCGTACTCGTCGCGGTCGCGGTCGCGGTCCTGCATCGGGTGCCCTCCCGGGTCCGACCAGACTAGGGCAGGGGGCGCGGCCCTGTCAACGTCGACGGCCGGGGTGCCGGGGGGCAAAACAACGGCGGATCGGCTTGACAGGGGGGACGGACGGGTTAAACTGCTAGCTTCGGCGTCGTGCCGCCCAACGATCCGCACCTGCGACATCGATCGGGCAACGCGGATCGAGCCGTCGCCCGGCACCCATCGCACGCGCCCCCAGGATCCAGCCCGGCCGGGACCGGCCGGGGCGAACGGAACGACATCCCCATGCCCACGATCAATCAGCTCGTCCGCAAGCCGCGCCGGCCGGTGTTGTACAAGACGAAGTCGCCGGTCCTCGACGGCTGCGCGTTCAAGCGCGGGGTCTGCCTCCAGGTCAAGACGATGACCCCGAAGAAGCCGAACTCGGCGCTGCGGAAGGTGGCGCGGGTCCGGCTCTCCAACGGCAAGGAAGTCACGGCCTACATCGGCGGCGAGGGGCACAACCTCCAGGAGCACTCGATCGTCCTGATCCGGGGCGGCCGGGTCCGCGACCTGCCGGGCGTCCGGTACCACATCGTCCGGGGCGTGCTCGACTGCCTCGGCGTGGCCGACCGGAAGCAGGCCCGCTCGAAGTACGGGGCCAGCTCGAAGGCCGCCACCCCCGCCAAGGGCAAGAAGAAGTAAGCCGGGCCCGATCCCTCGCGGCGAGGCCGGACGTCCGCGCGAACCGACACAACCCGAGGGCCGGGCCGTCGCGACCCGACGCAACGGCCGGCCCCGCCCCGCATTCCCTCGCCCACTCTTCCCTCCGCCGAGTAGGACGCACGCACGATGGCCCGCAAGTTCACCGCCAGCAAGGAGCAGCTTCGCCCCGATCCCCGGTTCGGCTCGAAGCTCGTCAGCAAGTTCGTCAACTGCCTGATGCACGACGGCAAGAAGAGCGTCGCCCTGAAGGTCTTCTACGACGCCATGGACCTGATCGAGCGCCGGCTGCCGAATGACCCGCCGCTGGAGGTCTTCAACCGGGCGCTGGAGAACGTCAAGCCGGTGATCGAGGTCCGGTCGAAGCGGGTCGGCGGAGCGACCTACCAGGTCCCGATGCAGGTGAACAAGACCCGGCAGCAGACCCTCGCGGTCCGCTGGGTCCTGATGGCCGCCCGCGAGAAGAAGGGCCGCCCGATGGCGATCAAGCTCGCGGACGAGCTGATGGCCGCCTACAACCGCGAAGGCAACGCCATCAGCCGTCGCGAGAACGTCCACCGGATGGCCGACGCCAACAAGGCGTTCGCCCACTTCGCCTGGTGACCCGACGGGCGGGGGACCCCGGGTCGCCCCGCCCGATCGATCCATCGCCCGCCCGCCGGCCGCGACCTGGCCCCAGGCCGATCGACGGCGGGCGGCCCCCCGTCGAGTCGAGGCGAACTGATGGCGATCGACGACGATCTCGGGGCGGGCGAGGGCGGGTATCGGCTCGAGGACGAGCTTCGCGGCGACCCGCCCCGGCCCAGGTCGCCCGAGCTGAAGGGCGGCCGGCACGCGCTCCGGCAGCGGCGGACGATCTCGGGCCTGGTCGTCGCCGGGCTCCTCTGCTGGGCCCTGGCGCAGACGCCGATCGTCGAGACCTGGGGCCTCTACTTCCTCCCGCTCCAGTACCTCTCCTGGATCGGCCTCGCGCTGCTCGGGATCACGGCGTGGGTCTTCGTCGCGCACCGATTCGGCCGCGGGCCGTACCGGTACGTCGAGGAAGGGGTCCCGATCGTGGCCCGGGTCCGGAGCCTGGACCTCCGCCCGTCGGCATTGATGAACGGTCAGCCGTCGTCGTATCGATATGTCGCGACGATCGAGCACCCCGACCCCGTGACGGGCGAGCCGGAGATCTCGGAGGTCATGTCCAACGAGATCCCCGCCGCCGCGAAGGACCGGACGACGACGACCTACCGGGTCGGCGACCTCGCCACGGCGGTCTACCTCCCGTCCGACCCGGTGCGGAGCCTTCGGCTGTACGACTTCCTCGACCTCCGTCCCGGGCTCGGGCTGGTCCGCCGCGACGGGAAGCCCGAGGCGGGCCCGACGGGGGCGGCGCTCAAGGCGACGCTCTCGGTCGTCCTCGCCTTCGGGTTCCTCGGCGCCCTGGTCTGGGACCTCTACGCCCTCGGCCGTTTCTCGCCGATCCGGATGACCTCCGCCCAGGTCGTCCCGCCCCTGGCGGCCGGCGCCGCCGTCCTGGGCGGCTCCATGTTCTGGCTGATCGCGCGGGAGGCCCGCAGGAAAGGACCGGCCGTCGCCGACGGCGAGGCCTCCGGGCCGTCCCCCGCGGGGGACGGCCGGTCCGGCGGCCGCAAACTCGGTGGCAGACTCATCGCCCTCGCCGGGTCTCTCCTGCTGGGGGGGTTGACCTGCCTCTGCTGGTGCTACTCGGCCAACGCCCTGCTCGACACCTCCCCGCCCAAGCGACGCCCGGTGAAGATCCTCCGGATGGTCTCGGTCACCCACCGGCTGATCTTCCGCGAGTACAAGATCGAGTATCAGTTCCTCGACGGCGACGCCGCGACGCATTCGCTCCTCTCCTCGCCGGCCCAGATGGCCCGGTTCCGGATCCCCCTGGCCGTCGCCGAGGTCCGCGAGGGCCGGCTCGGCTGGCCCTGGGTGGACGACCTCGTCCCGATCGCGCCGATCCCCGCAGGGCCCGACGAGGCCGATCTCCCTTGACCGGGCCGGGGCCGCGACCGACCGACCGGCCGCGGAGGCCGGACCTCCCCATGGCGCAACCCCCGCTCGACCTGCTCTGCATCGAGCCGACGTTCCCCGGCCGGCTCGGGGGCGTGGCCGACTGGCTCGTCCGCCGTCGGGGATATCGGGCCCGGTTCTACTGCCGGCACGCGGCCCCTCGCGACCACTGGCCCGAGTCGACCGGGCGGGGGATCGAGGTCGTCGCCTTCGGCGTCGGCGGCGTGGCGGCCGGGCCGGATTACGCCTGGCCGAGGGTCCTCGAGCGCGGGCTCTGCTACGCGTACGGCTGCTGGGAGGTGCTCGATGCCCGGCGGCCCCGGCCGGTCGACGTCATCCTCGGCCGGTCGGCCGGGCTCGGGTCGACCCTCTTCGCCCCCGTGGCCTTCCCCTCCGCCCCGATCGTCCAGCTCTTCGACTCCTACCACGACCCGGCCCGCGCCGAGCCCGAGATCGACGCCCCCCCGGACGGCCGCCCCGAGGCCGATCGCCTCCGTCGGCTCGCGGCCAACGCGGTCGAGCTGCTTGACCTCGAGAACGGCGTCACGCCCTGGACCCCGACCGAGTACCAGCGCGGCCTTTTCCCGGCCGCGTACCGAGGCGACTTCGTCGTCCTCCACGACGGCGTCGAGACCCGAGGCCTGCCCGCCCGCGGGCGGGGACGGCTCGTGATCGGCGGCCGGACGATCCCGGAGGATGCCCCGGTCGTCACCTACGTCGCCGGGTCGACCGGCCCTCGCCGGGGTTTCGACCGGTTCGTCGGGCTCGTCGGTCGGCTCCATCGGGAGTCTCCCGGGCTCGTCGCCGTGGCCCTCGCCGCGGGGGCCGGCGACGAGACGGCCGCGACCCTCGACGGGGTCCCGGGCCTCGACCGGGATCGGCTCTGGCTACTCGGCCCGGTCCCGCCGGCCGAGGTCCGCCGCGTCCTGGCGCGGGGCGACCTCCACGTCGACCCGAGCCGGCCGGGCCCGGCCTCGCGATCGCTCGTCGAGGCGATGGCCGCCGGGTCGGCCGTCCTCGCCCAGGACTCCGAGGCGGCCCGCGAGATCGTCGAGGACGGGGTCTCCGGCCGGATCGCCGGGGACTCCGACGCCCTGTTTCACCTCGCCCGGCACCTGCTCTCCGACCGCGACGCCGCTCGGACGCTCGGCGACGCGGCCGCCGAGCGTATCCGAGACGGGTACTCGCGGGACGTGACACTCCCCAGGCTCGCCGACCTCTTCGGCCGGCTCGCGGGGGAGGCCTGAGCCGATGCACGTCCTCTTCCTCCACGACGCCTTCCCCGCCCAGTTCGGCCGGCTCGGGCTCGAGCTGACCGTCCGGTCTGGCTGGCGGTGCAGCTACCTCGTCCGCCACTTCTCGACCTGCCCCGGGCCGTCGCCCGCGATGCTCGAATCGCTGGAGATCCATCGGTATGCGGTGCCGGGCGAGGCGAAGGCCGACGCGGACGTCCCCTGGCCGCAGGCCTACGGGCGGTACGTCGAGCAGTGCCTGGCCGTCCTGGACGCGATCCGGGCGGTCCCCGGGCTCCGGCCCGACCTCGTCGTCGCCAACGGCGGCCGGGGGGCCCCGACCCTGTTCGTGGCCGAGGCCCTCGACTGCCCGATCGTCGCGTCCTGCGAGTACTACTTCGCCCGGTCCCGCCGCGACCTGACGTACCGGCTCGACCTCCCCCCGGCCGAGCCCGCCCCGTTCTACCCGCGGGCGATCAACGCCCCGACCCTCGTCGGCCTGGGCGCGGCGAAGGCCGGCTATTCGGCCACGGGCTGGCAGCGCGACTCGTTCCCCGAGCGTTACCGGCCCAAGATCGAGGTCCACTTCGACGGGGTCGACGACCGGCTCTACGCCCCCGGGCCGCGGCCGTCGACGATCGCCGGGCGGTCGGTCCTGGGCGGGACGAAGGTGGTGACATATGTCGCCCGCGGGCTGGAGTCGGTCCGGGGCTTCGACCTCTTCCTCGCCGTGGCCGGCCGGGTGGCGCGGGCCCGCCCGGACGTCCTGTTCGTCGTCGCGGGGGACGACCGGGCCTATTACGGCTGGGACAACTTCCACACCGGGGGCCTGCCGTTCCGGGACTGGGCGATGGCTCGGGCCGGCGCCGACCCGTCCCGGTTCGTCTTCCTCGGCCAGGTCCCGCCCGAAGTCCTGGCCGGGGTCCTCCGGCGGAGCGACCTGCATTTGTACCTCTCGGTCCCGTTCGTGGCGTCGTGGTCGCTGTTCAACGCCCTGTCGACGGGGGCGGTCGTCCTGGCGGGGGACGTCGGGCCGGTCCGCGAGGTCATCGAGCCGGGGGTGACGGGGCTGCTCGCCCCCCTCTTCGACGTCGACCGGCTGGCCGAGCTGGCCCTGGCCGTGCTCGACGACCCGGCCGCCTTCGCGACGTTGGGCGCGGCGGGCCGGCGGCTGGTCGAGTCCCGCTACGGCCTGGACGTGGCCATCCCCCCGCTCCGCGACTTCTTCGAGCGGTCGGCCGGGCCCTGATCCCGCGGGCTCGTCCCCCGTCGCGGGCCCGGGTCCGCCTCGAATCGGAGCCCGGAGGCCCTACGCGCCCGCGATCCCGGGCGTTAAACTTTCCCTTTCCGCGCGGGCCGGAGCCCGTGCCGGACGCCTCGCCGACGCCCTCCCCGGACGCGCAGGCCGCCCGTGCCGAGCAGCGACGGACACGACTCGAAAGGACCACCGATGAAGCTTCCCCTCGTCGCCGCGGCCGCCGCCGCGGTGGTCGGCTCGGCCCTGGCCTCCGGCCAGGCCCCCGCGCCGGCCCCGGCCCCGGGCACCGCGATCGCCCAGCCCGGCCCCGAGCCGAAGGACCTCAAGGCGAAGGTCAGCTACGGCTTCGGCCTGAACCTCGGCAAGAACTTCCAGGCCCAGGGGATCGACCTCGACCCCGACCTGATCCTCCGGGGGATGAAGGAGGGGATGGCCGGCGGCAAGCTCCTGTACACCGAGGCCGAGCTCCAGGAGGCGACCGACGCCTTCCGCCAGGGGCTCGAGGCCAAGCAGGCCGAGCTGAACCAGAAGCGGATCGCCGAGGCCTCCAAGCAGGGCGCGGCCAACAAGACCAAGGGGGCGGCGTTCCTCGCGGCCAACAAGTCCAAGCCCGGCGTCGTCACCCTCCCCAGCGGCCTCCAGTACCAGGTCCTCACGCCGGGCACGGGCGCCTCGCCCAAGCCGACCGACTCGGTCACGGTGAACTACGAGGGCAAGCTGCTCGACGGCACCGTCTTCGACAGCTCGTACCAGCGCAAGCTGCCGATCACCTTCCGGCTCGACCAGGTGATCAAGGGGTGGACCGAGGGGCTCCAGCAGATGCAGGTCGGCGCGAAGTACCGGCTCTTCATCCCCGCCGAGCTCGCCTACGGCGCCCAGCCCCGCCCGGACGGGCCGATCCCGCCCAACGCCACCCTGATCTTCGACGTCGAGCTGCTCGGCATCGGCGCCCAGCCCTGATCCGGGGCCGGGTCGGCGACGGAGGCGCGAAAGGCCCGGGTCATCCGGGCCGACGCGCCTCCCCGGCCCGCGCCAGCCGCGCGACGAACGCGGCGTGCTCGGGCGTGGCGACGCCCAGGTCGACGACGGCCGAGAGCCGGGGCAAATCCTGCTCGAACAGGGCCTCGGGATCGAGCCAGAGGCCGGGGAAGACCTCCGACCGATAGAGGCCGTCGGGCCCGGGGGCGAGCCGCCCGTACCGGCCGTCGCGGAGGACGAACCAGAAGAGCTCGTCGGGGTCGAGGGCCGCGACGATGAGCTCGCAGACCCCCGCGCGCTCGTACTGATCCTTCTTCGGGCCGAGGTCATAGGCCCGGCTCGACCGCGCGACCTCGACGACCAGCTCGGGGGCCCCTTCGAGGATCCGGCCCTCCCGCGATTGCCCGCCGAACGCCTGCCTGATCCGGAGGCTGTAGTCGGGCTGGACCTCGCCCCCGTCGTCGAGCCGGGTCGACGCATTGTCCAGCCCCCCGACGCCGCGCGTCCGCGCCGCATAGAAGCCGAGCCAGGCGCCGGCCGAGAAGCCTTCGGAGGCGTGGTCGAGTTGGAGCGGCGAGGGCATGTGGACGACTCCTCCCACGAGCTCCGCCCGGGTCGACGGCGGCATCGCCGCGTACCGCTCGTGGAAGGTTGGGGCGTCGAGGATGTCGCCGGCCGCCAGCGCCGGGACGGCGACGGCGGGCCCTCGGTCGGTCGCGCTCATCGAGATGCCTCCGCGGGATGGCGAGCGGGCGGGTCGGCCCGCGCCTCGACCCCTGCCATGTTCCGCCCGCGCGACCGGGGCGTCAAGGCGGGCGGCCGGGCCCTCGACGGCCCCGGTCCGCGTGAAGGATTCGGACGGATCGAATCGAGGGCTTCGGCCTTTGGCGACGGATCTCCGGCCGTAATCCGCCGAGGCCGAGGCGGCCGGGGCCGATCGGTGGGCGCTGTGCGGCGGGCGTCGGGGCGTTAGACTGGTCCGGTCCGGCCTCTCGTCTCGCCTCGTCTCGCCCCGGCCCTGCGTCCGCCCCGCCCGAAGCCCGCCGCCCGGACTCGCCTCGTCCTCCACCGGAACCGGACTCGACCCCATGGACACCGACGCCCCGCCGCTGACATCGATCCGCAACATCGGGATCATCGCCCACATCGACGCCGGCAAGACGACCACCACCGAGCGGATCCTCTACTACACGGGCGAGGTCCACCGGATGGGGGACGTCGACAAGGGGAACACGACCACCGACTACCTGGAGGAGGAGCGGGAGCGGGGGATCACCATCGTCGCCGCCGCGATCACCTGCAAGTGGAAGGACGCCGGGGGGCGGCCGATCACGATCAACATCATCGACACCCCCGGCCACGTCGACTTCACCGCCGAGGTCGAGCGGTCGCTCCGCGTCCTCGACGGCGCCGTCGTCGTCTTCTCGGCCGTCGAGGGGGTCGAGGCCCAGAGCGAGACCGTCTGGCGGCAGGCGACCAAGTACACCGTCCCCCGGCTCTGCTTCATCAACAAGATGGACCGGATCGGCGCCGAGTTCGAGCGCGTCTTCGGCGAGATCGCCGACCGGCTCGAAGGCCACCCGATCCCGCTCCAGATCCCCATCGGCGCCGGGCCCGAGGGGACGATGGGGGAGTTCCAGGGGCTGGTCGACCTGATCACCATGAAGGCCCAGTACTACAAGACCGAGGACCTCGGCTCGACGATCGCCGAGGCCGAGATCCCCGACGAGATCCGCCCCGTCGCCGAGCTCTGGCGCGAGCGGATGCTCAACGCCCTGGTCGACTTCGACGAGGCGTTCACCGAGCGGTACATGGCCCACCTGGAGGGGGCCGACCTCGCCGAGGCCGACATCGTCGCCGCCCTGCGCCGCGCCACCCTGACCGGCCGGGCGCAGCCGGTCCTCTGCGGGTCGAGCTTCAAGTACGTCGGCGTCCAGCGCCTGCTCGACGCCGTCTCGGCCTACCTGCCCAGCCCGCCGGACAGGCCGCCGGTCGTCGGCCACCACCCCAAGAAGGGGACCGAGGTCGTCCGCAGGCCCGACCCCGCCGAGCCCTTCTGCGGCCTCGTCTTCAAGATCACCAACGACGCGCACGGCGACCTCTCGTTCGTCCGCGTCTACAGCGGCGAGCTGAAGTCCGGCACCCGGGTGTACAACCCCGGTCGCGACCGGAAGGAGATCTGCTCGCGGCTCTACCACATCCGCGCCGACGAGCGGGTCAAGATCGAGGGGACCGCCGCCGGCGACATCGTCGGCGTCGTCGGCCTGAAGGACTCGGTCACCGGCGACACCCTCTGCGACGCCGCTCACCCGATCCTCCTGGAGAAGATCGAGTTCCCCGAGACCGTCATCAGCATGTCGATCGAGCCCGTCAGCTCGGCCGACAAGGGCAAGCTCGCCGACACCCTCGCCTCGCTGGCGCGGGAGGACCCGACCTTCACCTACAAGGTCAACGAGGAGACCGGCCAGACCCTGATCTCCGGGATGGGCGAGCTCCACATGGAGATCCTCAAGAACCGGATGACCCGCGACTACAAGCTCAAGGTCCACGTCGGCCGCCCCCGCGTCAGCTACCGCGAGACGATCAGGAAGGGGGTCAAGAAGGTCCAGGGGAGCTGCGTCCGCCAGACCGGGGGCTCGGGCCTGTACGCCAAGGTCACCATCGACCTCGAGCGCGAGACCCTGCCCAAGGGGGGGCCGACGATGCTCTTCCTCAACAAGCTCAAGGGGGGCGTGATCCCCGGCGAGTTCATCCCCGCGATCGAGGCGGGCCTGCGCGAGGAGGCCAAGTCCGGCGGCCGGACCGGCTTCCCCCTGGTCGACCTGAAGGTGACGCTCGTCGACGGCGAGGTCCACGACGTCGACTCGAACGACCTGGCCTTCCGGTTCGCCGCCTCGGACGCCCTCCGCAAGGCCGTCCACGAGGCCGGGTCGGTCCTGCTCGAGCCGATCATGAAGATCGAGGTGGTCACCCCCGACGACTACCTCGGCGACATCATGGCCGACCTGCTCTCGCGACGGTCGCAGATCGACCGGATGGGGGAGCGCGGCAAGCTCAAGGTGATCGACGCCCGCGCCCCGCTCGAGAAGATGTTCGGCTACTCGACCGCCGTCCGGAGCCTCAGCCAGGGCCGCGCCGGCTACTCGATGGAGCCGCTCGAATACGCCGCCGCCCCGGATGAGCTGCTGGAGAGCCTGGCGGGCGGCTGATCGAGGAGTCGCCCGGACCCCGGCGCTACTTGCCCCCTTCACGCGGGGGATCCTCCCCCCGCGCGAGGGCCCGGGACCAGGCCAGGGTGTCGGCGGCGAGTGGCAGGGAGAGCGGCCGATCGCGGTCGACCGTCCGGCCGTAGTCGCCCTCCTCGTAGGCCGTGGCGTAGATCGCCGCCAGGTCGAGCCCGAGGGCGGGGTCCGGGGCGTCGAGCGGGATCGGGATCGTCGGCAGGGGCCGGCGGATCGACCACGCATAGACGTCGCACTCCGGCCGACGGTCCGCGTCCGAGACGATCGCGAAGGCGTCGCCGGGCGGGAGCGGCCTGGCCATCGGCAGGGGGCGGCCCCGGGCGAGGAAGTCGAGCTCGACGAGGTGGACCGGCTGGCGAACCAGCTCGTTGCGCTTCCGGAGGTACTCCAGGCGTCCCGGCTCGACTTTATTGCTCGGCGAGAGCAGCTCGATCACCGCGACGAGCGTCCGGTCGGGCCTCCGGCGGACCTCGATCCATCGGTCGAGCGTCGCCGACTCCTCGGCGAAGGCCGAGAGCGGGATCGTCACCGGCTCCACCCCCGGGATCGTCGCGAGGGACTCCGACGGGCGACCCGGGGACGGCCGCTCGGGGAGCCTCGTCACCATCACGTCGGCCCGATACGACGCGTCGTCGCCCGCGTAGCTGACAACGGTCAGGCGCTCCTCGATCCGCGCGTCGTAATGCCTCGGCAGGCCCTTGAGCAGCGCACCCCGGCAGCAGTAGAGGAAGCCGGTGTGGAAGTCCGGCCAGAGCCCCTGATCCTCGACGTACGGGTCGATCCCCGGGAACGGATTGGCCATGATCGCGGGCTCCTCGTCCGGTAAATGGCGACGGGGCCAATCTACCGCGGACGCCCCCCGACGGCCATCGGTTCGGGTCACGCGGGCCGGATCGCGAAAATCGCGCGAAGAGGCGTTGACTCGGTGGGATGTCGTCGGTATGGTCTTATTTTCCCGCGTGACGTGTCCCGCGGGGCCCTGATTGCAGAGACGATCACGGTCGGTCGGTCGGCGACGAGACGAAGGACTCCAGCGTGGCGGGCATCAGCAACGAACGGATCCGGATCCGGATGGAAGCCTACGATCATACCATCCTGGATCAGTCGGCCAAGGATATCGTCGACACCGCCAAGCGGACCGAGGCCATCGTCCACGGACCCATCCCCCTGCCGACCCGGATCGAGCGGTACACCGTGCTCCGGAGCCCGCACATCGACAAGAAGTCGCGGGAGCAGTTCGAGATCCGGACGCACAAACGGCTGATCGACATCGACCAGCCGACGAGCAAGACGATCGACGCCCTGAACAAGCTCAGCCTGCCGGCTGGCGTGGACATCAAGATCAAGGCCTCCCCCGCGGGGTCTTGATCGCCGCCGTCCGCGCGTTCTTGGCGAGGCCCGTCGGCCGGCCAGGGAACAGGGTGGCCCCTCCGCCCCCCGTCCCTCGAGGATCGGCTGACCGGGTCCGGATCGTCGGCGAACCGCGCCCCCCTCGCGGCTCTCAGGGGGCGTCGTCGGCCGCGCCTGCCCCGGACCGGGCGGCCCGGCGGGACCGACGAGGACCGACGCCGGGGCCCCGCGACGGGGCCGGCCGGGCGTCCGGCCGATCCGACCGGGCCTCCCCGCGCGACGGGATGGGGCGGACCGGCCGGGGCGGCGGGTGGGACGGCTCTCGACCGTGGCTCGCGAGACGGAGTGACCAGATGCACGTCGGACTGCTCGGCCGCAAAGTCGGCATGACCCAGATCTACGAGACGGACGGGACCGCGGTCCCGATCACCGTCCTCGAGTGCGGCCCCTGCACGGTCCTCCAGGTCCGGACGCAGGAGCGCGACGGGTATCATGCCGTCCAGCTCGGCTTCGACGACAAGAAGCGCAAGAGCGCCACCCAGGCCGAGCGGGGCCACGCCAAGAAGGTCGACGCCGAGCCGAAGCGCTTCGTCCGCGAGATCCGCCAGGAGGGGCCGACCGAGGTCGCCGAGGGGCAGACGCTGACGGTCGAGGTCTTCGCCGCGATCGGCCGGGTCGACGTGATCGGCACGAGCAAGGGACGCGGGTTCTCGGGCGTCGTCAAGCGGCACGGGTTCAAGGGCCTCCGGGCCACCCACGGCGTCAAGCGGATGCACCGCCACCCGGGCTCCAGCGGCCCGAGCGCCGACCCGGCCCACACCCGCAAGGGGATCCGCAAGCCGGGCCAGTTCGGCAACGCCCGGATCACGGTCCGGAACCTCAAGGTCGTCCGGGTCGACCCGACGAACAACCTGCTCCTGATCCGCGGCGCGGTGCCCGGGCCCAACGGCGGCTACCTCACCATCCGCCAGACGAACAAGGTCTAAACCCCCCTCCACCGGCCCCGCGAGGGAGCGGACACCACCCATGATCACCGTCCCCGTCTACAACCCCGCCGGCGAGAAGGTCGGCGAGGAGACGATCGACCCGGCCGACTTCGGCGGCGCGGTCAACAAGCAGCTCCTGCACGACGTGGTCCTGATGCACCAGGCGAACCGCCGGGTCGGGACCGTCAACACCCGCGGCCGCGCCGACGTCGCCGGCTCGGGCAAGAAGCTCTTCCGCCAGAAGGGCACGGGCAACGCCCGCGCCGGGTCGAAGCGGACGAACAAGCGCAAGGGCGGCGGCGTCGCCTTCGCCCGCCGGAACCGCGACTACCGCTACTCGCTGCCGAAGCGGGCGATCCGGATCGCGATCCGGATGGCGATCCTCTCGAAGTTCCAGGACCACCAGGCGATCGTCCTCGACGGCCTCGCCCTCGGCCCGAGGCCGAAGACCCGGCCGGTCGTCCAGGCGCTGCGGGCGATCGCGCGGCCGGACCTCCGGGAGCACGAGGTCGAGGCGGTCGGCGAGACCAAGGCCGCCGCCCGGAAGCGGTTCCTCGAGGGCCGGTCGATCCTCCTGGGGATCCCGGCGCACGACCCGGTCTTCCACCAGAGCGCCCGGAACATCGAGGGGGTCGAGGTCGCCCCGGTCTCCGAGTTCAACACCTACGACGTCCTGAAGCAGCGGTACCTGGTCCTGACCCGCGAGGCGCTCGTGGCGCTGAAGGAGCGGGTCAAGGACAGGCCGGCCCGCCGCCCGGCCGCGACCGCCGCCGCCCCGGCCCCCGCATCGGAGATGAGCTGACGCCATGGTGACCCTCCGCCACGCCCCCAGCTACACCCGGAGCGGCCCGGCCCTGGAGCCGTACCAGGTCGTCCTCCGCCCGCTGATCACCGAGAAGGCGACCCACCTCTCGGAGCGGCACAACGCGTACACGTTCGAGGTCAACCCGATCGCCACCAAGACCGAGATCAAGCGGGCCGTCGAGGTCCTCTTCGACGTCAAGGTGGCCGACGTCCGGACCCAGAACCGCCGCGGCAAGCTCCGCCGCCACCGGCTCCGGATCGGCCGGATGCGGAACTGGAAGAAGGCGATCGTCGCCTTGCACGACGAATACCGGATCGACTTCTATTGATCGATTGACCCGGGCCGGCGAACCCGGCCCCCCCCGGACTCGGGACGTCGACGGCCCGGCCCGGGCGGCCCGACGGGCGGAACCATAAGGACGGCATCGCGATGGGAATCCGCTACTACAAGCCGACGAGCCCGGGCCGGCGGAACGCGTCGGTCAGCGACTTCTCGGAACTGACGGACAAGAACAAGAAGCCCGAGAAGAGCCTCACCGAGCCGCTGAAGAAGCACGGCGGCCGGAACAACCAGGGGTTCATCACGGCGCGGCACCGCGGCGGCGGGCACAAGCGGATGTACCGGCTGATCGACTTCCGCCGCAACGACCACGACGGCGTCCCCGCCCAGGTGACGCACATCGAGTACGACCCGAACCGGTCGGCCCGGATCGCGCTGATCGTCTACCCGGACGGGGTCAAGAAGTACATCATCGCCCCCGAGGGGCTGAAGGCGGGGATGACGGTGAACTCCGGCCCGGCGGCCGAGCCGAAGCTGGGCAACTGCATCCCGCTCTCGCGGATCCCGACCGGGATGACGGTGCACAACCTCGAGATGCAGCCGGGCGGCGGCGCCAAGCTCTGCCGGTCGGCGGGGGTCGGGGCGACGCTCACGGCGCGGGAGGGGACCTGGGCGCAGATCACCCTGCCCTCGGGCGAGGTCCGGCGGATCCCGGCGGAGTGCCGGGCGACGATCGGGATGGTCGGCAACCCGGATCACATGAACATCCGGCTGGGCAAGGCCGGGCGGAAGCGGTGGCTCGGCCGCCGGCCGCACACCCGCGGCGTCGCCATGAACCCGGTCGACCACCCGATGGGCGGCGGCGAGGGGCGGACCTCGGGGGGCCGGCACCCGTGCTCGCCGACCGGCAAGCTCGCCAAGGGGGGCAAGACCCGCCGCCGCCGGAAGCCGTCGAACTCGGCGATCATCCGCCGCCGCAAGAGCGTCCGCTACGGCCAGCTCAAGGTCTGACCGGGGCCGACACCCCGGGCCGTCGGCGGGACGATCCCGCCGCGGACGCATCCGCAGCCGCACCGCAACCGCATCCGAAGACCGGACGACGAGACGCCCCGCGATGGGGCCGGGGGGGACGAGGACGATATGGGACGCTCGCTGAAGAAGGGGCCTTACGTCGTCGAGCGGCTGCTCACGAAGGTCGAGAAGGCCGACCGGACGGGCAACCGCGAACCGATCAAGACGTGGGCCCGCGCCTGCACGATCGTTCCCGAGTTCATCGGGAAGAACTTCGCGATCCACAACGGCCGGAACTTCATCAAGCTGTACGTGACCGAGGACATGGTCGGCCACAAGCTCGGCGAGTTCGCCCCGACGCGGACCTTCCGCGGCCACGGCGGCAAGTCCAAGCCGACCGGCAAGCGCTGAGCCCCGGCGGCCGCCCGACCCGGGCCGCCCGACCCCCGCCGAACCGTCCCGCAGAATCGACCCCGGCGCGGCCCCCGCCCCGGCCGCCGCGCGAGGCCCGACGCGACCCGAGACCCGACATGGCCACCATCACCGCCGCCCATACTTATCGAGCCTCGCACCAGTTCGCCCGGATCTCGGTGCGCAAGCTCCTGCCGATCCTCGACCTGGTCCGCGGCAAGTACGCCGACGACGCGGTCGACATCCTCCGCTACCTGCCGCACCGCGGCGCCCGGATGATCGAGAAGGTGCTCAAGAGCGCCATGGCCAACGCCGAGGACCGCGGGGTCCGCAACGTCGGCGACCTGACGATCTCCGACGCGCGGGGCGAGGGGGGCCCGATGTTCAAGCGGCTGATGCCCCGCGCCCGCGGGATGGCCTACATGATCCGCCGCCGGTCGTCGCACATTCTGATCGCCCTGACCGATTACGAGGCCCTCGCCGCCGACCTCGGCGACCCGGCCGATCGGGACTAACCCCCAAGGACTCCTCCCGATGGGACAGAAGGTTCGCCCGACCGGCTTCCGCGTCGGCATCATGGAAGACTGGCGGAGCCGGTGGTACGCCACCAAGCACGAGTTCTCCGAGCTCCTGGTCGAGGACTTCAAGATCCGCAAGTTCGTCAAGGGGAAGTACAGCTACGCGGGCATCCCCAAGATCGAGATCGAGCGCACCCGCGACGCCGTGACGGTGATCCTCCACACGGCCCGCCCCGGGGTGATCATCGGCCGCAAGGGGGCCGAGGTCGAGAAGCTCCAGGAGGAGCTGCAGACCCTCACCGGGCGGCGGATCGAGCTGAAGATCCAGGAGGTCGCCCGCCCCGAGATCGACGCGCAGCTGATCAGCGAGGACATCGCCGAGCAGCTCCAGAAGCGGTCGAGCTTCCGGCGGACGATCAAGCGGGCGCTCGAGCAGACGATGGACGGCGGCGCCCGGGGCGTCAAGGTCCTGCTCTCCGGGCGGCTCGGCGGCTCGGAGATGTCGCGGTCGGAGGGGGCGAACCTCGGCTCGATCCCGCTCTCGACGCTCCGCGCCAAGATCGATTACGGCTTCGCCGAGGCCAAGACCGCCCAGGGCCACATCGGCGTCAAGGTCTGGGTCAACCAGGGCGACTACCTGAAGATGGAGGGCTCCGATGCCTCTGATGCCCAAGCGGGTCAAGTACCGAAAAAGCCAAAAAGGCCGCGTAAGAGGTAACGCGACCCGGGGCAACTACGTCGCCTTCGGCGAGTACGGCCTCCAGTCGCTCGAGCCGGGCAAGATCTCCGCCGCCACGATCGAGGCCGGGCGCGTCGTCGCCAGCCAGTCGATCAAGGGGGGCGGCAAGCTCTACATCCGGATCTTCCCGCACAAGAGCATCACCTCGATCCCGGCCGAGACCCGGATGGGCAAGGGCAAGGGCGAGGTCGAGTACTGGGCCGCGATCGTCAAGCCGGGCACCGTCCTGTACGAGCTCGGCGGCGTCAGCGAGGAGGCCGCCCGCGCCACCTTCGCCCGCCTCGCCTACAAGCTGCCCGTCACCTGCCGGTTCGTCACCCGCCGGCCCACGCTGTAAACGACCCGACGGCGGGCCCCCCCCGGCCCGGACCGCAACGAACCGACCGACCGCACGCAACCGACCGAGGCCCCGAACTCCCATGAGCAAGCCCGCCGAGCTCCGCGAGCAGACCGACGAGCAGCTCGACCTCCTCCTGATCGAGACCCAGCGCGGCCTCTTCCGGCTCCGGCTCCAGAGCGAGACCGAGCGGCTCGAGGCGCCCAGCGAGATCATCAAGGCCAAGCGCGAGATCGCCCGGATCAAGACGATCCTCCGCCTCCGCGAGATCGACCGGGAGCGGTCGCTCGCCGCCTCGGCCTCGGCCCCGGCCTAACCCGCGCATCGAATCCACCCGAATCGAGACGCCCCGAACTCCCGAAGCCCGCGGTGAAATCGCCCGATGAGCCAACCGACCCCCGAGACCGAGGCCCAGGCCCAGCCCGCGCGGTCCCGTCGCAAGACGGAGATCGGCGTCGTGACGTCCGACAAGATGAACAAGACCCGCCGCGTCGAGCTCGAGCGGCTGGTCCCGCACCCGAAGTACGGCAAGTTCCTCAAGCGGCGGACCGTCTGCCACGCCCACGACGAGACGAATCAGACCCACCTGGGGGACATCGTCGAGATCATGGAGACCCGCCCGCTCTCGAAGCTGAAGCGGTGGCGGATCGTCCGGGTCGTCCGGGCCGGGGCCCAGCAGGCGCTCGCGGGCGAGGGCGAGTCGTCGGCCAACCCATCGACCACCTGACCTGACCTGATCCGGGCCGGCCCGGGCGAGAGCGAGAGCGAGAGAGTCCTATGATCCAGATGCAGACCCGGCTCGACGTGGCCGACAACACCGGGGCCAAGGAAGTCATGTGCTTCAAGGTCCTCGGCGGCAGCGCGTCGCACTACAAGCGGCGGGTGGCCGGCCTGGGCGACGTGATCATCGCCAGCGTCAAGAAGGCCAGCCCCGGCGGCGACGTCAAGGCCGGCGACGTCGTCCGCTGCGTCGTCGTCCGGGTCCGGAACTCGACCCGGCGCCCCGACGGCTCGTACGTCAAGTTCGACCGGAACGCGGTCGTCCTGATCGACACCGAGAAGAACCCCCGCGGCACCCGCATCTTCGGCGCGATCGCCCGCGAGCTGCGCGACCGCCAGTTCATGAAGATCATCAGCCTGGCCGCCGAGGTCGTCTGAGCGCGCCCGTCCCCGCCGGGACGGGCCGGCCAGGCCGACCGGGCGATCGCCGTTTAGGACAGCGAGACCCCGCCATGCACATCCGCAAAGACGACCTGGTCGTGGTGATCGCCGGCGACGACAAGGGGGCCGAGCCCCGCAAGGTCCTCAAGGTCCTCCCCGAGAAGGGGAAGATCGTCGTCGAGGGGGTCAACCGCGTCTACAAGCACCTCAAGCCGAGCGCCAAGAACCAGCAGGGGGGCCGGCTCTCGAAGGAGATGCCGATCGACGCCTCGAACGTCCTGCTCTACAACCCGTCGATCCGCCGGGGCGTCCGCGTCGGCTTCCGGTTCACCGAATCGGGGCAGAAGGAGCGGTACTGCAAGGTCACCAACGAGTCGCTCGGGAACCTCGGCCCCGCCAAGCCCGCCCGCGTCCGCCCCAAGGCCTGACCCGGCCCCGCCAACCGATCACCGACCGACCCGATCCGAACGCCCGACCCGACCGCATCGAACCCGCGGCCCCGGGCGGACGGCCCCGACCGCAGGACCCCCGCGGCACGCCCGGCCCGCCGCCCGCGACTGAGCGAAGGACGACCCGACCATGGCCCGCCTGCTCGACCATTACAACACGACCGTCGCGACGGCGATGGAGTCGAAGTTCGGCCTGAAGAACAAGATGGCGATCCCCAAGCTGGAGAAGATCGCCATCAATATGGGCGTCGGCCGCGCCACGCAGGACAAGGCGGTCCTCGAGGCGGCCGTCGAGAGCCTGGCCCGGATCTCGGGCCAGAAGCCGATGGTCACCAAGGCGAAGACGTCCGTCGCCGGGTTCCGGCTCCGCGAGGGGAACGAGATCGGCTGCAAGGTCACGCTCCGCGGCAAGCGGATGTACGAGTTCCTCGACCGGCTGATCACGATCGCCCTGCCCCGTATCCGCGACTTCCGCGGGGTGAACCCGAACAGCTTCGACGGCCACGGCAACTACACCCTCGGCCTGGCCGAGCAGGTCGTCTTCCCCGAGATCGACGCCGACCGGCTCCAGCACACGCAGGGGATGGACATCACCGTCGTCACCACGACGACCAGCGACGACCAGGCCCGCGAGCTCCTCCGCGCCTTCGGGATGCCCTTCCGGGCCACGGCCAAGCTCGAGCGCTGAGGCCCGAACGGGCCCGGCCCCGCTATCGCCGGCCCCGGGCCTTCGGATAGGATGGGTTGGATATCGGAATCGGATCGAATCGCAGACGACCGCCACGCCACGGGACCCGGTGATCCTCCATGTCGACCAAAGCCCAGATGATCCGGTCGCAGACCCCGCGCAAGTTCGCGGTCCAGCACCGCAACCGCTGCAAGCTCTGCGGCCGCCCCCGCGCCGTCTACCGCAAGTTCGGCGTCTGCCGGATCTGCTTCCGTCAGCTGGCCAGCAAGGGCCTGATCCCGGGCGTCAAGAAGGCGAGCTGGTAGCCGGGCCCGGCCCCCGATCGTCCCGCATCCCGCCCCGCAGGCATCCCCGACGCGCCGACCCGCCCGCGCCCCCGATCGTCTCGGGGCCGGGGGGCGTTACCCGCGACGGTTTCCCAGAAGACGACCCCCGCCATGATGACCGACCCGATCGCCGACATGCTCACCCGGATCCGCAACGCGGTCCGGATCGAACGCCCGACCGTCGACATGCCCACCTCGAACGTCCTCCGCGGGATCGCGCAGGTCCTCAAGGACGAGGGCTACATCTGGGACTTCGAGACGATCGACACCGTCCCGGCCAAGACCCTCCGGCTCCAGATGAAGTACGGCCCCAACGGCGAGCGGCTGATCACCAAGATCGACCGGATGAGCAAGCCGGGCCGTCGACTCTACCGCGGCTACAAGGACCTCAAGCCGGTCCTGAGCGGGATGGGGATCCAGATCCTCAGCACCCCCAAGGGCGTCCTCAGCGACCGCCGGGCCCGCGCCGAGAAGGTCGGCGGCGAGGTCCTGGCCCTGATCCACTAAGGCCCGGGGCGTTGCACGACCGGCCTTCGGCCTCCCTTCCAATGGGGCGAACTCGCATGATCAAGATCGCCGTGGTCCTCGAAAAATGCGAGGAGGGCGGATTCGCGGCCTCCGTCCCGACCCTCCCCGGCTGCTTCGGCGAGGGAGAGACGGTCGAGGAGGCGCTCGCGAACATCGCCGGGGCGATCGAGCTGCACCTCGAGGCAATCGAGGATGATTTGATCGTCGACGATCGGGCGATCGTCAAGGAACTCTTGTGGGAGCCGCTCTCGTCCTTTCCCACGGCAGATGCAGGCCGTGGTTGGCGCAGGCCAGACACCCGTGAATCGGTGAGACCCGCGTCTTCGATCTGATCTGAAAGTGCCCGGCTGACACGTCTCCGCCGGGTTCGGTGGGGCCCTTAAGCCCGAACAGGAAGAACGCATCATGTCCCGAATCGGACGCAAGCCGGTGCCCGTGCCGGCCGGGGTGAAGGTGGACGTGGCCGACACGACCGTCTCGGTCGAGGGGCCCAAGGGGAAGCTCTCGTTCACGCACCGGCCGGCGATCACCGTCAAGTACGACGCCACCGGCAACCAGATCCTCGTGACCCGGGCCGACGACGAGCGCGAGAGCCGGGCCCTGCACGGGCTGACCCGGAGCCTCGTGGCCAACATGGTCCAGGGCGTCACGGCCGGCTACAGCAAGCGGCTGGAGATCGTCGGGGTCGGCTACCAGGCGCAGCTCAAGAAGGCGAACACCGTGGCCCTGCAGGTCGGGTTCGCCAACCAGATCAGCCTGGAGGCCCCCCCCGGGGTGAGCGTGACGGTCCCGGACGCGACCCACGTCGTCGTCAGCGGGGCCGACAAGCAGGCCGTCGGCCAGTTCGCCGCCGAGGTCCGCAAGGTCCGCCCCCCCGAGCCGTACAAGGGCAAGGGGATCCGCTACGAGGGCGAGGTCGTCCGCCGCAAGGCGGGCAAGGCGTTCGGCGCCAAGTAATCAGGCCCCGGCTCGGGCCTCGCGGCCCGATCGATCCCATCCGAGCATCATCCCCCGAGGCTGGGCGCGCCGGTCGGCATCGGCCGCCCTGAACCCTCCGACAGCGAGAAGGACCGGTCCGTTGAATCAACGTCAGCAAGTCGGGGTCCGCCGCCTGAGGCGGCAGCGGCACGTCCGTAAGCGGCTCTCGGGCACCCCCGAGCGGCCGAGGCTGTGCATCTTCCGGAGCTCGAAGCACATCTACGCGCAGGTCGTCAACGACGTGAACGGGACGACGCTCGCCTCGGCCAGCACGCTCGACCCCGAGATCAAGGGGCAGGCCCCCTACGGCGGCAACAAGGCCGCCGCGAGCCTGGTCGGCAAGGCCGTCGCCGAGCGGGCGAAGCAGGCCGGGATTGACAAGATCTGCTTCGACCGCCGAAGCTACAAGTATCACGGCCGGGTCCAGGCCCTGGCCGACGCCGCCCGCCTGGCGGGCCTCGACTTCTGACCGCGGGCCGAACACCAAGCCAGCCAACGCGCCGGGCCATCCGACCGAATCGTATCGAATCGAGAGGGGATCGTTCCGTGTCGAGCGACAATCGTAGGGATCGCGACCGCGGGGACCGCGAATGGTCCGAGAGCGTGGTGGCGATCCGCCGCTGCGCCGCCGTGGTCAAGGGCGGGCGCCGGTTCAGCTTCAACGCCCTGGTGGTCGTCGGCAACGGCCGGGGCTCGGTCGCCTGGGGCTACGGCAAGGCGAACGAGGTCCCGCCGGCCGTCGAGAAGGGCGTCAAGGACGCCCACAAGCAGATGAACGCCGTCACGCTCAAGGGGACGACGATCCCCCACCGCGTCATCGGCAAGTACGGCGCGGCGCGGGTGGTGATGCTCCCGGCGAGCCCGGGCACCGGCGTCATCGCCGGCGGGGCGGTCCGGGCCGTCGTCCAGGCGGCCGGCGTCACCGACATCCTCACCAAGAGCTTCGGCTCGACGAACAAGCTCAACATCGTCAAGGCCGCGATCGACGCCCTCAAGCAGCTCCGGACCAAGGACGAGGTGGCGCGGCTCCGGGGAGTCACCCTCTGATGCAACTCCACGACGTCCACCAGGGGATCGCCAAGCGGAAGAAGCGGAAGCGGGTCGGCCGCGGCCCCGGGTCGGGGCACGGCAAGACCGCGTCCAAGGGCCACAAGGGCCACTCGTCCCGCCAGGGCTTCAAGCAGGGGGCCCTCTTCGAGGGCGGCCAGATCCCGCTGGCCCGCCGGATCCCCAAGCGCGGGTTCAACAACGGCGCCTTCCGCAAGGACTACGCCATCGTCAACATCGAGGCGCTCGAGGTCTTCGAGCCCGGCTCCGTGGTCGACGAGGCCGCCCTCCGCGCCCGGGGGATCGTCAAGGGCCGGCACGACGACGGCCTCAAGATCCTCGGCGACGGCGAGCTGACCCGCCCGCTGACCGTCCACGCCGAGAAATTCTCCGAGAGCGCGGCCGCCAAGCTCGCCGCCGCCGGCGGGACCGCCGTCGTCGTCGCCTGAGGCGCCCCGCGATCCGCGACGCCCCGCGCGTCCTATCCTCTCCGATTCCGATCCGATCGGATCCGACCCGGGCGGCCGTCGCCGGCGCGACGGGCATGCCCCGCCGGGCCGGCCCTCCTCCCGACTCGACGGCCGGCCGTCCGCCGACGCATCTTCCCCAAGCGAGGTCGCCGTGGGCAAGCTCTACACGATCCTGTTCAAGGTCCCCGAGCTCCAGCGCAAGATCCTCATGACGGCCATGTTCCTGGCCATCTACCGGATCGGCTTCTTCATCCCCCTGCCGATCGTCGACCAGACCCGGTTCGACAACTGGCAGAAGACCTTGAGCCAGACCGCCACCGGCAAGATCTTCGGCACCGTCGCCATGTTCGGCGGGACCCAGATCGGCATGTCCACGATCTTCGGCCTCGGCATCATGCCGTACATCTCCGCCTCGATCATCTTCCAGCTCCTCGGCTCCGTCGTCCCCTCGCTCGAGGCCCTCATGAAGGAGGGGGAGAGCGGCCGGAAGAAGATCAACGAATACACCCGCTACGCCACCGTCATCTTGTGCCTGGTCCAGAGCGCGCTCTGGGTCCAATATATGATGGGGAGTCTGAATATCGTCCACCCCGACTACCGGACGACGGGGCATGCCTTCGTCTGCGTGATGATCATGACGGCGGGGACGATCTTCCTGATGTGGATCGGCGAGCAGATCGACGAGTACGGGATCGGCAACGGGATCAGCCTCCTGATCATGGCGGGGATCCTGGCGCGGCTGCCCGAGACGCTCCTGAAGCTCATGGCCGAGACCAGCTTCAAGCTCACCCCCGAGACCGGCAAGCACGGGATCGTGACGATCCTCCTGCTGATCTTGCTGTTCATCGCGGTGGTCGTCGGCGTGATCGCGATCACCGAGAGCCAGCGGCGGATCCCGACCCAGTCGGCCAAGCACGTCCGGGGCCGTCGGGTCTTCGGCGGGACCCGGCAGTATTTGCCGCTCAAGGTGAACCAGGCGGGCGTGATGCCGATCATCTTCGCGTCGAGCCTCTTGATGTTCCCCTACTTCATCCTCAACGGCCTGAACCAGGCCACGCAGACCTGGCTCGTCGGCAACCGGGGGGCCGAGGGGGCGACCGAGGCGCTCGGCCTCGTCGGCTGGCTGAAGTACGCCTCGGCCAGCTTCTTCGAGGCCGGGGCCGACGCCTTCCGGTCGCACGGGTACGTCTACACGCTCTTCTACATCCTCCTGATCTACTTCTTCTGCTACTTCTGGACGGCCATCACCTTCAACCCGAAGGACATGGCCGAGAACCTCAAGGACTACGGGAGCTTCATCCCGGGCTACCGGCCGGGCAAGCGGACGGCCGACTACCTGGAGAAGGTGATGCTGCGGATCACCTACGTCGGGGCGGCGTTCCTGTCGCTGGTGGCGGTGATCCCGTCGCTGGTCTCGGAGTCGCTGAAGGTCGACTACGCGGTGGCGCAGTTCCTCGGCGGCACGGGGCTGCTGATCGTGATCAGCGTCTGCCTCGACCTGGTGCAGAAGATCGACAGCCATCTCATCATGCGGAACTACAGCGGCCTGGTGAGCAAGCGATGATGAGGCAACCGAGCCGGCCCGCGTCGGCCTCCCCGGCGCGGCAGATCAAGCTCAAGAGCCCGCGCGAGATCGGCTTCATGCGCGACGCCGGCCGGCTCGTCGCGCAGGCGCTGGAGCGGGTCCGCCTGCTGGCCGTCCCGGGCTCGACCACCGGCGCGATGGACGAGGCGGTCGCCTCGCTCTTCCGCGATCACGACGCGATCCCGCTCTTCCGGAACTACCCGAACTCGCAGAAGGGCAAGCCGGCGTTCCCCGCCGTCATCTGCGCCAGCGTGAACGAGGCGGTCGTCCACGGGATCCCGAACCGACGCCCGCTCAAGGAGGGGGACGTCGTCTCGGTCGACACCGGCTGCAAGCTCAACGGCTGGTGCGGCGACGCCGCCGTGACCCTGGCCATCGGCCAGGTCGCCCCCGAGGTCGAGCGGCTCTTGCAGGTGACCCGCGACACCCTCGACCTCGCCATCCGCGCCATGGGCCGGTGCCGGACCTGGTCCGAGGTCGCGACCCTGATGGAGCAGTACGTCAAGAGCCAGAAGATGGGCGTGGTCGAGAAGTTCGTCGGCCACGGGATCGGCCGCGACATGCACGAGGAGCCGCAGGTCCCCAACTTCGTCACCAAGACCCTCCGCAAGAACGACATCCGGCTCGAGCCGGGGCTGGTCCTCGCGATCGAGCCGATGGTCGCCCTCGGCACCAAGAACGTCGACGTCCTCGGCGACCACTGGACGGTGGTCACGAAGGACCGGAAGGTCAGCGCCCACTTCGAGCACACGGTCGCCATGACCGTCGACGGGCCGAGGATCTTGACGCTCCTGGAAGACTGAGCCGGCCGCCTAGCCCGCCGAGAGGACCAGCGGCTTGACGGCGGTGACGTGCAGGAGGGAACAGATCTTGAACGCGGCGGGGATGCCATCGTCCGCCTCGTCGACCCCGACGAGGATGTCGGTCCGCGTCAGGAAGGCCATCTCGGGATGGCGGACGTCGTAGGCCTGGCCGCTCGACATCACGAGCCGGAAGGGCTGGAACGGGCGATGAGTCAGCAGGTCGCGGAACGTTTGGACGGTCATGCCGTCGATGATATCGCCCCGCCGGGCCGCCGTCCACCGTCGTCGCGAGGGCAACTTTCGGGGGATTTCTCGGCTCGGCCCTTGCGGGATCGCGGCAGACACGATAAATTGGCCCAATTCGGCCCGGGATCGGCCGACGCGGCGGAGTAGGGGAGGAGCATCCCCGGCCCGATCCGGCGCGGGACGACCATCGGGCGTGATCCGACGAGCGATTCGGGGCCACGCGGCGGCCTGGAGCCTTCCGGGCCGGCCCGGCGTCGGCCCCGTCGGTTCGTCGGTCGACCCCCCAGGCATGACGGGCGTCCCGCCAGGCCGAGCCAGTCGAGACGGGAAAGCGAGCACGGACCCGATGAAGATCCGATCGAGCGTCAAGCGCATCTGCGAGCATTGCAAGGTCGTCCGCCGCCACGGCAAGGTGTTCGTCATCTGCACGAATCCCCGGCACAAGCAGCGGCAGGGCTGAGCCGTCCCGGGCCGGTCGCCGCGGCCCGCCGCGCGTCCTCCCTCCCCGTCGATCCGCCCCGCAGCCGACCCGACCACCCGACAGACCTCGAACGCCGACCGACCCGGTTAGCCCAGCCACGGAGATAAGGACGGATGCCTCGTATCCTCGGCGTCGACATCCCGAACGATAAGCGGGCGGTGATCTCGCTCCGCTACATCTACGGGATCGGTCCGTACCTGGCCTCCCGGCTCTGCGAGCAGACCGGGATCAGCCCCGACAAGCGTGCCCGCGACCTGACCGAGGACGACCTGGCCAAGCTCGCCGCGCTGCTCGACAACGAGTACGTGGTGGAGGGCCAGCTCCGCCGCCAGGTCCAGCAGAACATCGCCCGGCTCCGCGACATCGGCTGCTATCGCGGGATGCGGCACCGCAAGGGCCTCCCGGTCCACGGCCAGCGGACCCGGACCAACGCCCGGACCCGCAAGGGCCCGCGCAAGACCGTCGCCGGCAAGAAGGGCGTCAAGGACAAGTAATCCGGCCCGCCCGGCCTCGCAACCCTACTTCGACCCGACCGACCGCTCAGATCGCTCAACGGAGGCAACGGACCCGTGGCCAAGGCCAAGAAGAGGAAGACACGACGCAACGTCAGCCGGGCGGTCGTGCACATCAAGGCGACGTTCAACAACACGACCGTGACGATCACCGACCCCAACGGCGACGCGTTGTGCTGGGCCTCCTCGGGCACCGTCGGCTTCAAGGGGAGCCGCAAGAGCACCCCGTTCGCCGCCCAGCGCGCCGCCGAGACCGCGGCGGCGACCGCGACGAAGTACGGCGTCAAGGAGGTCGAGGTCAAGGTCAAGGGCCCCGGCTCGGGCCGCGAGTCGGCGATCACGGCCCTGCAGGCCTCGGGGCTCTCGATCAAGGCGATCGAGGACGTCACCCCGCTGCCGCACAACGGCTGCCGCCCCCCGAAGAAGCGCCGCGTCTGACCGACAACGACGCGGCCCGATCCCGCCCCCGCTCGCGGCCGGGGGCCCCGCCTCGCACCCCCAACGACCCCGGCGGATCTCGGCCCGGACGACTCGGGACTCGGGTTGTCGACCGTCCGGCCAACCCGGGGTCTGTCCGCGAACTTCCCACCGAGGAACCCGCGGCCCCGCAGCCGGGCCCGGAAAAATTCGGCCGAACCAACCCGAACGACTCGACCGCCAGAGGATCTCCGAACCAACATGGGACGTCATATCGGACCGGTCTGCCGGCTCTGCCGCCGCGAAGGCCTGAAGCTCTTCCTGAAGGGGACCCGCTGCGACACCCCGAAGTGCGCCGTCGAGCGCCGCGAGGGGGTGCCGGGGATGCACCAGTTCCGCCGGGGCAAGGCGAGCGAGTACTCGATCCGGCTCCGCGAGAAGCAGAAGGTCAAGCGGTACTACGGGGTCTTCGAGCGGCAGTTCCGCAAGTACTACGCGATCGCGAGCCGCCGGCCCGGCAACACGGGCGACGCCCTGATGTCGCTGCTGGAGCGCCGGCTGGACAACGTGGTCACCCGGCTGGGGATGGGGACGAGCCGGCCGCAGTCGCGGCAGATGATCACGCACGGGCACGTCACCGTCAACGGCCGGAAGCTCGACATCCCCAGCTACCTGGTCAAGCCCGGGGATGAGATCAAGATCAAGGACCGCGAGCACTCGAAGAAGATGGCGGCGGAGAACGTCGCGACCGAGGGGATGCCGCCGGTGCCCGACTGGCTCGACCGGACCAGCACCGAGCCGGTCGAGGGCCGCGTCTCCCGGCTCCCGGCCAGCCAGGACATCTCGCTGCCGGTGACCCCGCAGCTGATCGTCGAGCTCCTGAGCCGCTGAGCCGAGCCTCGCCCGGCCCCCGCGCCCCGAGGCCGGGGCGCCCCCGGGCCCCGGCCTGAAGTCATACCCCCGCTCGGATCCGGTTCGCTTCCCCAATGCACGGAGACCTCGCGCGATGCGCATCCGTTGGCGTGGCCTCGAGCTCCCCAGTCGCGTCGTCTGCGTCCGCGACAAACTGACCGACTCCTTCGGCGAGTTCCACGTCGAGCCGTTCGAGCGCGGATTCGGCCACACCGTGGGCAACAGCCTCCGGCGGATCCTGCTCTCGAGCCTCGAAGGCAGCGCGGTCTCGACGATCAAGATCCAGGGGGTCCAGCACGAATTCTCGTCGATCCCCGGGATGGTCGAGGACATCACCGACCTCGTCCTGAACCTCAAGCTCCTGGTGGTCAAGAACCACTCCGAGCACGGCCGGACGATCCGGATCGAGCGCGACCGCCGCGGCGTTGTCACGGCCGCCGACATCATCCACGACGAGTCGATCGAGATCATCAACCCCGACCACATCCTCTGCACCCTCACCGACGACGTCCCGTTCGCCATCGAGATGACCGTCGAGAACGGCCGGGGCTACCGGACCGCGGCCGAGGGGCACACCGACGACCTCGAGGTCGGCGCGATCCCGATCGACGCGATGTTCAGCCCGGTCCGCCGGGTCGAGTACCTCGTCGAGAACACCCGGGTCGGCCAGCGGACGAACTACGACAAGCTGGTGATGCGGATCTGGACGACCGGGACGCTCGGGCCCGAGATGGCGCTGGTCGAGGCCGCCAAGATCCTCCGCAAGCACCTCAACCCGTTCGTCCAGTACCACGAGCCCGGCCCCGGCCTGCCCGCCGACGGATCGGGCGGCGACCGCTACGGCGACCTCCCGCTCGACGCCGAGCTCGAGCGCAAGCTCAACATGAGCCTCGCCGAGCTCGAGCTCTCCGTCCGCGCCACGAATTGCCTCGAGTCGGAGGGGATCACCTCCGTCCGCGACCTCGTGAGCAAGTCCGAGGACCAGCTCCTGACCGTCCGCAACTTCGGCGAGACCACCCTCAAGGAGGTCAAGGCGAAGCTCAACGAGATCAACCTCGACCTCGGGATGACCGGCGCCGCCCGCTGAGCCGAGCGGCGGCGCCCCGGGTCGGATCGCCATCCCCACAACCCCTCGGATCGAGCCATGCGTCACAAGAATGCCGGCCGCAAGTTCAAGCGGACGCCGTCGCACCGGCGGATGCTCCTGCGCAACCTCGCGACCTCGCTGATCGAGCACGGCCGGATCGAGACGACCCTGGCGAAGGCCAAGGAGCTCCAGCCGTTCGTCGAGAAGCTGATCTCGCTGGCGCGGGAGGGGTTCAACCTGAACAACTTCCGCCGGGTCAACGCCGTGCTGACTCAGAAGCAGGTCGCCTTCGACCTCTTCCACGACATCGGCCCCCGGTTCGCCGGCCGGCCCGGCGGCTACACCCGGATCTACAAGCTCGCCAGGGTCCGCCAGGGCGACGCCGCGGCGATGGCCGTCATCTCGCTCCTGGGCGCCGACGAGAAGATCAAGGCCGCCCCGGTCAAGCCCGCCGTCGCCGCCTCGAACGCCTGACGTGATCACGGGGCGAGAAGAGGATGAACCGCAGATGACGCAGATGGACGCAGATTAAAGAATTAAGTTTGAATTTATCTGCGTCCATCTGCGTCATCTGCGGTTCATCCTCTTCCTGACCGGGAGCCGTGCCATGCCTCCGAGCGACCCGAGCTGCGTCTTCTGCCGGATCGTCGCGGGCGAGATCCCGTCGGCGCGGCTGCTCGAGTCCGACGCTGCGGTGGCGTTCCTCGACATCAACCCGATCAACCACGGGCACGTCCTGCTCGTGCCGAGGGAGCACCACGCGACCCTGGCCGACCTCTCCGACGGGGCCGCCGCGGCGACCGCGATGCTCCTGCCCCGGCTCGCCCGCGCGGTGATGAAGGCCACCGCCGCGCACGGCCTGAATCTGGTCGTCAACAACGGCCGGGCCGCCGGCCAGACCGTCGATCACGGGCACTGGCACCTGATCCCCCGGTTCGTCGACGACGCCGTCGACTGGCCCTGGCCCCACGTCGCTTACAGCGGCGACGAGCTCGACCGGATGCGCGACCGGATCGCTCGGGAGCTCGACGCCGGGCACGACGAAGGCCCCTCGGCCTGATCTGGGGCCCGGTCGAGCCGCCCTCACGCGTCGATCCCCGGACCGGCTGGGCGATCCGATGAGGGCCGGCCGCTCCCCGCGTCGACCTCGACCGGCCGGGGCGTCGCCCTTTGGCGACACCTCTGTCCTCAAAAAGAAATGTGCAGGCGACGCGGCGGTTCCGACGATTGACGCCCCGAGCGGACGGCCAGACAATGGCCGCTCGGCCCGGGCCCCGGCCGTCCCCGGGCTCCGGCCGTAGGCCCGGGATGCTGCATGTGTTGAAAGTCCTGCAACTGATCCCGACCCTCGACCGCTCGGGGGCCGAGAAGCAGATGGCCCTGCTGGCCGGGGGGCTGCCCCGCGACCGCTTCGACGTCGAGGTCGCGGCGCTGACCAGGCTCGGCCCGCTCCGCGACGAGCTGACGGCGGCGGGGATCCCGCTGACCCTGATCGGCAAGCGGCTCAAGATCGACCCGTTCGCGCTCGGCCGGCTCGTCCGCCTGCTGAGGGCCCGGCGGTTCGACGTGGTGCAGACCTGGATCTTCGCGGCGAACGTCTACGGCCGGGTGGCGGCGATGCGAGCGGGGGTCCCGGTCGTGGTCACGGCCGAGATGGCGGTCGACCTCTGGAAGCGCCCGGCCCACCTCGCGGTCGACCGCCGGCTGGCCGGCTGGACCGACCGCGTGGTGGGCAACTCCGAGGCCGTGGTCGACTTCTACCGGGAGGCCGGCGTCCCCGACGACCGGCTGGCAATGATCCCCTCGGGGGTCGCCGACGACGAGCCGCCCGAGGTCGACCCGGCGGCCGTCCGGGCCGAGTTCGGCTTCCCGGCCGACGCCACGCTCGTCCTCTACGTCGGCCGGATCGCGCCCCAGAAGGCGGTCGGCGACCTGATCACGGCGTGCGACCTGCTCCAGCACGTCGAGCCGAGGCTGCGGACCCTGATCGTCGGCGACGGCCCGCTCCTGGACCGATGCCGGGCCACCGCGCACGAGTTCCAGCTCGACCCGCGGGTGAAGTTCCTCGGCCATCGGGCGGACGTCCCCCGGCTGCTCGCGGCGGCGGACATGCTCGTCCTGCCGAGCGTCTACGAGGGGCTGCCGAACGTCGTGCTCGAGGCGATGCGGTCCCGCAAGCCGGTCGTGGCGACCGCCGCCCCCGGGACGGTCGGCCTCGTCGTCGACGGCGAGACCGGCCGGCTCGTCCCGATCCACGACCCCGTCGCGCTCGCCACGGCGATCCGCGACCTCGCCCGCGACCGGCCCCGGGCCCGGCGGATGGGCGAGGCGGGCCGGGCCCGGGTCGAGTCCGAGTACCGCGCGGCGACCATGGTCGAGCGGTTCGCCCGCCTCTACGAGGAGATCGCCGCCGCGAAGGGGCTCGCCGTCGGCCGGGCCGCGGGCAACGGCCAGGCCGCCGCCGATGGCCCGGCCGGGGCGTCGCGGGTATGCTGAACCCCCGGGCGAGGTGAGCCCGCGATCCCGGCGGGCCGCCGGGGGCCGTCCGCCTCGTCGACGAGGGCATCCCCATGTGCGGGATCTGCGGCGCGGCCTGGACCGACCCCGGTCGGGCGCTCCCCGACGGGGCGCTCGCCGCCATGTCCGACGCGATCGCCCACCGAGGGCCCGACGACTCGGGCGTCTACCGCGACGACCACGCCGCGCTCGGCTTCCGCCGGCTCTCGATCGTCGACCTCGCCGGCGGGCATCAGCCCCTCTCCAACGAGGCCGGCACCGTCTGGACGGTCTTCAACGGCGAGATCTACAACTTCCCCGCCCTCCGCCACCGGCTCGAGGCCCGCGGCCACACCCTCCGGTCGTCGGGCGACACCGAGGTCCTGGTCCACCTGTACGAGGACGAGGGGCCCGACTTCGTCAGGCTGCTCCGGGGGATGTTCGCCCTGGCGATCTGGGACGCCCCGAGGCGCCGGCTGGTCCTGGCACGAGACCGCCTCGGGCAGAAGCCGCTGGTCTATCGGGTCGACGGGTCGCGGCTGGTCTTCGCCAGCGAGCTCAAGGCGCTGCTGGCGCTGCCCGAGGCCGACGTCCCCCGCCGGCTCGACCCGACGGCCCTGGATCGCTATCTCACGTATGGCTACGTCCCGCACCCGGGCACGATCCTCGAGGGGGTCCACAAGCTCCCGCCGGCCCACGTCGCGGTCTGGCACGAGGGGACGCTCCGCCTCGACCGCTACTGGAACCCCGACTGGGAGGCCGAGCGCGACGGCGACCCGGCCGAGGACGCCGGCCGGCTCCGCGAGGCCCTCGACGCCGCGGTCCGCGAGCAGATGGTGGCCGACGTCCCGCTCGGCGCCTTCCTTTCGGGCGGGGTCGACTCGACGGTGATCGTCGGCCTGATGCAGCGGGCCTCCGACCGGCCGGTCCGGACGTTCTCGATCGGCTTCGACGACCCGGCCTTCGACGAGAGCCGGTTCGCCGCGATGGCCGCGGCCTCCCTGCACACGGAGCACCATGCGTTCCGGGTCGAGCCGAGGGCGTGGGAGACCCTGCCGGGCCTGGCCCGGCACTTCGACGAGCCGTTCGCCGACAGCTCGGCGCTGCCGACCTGGCACGTCGCGCGGGAGACCCGCCGGCACGTCACCGTGGCGCTGACCGGCGACGCCGGGGACGAGCTGTTCGCCGGCTACGACCGCTACCGGGCCGTCGCGCTGGCGGCGATGCTCGACCGGCTGCCGGAGTCGCCGCGACGGTTCCTCGGCGGGCCGGTGGCGCGGGCCCTGCCGGTCTCGTCGCGGGCGAAGACGCGGCTCCGTCGGGTCCGGCGGATGCTCGAAGGGATCGGCGAGCCGCCGGGCTCACGCTACCTCCGCTGGGTCGGCCTCTTCGACGAGCCGTCGCGCGCGTCGCTCTACTCCGACGACTTCCTCGACCACCTGGCCAGGGCCGGCGACACCGACCCGGACGGGGCCGACCCCCGCTCGGTCCTCGACCGCGCCTTCCTCGCGGCCCCAAAGCGCGACCCGGTCACGCGGGCGACGATCGCCGACCTGCTCACCTATCTCCCCGGCGACCTGCTCTGCAAGGTCGACATCGCGAGCATGGCGCACTCGCTCGAGTGCCGGAGCCCGTTCCTCGACCACCGGGTCGTCGAGCTGGCGCTGGCAATGCCGCTGCGGCGGAAGCTCCGGCTCCGGGGCGGCCGGTCGAAGGTCGTGCTCAAGCGGGCCTTCGCCGACCTGATCCCCCGCGCGATCGCCACCCGCCCCAAGATGGGCTTCGGCGTCCCGATCGACCGCTGGTTCCGCGACGAGCTGAAGGACGAGCTCCGCGGCGTCCTGCTCGACCCGGTCGCCCTCGGCCGCGGCCTCTTCCGCCCCGAGGCCGTCGCCCGCCTGATCGACGAGCATGTCGCCGCTTCGCGCGACCATGCCTACAAGCTCTGGGCGCTCCTGATGCTCGAACTCTGGCACCGCCAGTACATGGACAAGAATCCATAAAGCGAACGGACCGCAGATGGCGCAGATGGACGCCGAGAAAAGGCGAAAAGGCCTGGAGGATGGCCCGTGACCAGGCCTCCAGGCCCTCGGTACGCGTCTCAGGCCCCGGATCGTCGGGCGCGGGCGCGGGCCGCGACGAGGACGCCGGCGAGGGAGGCGAGGAGGAGGGAGGAGGGCTCGGGGACGGAAGTCCCCGCGAACGTCACGTCGGCGAACCGCCAGTTGCCCGAGTTATTGTTGTAGTAGCCGCCTTGCCCCCCGTTGGCGCTGCCGTAATTCGGGAAGGGCAGGGTGTTGTCGTAGACGGAGACCAGACGGACGCCGAAGTTCGGATTGTTGTCGACGCGTAACTGATTAGCGCCCCTCTTGCCCTGGTTGAGCGTCACGCTTACGTTGGTCTTTATGAACGCAACCGACCTGTCCGCCCTGGATCGCGACGCACTGATCGCCTTGGTGCTCAAGCTCGCCTC